>Ga0070716_100000113_pt1 | contig 31778 bp, 24 predicted proteins | sample LARL112metaG_FD_71395 | JGI IMG/M metagenome (GOLD analysis project Ga0070716, IMG submission 71395) | Corn, switchgrass and miscanthus rhizosphere microbial communities from Kellogg Biological Station, Michigan, USA - LAR L11-2 metaG | ecosystem: Host-associated > Plants > Roots > Rhizosphere... | reverse complement strand
ATTGCCAGGGCGCCCCAAAAACTATCTCCTGAAAAAACGCGCGAATTTTGGTGATGTCCTCGGGCGTGGACCAACGAAGCACACCCTGCGGTGTGAGCGAGAAGACTCCCAGGCCAGAGAAACCCACGGCGTACAGATTGCCATCTGGTCCGAGATTGGGTCCGAACAGAGTATTGGCTCCGGGATTCTGGTTGTATTGCCATCGCAGGCTGCCAGAGGGTGACAGAGCCACAATGACAGTCGTGTTACCCGTGTAAATGGTTCCGTCGGCACCGACACTGACTTCGCCGAATCCGGTGCCTGGGACGTTGAAGACCCACTTCAAGCCTCCAGTCGGACTAATCGCGTAAAGATGCCCGTATACATCGATGGTGTAGACCGTTCCATCGCTGGCCACAGCGGGACGACTCTGGATGTAGTCGGCATCTGCCTGAAAGCGCCAGCGGATGTGATCTCCTTGGCTGCCACGCATAGTGACATCCAGCGGCATGAGGTTGCTCGATAACCCCTGAGAGGCGAACACCTGAACATTGAGAGTTCCGACGGGAGCGGTTTCGGGAATGTAAGCCGCGATCATAGTGTCACTCCAGCGGGTGACCGGAGCGGTTATGCCGCTGATAGCAACGTGACCAGTACCTCGGATGACCCCGAAGCCAGATCCTGTAATGAGTAGTCGACTGCTGCGCTCGCCCGTGGTGTTGGACAGAGTAGTTATCGTCGGCTGAGCCACCGCCGCCGCAGCGGCCAAGAGAAACAAACAAAGGTGCTTCAGGAATCGTGCCATGGCGATGAATACTCCTTGCCGATATGGGTTTACTGCCGGGGTGACTAAACTGACGGTGGCACCGTCATAACCAACCGGTCAGTGACAGCGATCACAGGGTTGCGTGACATTACCGGGACATTAAGGGGGTTGTGGCCCTGGGAACATGCTGTCCTTCTCTCTTCGAGCAAAGCAGGTACGCAATGGGAAGAGTAGGCGGCGGGGCCAAAACGAATCCGCCCGAGTCTTTCGTCACACGAAATTATCTTTCGCCCAGCAGTTTCAGTCTGAGCAAAATTGCGCGCTTTGGAGAGTTTCAGGAGTGTTGCGAACTGCAGGGGCAGACTCAGCCTGTCATGGTGAGTGCAAGCCCTACCCGCCGCATTTCGACAAACCGGGAGGTAAGGGTACCTCGATTCGAAGATTGTTTCGAGTCAAATTTCGAGATGTCACGAGCGACTACAGTGAAATTTCGGTCGTGGCACGTACGGGAATCCGGTTGCTCCGCCCGGTTCTCCGTCGAAACAAGTTCCGCCGCTCGCCTTACGGGCGCATAATAGACGACGCCATTCCTGCATAACCCCTGGAACTCCGCATGAAGACTCTAGGCTCTCTCTTTTTCCTCGTCGTGGTTGCGTCAATTGCGTTCGCACAGACTCCGAAACCCGCCGCCCCGAAACCGCCCGACTACTCCTTCACGATTTCGACTGAACGCGTCTGGACCGACACCGGTCTCGACCTCGAACCCGGGGATCGCGTCCACGTCTACGGCGCCGTCGTCGCATGCGAGGGCCAAACCCCAAGCGAAAAGGCGCACTTGCCCTTGCCGTCGGCGCCCGCTGGGTCTCTGCTCTTGAAACTGCACGGGGAAGCGGGTCCGATCCTGGCTTCGCCCGATGCCGACATGCCTATCATCGAAAACAGCCGTCTTTACCTGGGCGTCAACGGATGGCATTGTCACGGCACGATCGCCGCCAAGGTGCACGTCAACTGGCATCAGCCCAAACCCGCCAAGTAGATGGCGACCGGCGACAAAGAAAAAGGCCGGCTCGCGCCGGCCCTTCAAAACTTCTCCGCCCGCGATCAGTGTTCGCCGAACGTGTACCCAATCGACGCGCCGTAACGCACGATGTACGGAGACGTGTATTCCGCATTGTTGTGCACCATATAGAAGTGAACCTCGGGCCGCACAAAAAGTCCGCCGCGAGCATATATCTTCAAGCCGGCGCCGAACTGCCCCAAGAAGTGCGTACTGGTCTGGTAATTGGTGCAGCTGAAATTGCCGCAGATGGTGAATGGCGTATAGAAGCGCGTGCTCTCCGCGCCGATGCCGGCCGATAGTTCGCCCTGCACCTTGGGCGCAAGCTTGGGCAGGTAGAGCGCATCAACATCCCAGAAGATCGGCCGGTAGGGCTGCGACAGATCGTAGTTCCCTTGCCCGCCGCGCCACGTGATCTCCGCGCCCACTGCCAGGTGCTTGCGGATCGCCACGTCCCCGCTGATCGCGGGATACAGTCCGCCGGTCAGCGACTCGGGAGGAAATTGCTGTTGTGCCTGGGAACTGGAAAGCTGCGCGGAGTGAATCGTACCGAAGCCGAGCGCGAAATCGACTTGCTGCGCGAATGCTGTCGTACCCAAAAGAACGAACAGTCCTGCGATGACGAAAAACTTATTCTTGTTCAAGTGTCTTCTCTCCGGAGCGTAAATATGACTCTGACTGCAAACCACCAAAATCAAGTTTCGACACATCGCCCCGAAGCCTTAAACCCGGCTTGGCCCAGTTTGTCTCGGCTCGTTCCCTGCACAGATGCGAGCGGGCTAAGTCGCGTTGCTTGAATATCTTCCGGCCATTGACCGTGGGCCTAAATCCCGCCAATCATGATGGAAAGATGTTCCTGCCCAAGCGAGCGGATGTATGCATTCTGCTATCTGCAGCTCTCGAATGGCGGTAACCTTGGTTACCCCTGGCTGCACTATTTTTGCTGCACTTTCATCATCCTGAAATATTTTCCCGATAGGCTGAATGTAGGAAGATAGAACTATATGGGATCTCCGCGCACCGCGAAGTCGCTGCCGTTGCAGGTCGCTGCCGTTTGCTACCGGCGGCGTGGGCCCGCGGTCGAGTTTCTGCTGGTCAACACCAACGGTGGTAGCAAGTGGACTTTTCCAAAGGGCTGCACCGATACTCGCCTGTCGCACAGCCAGGCTGCGGCCCGCGAGGCGCTGGAAGAAGCTGGGGCCGTTGGCGTCATCGAACCCCGGCATTTCCACCTTTACATTCATTCCAAAGGCGTGTTTTGGCAGCCGACAGGCATACAAGAATTCGTGATCAAAGCCTTCCTGATGGAAGTCACCTCCACGCGCACGCCGGGTGAGACGATGCGCAATCCGACCTGGTTCCCTGCCGCCGAAGCTCGCAAGATTCTGGCCAAGGGACGCGAGATCAAGTACGCCGCCGAATTGCAGACAGTCATCGACCGCGCGCTTGAGCGAATCCAACCCGCTATGTTCGATGGGTCGGGAAGTACAGCATCCAGAACCAACCGATACCCCGCCCGCTACTGAGCCAACCCTTCTGTTTCTCGTAACTTCCGAGTCCTCGAGACTCGTGACTCCAGTAACTTTTTCCCGGGAAGCTTTTGCTGAACAATGGAAGCAGATCAAGGCTCGCCTTGGCCTCGGAGAACCACATGTTGAAGACTGCCTTCCTGCTTGTGTTGATCGCCGGATTTGCATCCGGAGCGTCGGCACAGAACGCCGCTCCCAACGCAGCGGCTGCCACCGCTGCGACCGTCAACGTTGTGCTCCAGGACGGAACGCCCGTGAAGTTGCGCTTGGGCGCGACCGCTGCAGCCAATGGTGTCCGGGTCGGGGAAACGATTGAGCTCGAAGTCTCGGAAGACGTGAAGGTTGGGGACGTGGTGGTCGTCGCCAAGGGCAGTCCAGCCAGCGCATCCGTGACGAACCTGCGCTCGGGCGGCAACGTGAAAGGTGGATGGGTCGACATCGATCTTGACTCCGTGACACTATCGGACGGGGAGCGCGTTCCGATTCGCGCATCGAAGCAGCGGCCGTTTCGCGCCGATCAATCGAGCGTCGTTTCGAGCCAGGCGCAGGACGCAAGCATCACCCAAGGTTCCGATCTAACCGCCTACATCAATGGCAGCCAGCAGCTTGACCTGACGCGCTTGCGCGCGGCGGGCGGTCCGACCACGACCATCAAGATCACTTCCAGCCCTGCGAACGCCGAAGTCACACTCGACGGCCGTTTGGCGGGGAGCACTCCGTCTTCGTTGCGCGCGACCAGTGGCGATCACATCATCGTTGTGCGCATGGCAGGATTCCAGCCGTGGCAGAAAAAGATTCACCTCGACGCCGAGCCTGTCGCGCTCGACGTCGCGCTCTATAAGCAGGACGGCTCGGAGCCAGTGCCGACTACAACCAAGCCAGCCGAAGCTTCTTTAGGCGACCTGGCCCGCGCAGCGCGTGCACGCAAGCCGCAATCGACTCCTCCTTCCACGGTGCTGGAGCAGGATGGTCCCAGTACAGCCGGGAACCAGGCCGCGCAGCGGGATCCGATGCAGGCGCAGTCGCCAAAGCAATAAGCTCGGCGTCGACGCCGGGCCGACGAGCCACAACTCCGTTTTACGCAACCAACACTCGTTCCCACTTTTCCGCCTGCAACTCGTGCAAGTCGCGCAGTCGGCACTTGGCGCTTGCCGCCCAAGCCTTCTGCTATGTGCCTTCCTCGTGAGACGATAAAGCTGTCGTCATGATTCAACTCTCTGCAGCCGGAAAGCGCTTCGGCCACAAACTGCTGTTCGAGAACGCGGACTGGCTGATCACGCCGCAAGACCGCATCGGTTTGGTAGGCGCGAACGGGACCGGCAAGTCGACGCTGATGAAGATCCTTGCGGGCCTCGAGACCCTCGACTACGGCTCGATCACCATCGCCAAAGGAATTTCGGCCGGCTATCTTCCACAGGATGGTTTGACTCTCTCAGGGCAAACCGTCTTCGCCGAATGCATGTCGGTGTTCGACGAACTGCGCGGTATGGAACACGAGATGGAAGACCTGACGCGGCGCATGTCGGAGATCTCGCACGAATCGCCAGAATATTCGCAGGTGGCAGATCGGTTCCATCGCATCGAACACGAATTCCAGACGCGCGACGGTTACGCGATCGAAGCCAAGGTCGGGACGGTTCTTACTGGGCTGGGGTTCAAGAAGGATGACTGGACGCGGCTGACCGACGAGTTCTCCGGTGGTTGGCAGATGCGCATCGCACTTGCAAAGCTGCTGCTGCAGAAACCGAACTTGCTGCTGCTCGACGAACCGACCAACCATCTGGATCTCGAAGCGCGCAACTGGCTCGAAGAGTATCTGAACGAGTATCCGTACGCGTTCCTGCTGATCTCCCACGACCGCTACTTTCTCGATGTGACGGTAAAGAAGACTGTCGAGATCTGGAACAAGCAGATCTTCTTCTATACCGGCAATTACGACAAATACCTCGCGGAGAAGACGCAGCGGCGCGAGCAGCTGGAAGCTGCTTACCACAACCAGCGCGAACGCATCGAGCAACTGGAAATGTTCATCAACCGCTTCCGCTACCAGGCGACCAAGGCGAAGCAGGTGCAGAGTCGGATCAAGGAACTGGAGAAGATCGAGCGCATCGAAATTCCTGCGGAAGAGAAAACGATTCGCTTCTCGTTCCCGCAGCCTAAGCCAAGCGGAAGAATTGTTGCGGAGTTCAAAGACGTCGCGAAAAGTTACGGGCCGAAGGAGGTTTTCCGCGGCGTGAATTTCATGATCGAACGCGGCGACCGTATTGCGCTAGTGGGCGTGAATGGCGCGGGAAAATCAACTCTCATCAAGCTGCTGGCGGGAACGGAACCGCTGAGCGCCGGCGAATACAAACTTGGACACAACGTCGAGGCCGACTACTTCGCGCAGGATCAGTACAAAGAACTCGATGCCGACGCGCGCATTCTCGATGACCTCGAAAAGCTGGCCCCGCGTTCGACGCAGACCGAACTGCGTAGCTTGCTGGGCTGCTTCTTGTTTCAGGCCGATGACGTCTTCAAGCGCATCGGCGTGCTCTCGGGCGGTGAGCGCGGGCGCTATGCTCTGCTTCGACTGCTCATGCATCCAGCAAATTTTCTTCTGCTTGACGAGCCGACGAACCATCTCGATATGCGGGCCAAAGACATTCTGCTCGAGGCGCTTGCCGGGTATACCGGAACCGTGGTGCTGGTCTCGCACGACCGCTACTTCATCGACAAGCTGGCAACGCGAGTGTTCGAGATTGGTGACGGTCGCGTCGAGATTTATCCCGGGAACTACGAGGATTATCGCTGGCGGAAAGAGGGGCGCGTGGCCGCTGTGCCAACGCTCGACGATGTGCCAATGCGGGGCTCGAAGAATGGATCGCACGCGCAAGCGCACAAGAGTTCCGCCGGTTCCCCTGAAAATGGAAGTCCGTCAGGCGACGGAGCAGGTTCGGACGGATCGAAGAGCAAGCGTCTGAATCCCATCAAGCGCAAGCAGATGGAAGATCGCATCCACGAGATCGAGGAAGACATTGCGCGAGTCGAAGCGGCGATTGCTCATTGCGAAACAGCTTTGCTCACCTTCGTCAGCGCAGATGAAACGCATCAGCAAACGCAGGAACTGGATGCGCGGCGCAACGAACTGAGCCGTCTGATGGCCGAATGGGAGGAATTGTCGCAAACTCTGGAGACTGCGACGTAGGAATTCCAGAGCGTATGCTCCCGCTGATCTGGTAGGCTGTCGACCGGCCAAGTCCGGATGTCTCAAGATGTCGGGTCGCCGATCCTTTCCAACTCGAAGTGCAAGGTACGTCATGACCGTGGCTCGTTTTTCGTTCTTGCCGGCTGCATTTGCCGCTGCCCTCTTTCTGACTGTTCCGCTTTATGCCACCGAACATCCCTACCAGTACTTCCGCTCGGGTAGTCCCAATGATGTGCAGACCAAGACGCAGGCTGGATTTGCGTTGATGGGCGGGGGAGACGATCTGGATGAGGCCTTCAAGTGGATGTGCGAGCGAGCGGGCGGGGGCGACTTCATTGTGCTGCGGGCGTCCGGCGACGAAGATTACAACCCCTACATCCAGGGACTCTGCAAACTGAATTCCGTGGCCACGCTGATCCTGAAGAGCCGCGAGGCGGCGAAGGATCCGTTTGTGGCGGATGCGATTCGCCATGCGGAGGCGGTGTTTATTGCGGGAGGCGACCAGGCGCACTACATCAACTGGTGGATGGATACTCCGGTGCAGCAAGCGCTCAATGAAGCGATCGAACGCGGCGTTCCGATGGGCGGCACGAGCGCGGGTCTCGCGGTGCAAGGCGAGTTTGTCTATTCGGCGCAGGGCGACGCGCCCGATGACAAGGACCTGAATTCACCGCAGACGTTGGCGAATCCCTATCATCCGCGGGTCACGATTGTGCAGGCATTTCTGAAAAACCCTCAGCTGCATAACGTGATTACCGATACGCATTTTGCGGCGCGCGACCGCACGGGACGGACGCTGGTTTTCATGGCTCGCATCTTGCAGGATGGCCGGGCGCGGGAGATCCGGGATATCGCCGTGGATGAGCGAACCTCTGTGTTGCTGGAGCCGGATGGGGGTGCGATGGTGGTTGGAGCGGGGCATGCTTATTTTCTTCAATCGACGCAGCGGCCTGAGGTTTGCAAGGCTGACACACCGCTGACATTTCACGGAGTGGCTGCGCGGAGTTTGGGTGCCGGTCAACACTTTGATGTGGGCAGGTGGAGTTCGAGCGAGGGGACGTCTTACACGTTGGCGGTGGAGCGTGGGGTGGTGCGGTCTACTCTGCCTGATGGCAGCCCTTACACGAAGTGACGGCGAGAAAGCCGCCGTGGAGCTGGTGGTAGAAAATTTCGTAAAGGCCGGTGCTCAGCGTTAAGCAACACGGGGTCGCTCGACTGCCGTTCGGCTGGCGCCTCGCTTCGCTCGGGATGACAGTTCTTTAGATTTGACGCTTCTTCAAGCCAAATCCCTCTTCCGTTTTTCAGAAACGCAGCAGGTAAGACACTTTCCCAAAAAGCTGGCGGCCGTCGTTCAGGTAACGATTCGAGCGCACCAGTTCCGTGTAGTTGGTTGGGCTTGACGTCAGGGGCAGGTAGATGTTGGCAAGGTCGCTGTTGTATCCCACGTAGATGGCTGTGCCCGGGTGGACCATATAAGTAAAGAGAACGTCGGCGTTAAAACTCTTCGCATTCTGCAGTGATGTGAAGGCTGAGTTGGCGATGTTGCCGTTGTATTCGCCGATCAAGCGCAGGGAGAAAGCGCGGGTGAACTGGTAATTCCACTTGGAGCGCGCGATGTAGTTGTTGATAAAGTTGAGATTGGTGTGGATGTCGCGCAGGGAGTAGTAGAAAAAAGTGTTTTCGATGGTCAGGCCGCGATTCGGACGGAAGGTGGCGGAGACTTGCGCAAAGCGCGATTTGCCCGGGCCGGGGAGAAGCGGAGTGATCGGGCAGTCTCCGATCGTTGAGCCGCATTGCACCGGATCGTAATTCGTGTCGCGACCGATGTTGGCCTCCATGGCAAGCGTCAGCCAGTTGAAGTACTGGCTGTTGAAGAAGAAGCCGAACTGGTCGTGTGGCACGTCGATGTTGCTGGTGAGTTGCGAGTAGTCGGCGGGGCGAAGTCGTTCGTGGCCGTAGTTGGCGTAGATGCCGAGGTTGTTGCGGTTGCTGAAAAACCACTTGTAGTTCGCGTTGGTGAAGTATTCGATACGCAGTCCGTTGTGATCCCAGATATTGCGCGTGTAAATGCTGGGGCCATGCCAGAGCAGATGCTTCCCTTCCACATAGAAGCGGCGCTGCGCGAAGTTGCTGAACCAGCGGATGTCGGGGCGCTGGAAAAATCCGGTGCGCGTCTGGAAGCCGGGAGCGTTGTCTTTGTACATCGAGTTGATTTCGACATTGCGGCTGCTGCGTTCCAGATAAAGGAAATATCCGGCTCCGTGGTCGGATGTGCCGTCATTGAAGCGGGTCAGGCTGTTGACGGCCTGGGCGTCGAGTTGCCAGTTCTTGTTGAACCTGAAATGCGCATCGATGCCTCCGACGCGGTTGGTACGCGTGACGCAGGGATCTGCCGTGCAGGTCGTGTTCGGAACCGTATCCAGTTCGCGATCGGTGTAGATCAAGCCGATATTGCTGCCGTTCTTCCCGATCTCGCGACTAACGCGAACAATTCCGAAATACGCTTGCCTTCCCCACAGAGGGTCGTTGGGCGCGACGCTTTCGCCCGGGGATTGATCGTCGGCGAACAGCGTGCCAACCGACCAGGGACCTTTCTTACCCGTGAGTCGCACACCGTAAAGCGGGTCGGCGATGCGGCGTGTGAAGACCAGGTTGATGGGCGTCGCGAAGTAGCCGGAGTTCTCCTGGAAGAACGGGCGCTTCTCGGGAAACAGCACCTCGAATCGCTGGTTGACGGTGATCTGCGGCTCGTCGGACTCGACCTGGGCGAAGTCTGGGTTGATGGTGGCATCGAGAACGAAGCTGTCTTTGATGACAGCCTTGGCATCAAGTCCGGCCTTGGCGTCGAAACTCTTGGCTTCAAACGTGGGATTCAGAGGGTCGCGCTGGTCGACGCTGCGATACGAGCGGCCGGAGACGTATGGGATCAACTGAAAATTGCGGCCCGGGGAAATGTCTTTCAGTCCGGTCAGGGCGCCTTCCTGCGGCAGAAGACCTTGCACGTTCATCGAGTAGTGCGGGAAGAAAGAGTGCTCGGTGTTGTTGTGCGGGATGTCGCGTTCGAGCAGAAATCCCCAATCCTGCACAGCCTTGGTTGATCGGAAGCGCAGCGACTTGAAAGGCACGGAGATGAATCCGATCCAGCCTTTTTTCGAGACGCGCGTTTCGCTTTTCCAGATCGTGTCCCACGATAGGTCGATGTCCTGCTGTCCTTCGAAAAAAGTCCCTTCCTGCTGAACGCCGGAAGGGTTGATGAAGAAGAAGACGCAATGGCGATGGTCGTGAAATGTGTCGAGGAAGATGCCGACCTGGTCTTCTTCGTTAATCTGCTCGCGGCGCACCATGTGGTTCCGGATGTGCGTGGCGTCGTTGTCGAAGGCGAGGAAGACGACGTAGAGATTCTTGTCGGTGTATCCGAGATACGCTTCGGTCTTCTGCGAAATGGGCTGGCCATCGATGGGATCGTGCTGCCAGAACTGGTCGACCTTCAGCATGGTTCCAGCAACCGACGGGGAGAGTTGCATGTCAGCGAAGTCTTCAAGTTTCGGTTCGCGAGCGAGGTGCGGGATTTGCAGGGTCGTGAGGCTGCCCAAGGCGTCGCGAGTGACGGCGGAATTGCGCTGTGCGGAGCCGCTAGGACACGTGGCCGCTGCAAGACACACTGCGAGTAATAGAGTTTTGACGCTCGATGGCACTGGATTTGGCGGCGGAGATTTCCCGAGCTACGCCGGCGAGCATTAGACGTATGGAATTTGGATGAGTCAACGGTGGAGCGGAGGGCGAAGTCGCCCTCCAGACTGCCGGCGGCACGCCGGCGCTACGGGAAAAAGGCACTACGGCAAACAGACGACACGTCGCCCAGAAACTTGGGACATCTCGACCGTAGCGCCGGCGTCCCGCCGGCAGTCGCGCGGGCATCCTGCCCGCGCTCATGACTACTCGTATCGCAAGCAGACGATCGGATCGAGGTTAGCGGCCAGGTTGGCTGGGTAGTATCCGAAGAACAGGCCTACGCTGACTGAAATGGTAAACCCGATTACTACCCACAAGTACGAGAGGCTCGCCGGAACCGACGGGATGAAGGTTCGAACGAGCGTAGAAACGATCGCACCGATGAGGATGCCGATGGTTCCGCCTACCAGAGTGAGGGCTACGGCTTCCAAAAGGAATTGCAGGCGTATGTCGGCACGGCGCGCGCCGATGGCTTTGCGAATTCCGATTTCGTGAGTGCGCTCGGTGACGGAGATCAGCATGATGTTCATGACGCCAATGCCGCCCACGACGAGACCGATCGAACTGATAACTCCAGTCAGAATGACAAGCGCACCGGTCAATTGATTCCAGAGGTTGCTCAGGAAATCCGGCGAGCTCACTTCGAAGTCGTTTTCTTTGTCGACGGGCACGTGGCGGAGGCGGCGCATGGCCTGCACAACCTCATCTTGCGCAGTTTCCAGGCTCACGTTTGGCGGGACGGTGAAGGCCATGATCAACTCTTTGGCTTCCGGGTAACTCTTTTTGAAATTGCTCAGCGGAATCACTGCGAAGGCATCGACCCCTGGACCGATGAACAGGCCGGGGTCGTGCTCGAAAACACCGATGACTTCGTAAAGCTGGCCATTGATGCGAACGGTTTTGCCGACTGCATCCTCGTAGGGGAAGAGCGAGTCGCACACGGCCGCGCCCAGCACCACGACCGGCCGAGCATGTTCATGATCGAAGGCGCTGATGAAGCGTCCGCGTTGCACCGAGAACAGCGGGATAGCTTCGGTGTATTGCGGCTCGGCCCCGCGCACGATGACTTTTTCGACGCTGCGCCCGCCGTAATTAATCTGATTGGAATCGCCAAAGAAGAATCCGCGGGTTCCGAAGGTGGTGATGATCTGCACATGCGGAGCAGCCTCGCGGATGAAGTTCGCGTAGTCGTATTGGAAGTACCGGCGAGTGCGAATGCTCTCAGGCCAGCGGGAAGGATCGGATCCGGGCGGGAAACGCGAAACGAAATAGGTGCGCGAGCCGAGCGACTCCACTTTGTCTTGCACGAACTTGTTCAGACCCTGAATGATGGCTGCCATCGAAATGACGGACGAGACGCCGATGATGATCCCAAGCACGGTCAGCGCGGAACGTACTTTCGCGGAGCGCAGCGTGGCCAATGCGGCCAGGAAGTTTTCGCGAGCCTGCGATGCCGTCATGATCGCCATTTACTCGGACCTCAGGGCGACAATGGGATCGAGGTTGGCGGCGCGCAGCGCAGGGTAGATTCCAAAGAACAAGCCCACCGCCGAACTCATGACGATACCGAGAATGGCGACGCTGGTTTGCACGGATGCGGGAAAGGGCGAATAGGTTCGCAGTCCCAGTGCTACCAGGAAGCCGAGACCGATTCCGATCACTCCTCCCGCGATGCACTGGATCACGCTCTCGGCGATAAACTGCCGCATGATGTCGACCTTAGTGGCTCCCACCGCCCGCCGCACCCCGATTTCGCGCTTGCGTGACGTGACGCCCATCAACATGACATTCATAATAACGATGCCACCGATGATGACGGAGATTGCGCTGACCATGATGAAGACGGCGAAGAAGGCGCTGCTGATGCTTCGCCACAGGGCCATGTAGCTTTCTTTCGTGCCGATGAAGAAGTCGTTCTCCATGCCGGCAGTCAAATGGCGGCCAGCGCGAATGATCAGTGTCGCCTGGTCCTGCGCTTGCTGGAAGGCTTCTCCGCGAGCCTTGACGTTGATGGTCAGACTCTCGTGCTCCCCGCGCATTCTTAGATAGACCGACAAGGGGACAGTCACGAAGTTGTCCTGGTCCTGACCAAGAACGCTGCCGACTTTCTCCATCACGCCGATCACGGTGAATTCTTCGTTGTCGAGGCGGAGCGTTTTCCCGAGGGGATCTACCCCGAGGAAAAGTTGCTGGACGAGAGTGTCGCCAATCAGGCAGACGTTGGCGCGATGTTCCGCTTCGGACGGAGTGAAGTAGCGGCCGCGATCGACGGCTCGAGTGTCGATATCGACCATGGAGGGCGTGTGCCCAGCGAGGCTGACATCCGTGACCTCCTTGTTGCCGTAGCGAGCGCGAACGTTGGCCCCGGCAGTGGCGCCAACTTCTCCGCAACTGGAACAGCCGTCGGCGATCGCCTGCATGTCGTCGAGTTCGATTTTGCGGTACTTCAGGGCCTTGATGATGATGTTGAAGTCAGTAACAGCAAACGGGGTGCGGGCAATCTGAAAGACGTTCGTGCCCAGGTTTGCGATCTTCTGCTCCACGTAAACGTTCGCTCCCTGCACGATGGTCATGACGGTAATCAGCGTGGCCACGCCCATGGTGAGTCCGAGCATGGTGAGAGAAGCGCGCAGTTTGTGGGCGCGCAAGGCGCTCAGGCACTCGGCCAGATTGTCGCGAACGGCGAACATGCGGGCTGGTTAATAGTAGCAGCGGCCAGAAGGAAGGGTCTGCCGGTATAGAGACCCCCGCAGCGTCAGTAGTTGATACGCTGCACGGCATGGCGGGACAGGTACCAGCAGGGCGGATTCCCGCCATGCGGGAAGAGAGCGTGCACACACGGCTGCGCTGTTGGCTGCTCGAATGCGAATTCGGTCTTACCGTTCTTTTCGGGGATCGCGTCGTAACGCTCGACCACGATTGATCCGACGGGATTGGGCCGAAAATGAAGCACGAGACCGTCCACGAGGTAAAGCAGCGCCAGCAAACCCAGTGCGCCGAAAAGTAATCGCAGCTTTGACATCCGCGTGACGACGATGATTCCGAAAAGACGGGCAGGAAGTCAAATGCGAGTCCCGAATGAGGGGCAGACTGCGGTGGCGTTCCCTTTGATCAGTCTAAGAAACGAACGTCGAGGTCAATTCGAACGCGGCTTTCCCCCCACGGGCGAGCGCGATCGCTAGTTGTGTTTCTTCTCGAGAATACGCTGGCTCTCCAGACGCGCTATGGTCGCTCGCAGCCAGGATTTCAACGCCTCTTCCATCTCCGGCTGATGAGAATGACGCTCCATGCTGTCGACGGTCTCGCCCAGTTGGTTGAGCGGGATGAAGTGGCAGGGGATGGCCTCTTCGCGCGCTTCCGGGGGAACGAAGTCCGTCAGAAGGCATTCGCTGCAAGCATGCGGCCGCGAAGCGTCATTGAAGTTAATGCAACTCGGAGAGTCCTGAAACGCCGAACTTGCTTTCCACGGCGTACGAACACTGCGGCCGTACCCGCCTTGTTCCAGAAAGCTGAGTTCGAACTTCAACACTTCGAGGATGTCGCGTTTGTCGTCCGACATAGGGACCTCACTTGGGGTGAGTCCCCAACAGCTGCGGACTCCCCTCCCAACAAAGGCAATTGTGGTCGCCGATGTAACTACGTGCTGTGACAGCGCTCACAACTCCAAGTGAGCTCGGTCACTCCCCGGGAAATCGCTGGAAACAAGCCCGTAAGGCTTGCAAACGGCAGATTTGGTCAAAGCCAAAGAGCGGCGGCCCTTTCTTGCCTGGCCTTTTCTTTCGATTGCCTTTGGATTTTTGATATGCCTCTCCTGGGCCAGCGATGAGCGGAACACTGCGACGCTGAAGCCGGCTAGGAATAGGCGCGGGGTTTGGGCGCGACGGATCCGGGAGCGAGCTGCCCGGCTCTACTTCAGCTTGGCTCCGCCGGAAATGCTTTGAAGGTGACTTCCCGCGAGCGGGATGATGTCTTCTGATTCACGTCGGTCACATGCTCGGTAAGGGTTCCCTTGATCTCGTAGTAGGCTTCATCGCCGGGCTTCTTCCCTTCTCCACGGCCGATCTTGCCATTGAATTCGTACGCCATCCCGTGAACAATTTCGGTCATGAAGGTCAGGGAGTCGCCGTCGAGTTTGCCGGTTTTGAAGAACTGATCGAGAAAGGCGCCTTTGTCGCTGTCCTGATCTCCGTAGCGCGAGACGAATCCGGTCACGTGTCCCGCGTCTTCGACCGTCACCTGTACGAATTCGCCTTCCTTGAGGAAACTGTACATCCCGGAGTATTGGGAGCCGGGACGTTCCGCCGACTGTGGGCCGGTGGGCTTCGGGTCGGCGGCCTTCTCCTGCGATATGAGCGTGGAAGAAACCGCAAAAAGCGCCAACACGACAATCAACAAACGTCTAGTCATCGAGCCAGCCTCATTCTGAGGTAATCGTACTATAGGGTTACGCGACGTTCGGAGTCTACTCGGCAGTACATTTCAGCTTCAGCTCTGCCGAAAGCGTTCGCTATAATGAACCCACTGCGGTTCCTCTTCTGACGTGTCTTCATGACTTCTTACTTAGGGCTGGAAAACCCCGAAATCGCGGAGCCGCAAGCAAGGCCGGACACTCATCCTCCGCCGACTCTGCTGGTTGAATTGGAGCCGTGGGGCCGAACTTTCCGGCGGAATCTCGTGGATACCCTGCTTCGGCGCAGGCCTCCGGCGATTCACATCACTTCCAGGCCGGCCCCGTTCTGGCCTGACGTATTTGTGCCCCGGCGGCTGCCTTGGGGAGCCTTCGCTGAATCGATCCTCTACCACTTGATTGTGTTCGCGGCGGCCTGGGGCATTTCGACTTTGCTGCCGCCATCCCCACACGTTGTGCAGGCTCGCCGGTTTGACCCTTCGGACCTGATTTACTACTCACCCTCGGAATATTTGCCGCCACTGGATACGGGACGACCAAATGCGGCGAAGCCGGTCAAGGGGAATCCGGAGTTCGCGCGGCAGCCGATCCTCTCAGTGCCTCCGGAGTCGGACAATCGACGTCAGACGATCGTCACGCCTCCCGATATCAAGATCAATCATGATGTGGAAACACCCAACATTGTGGCGTGGGGAAATCATTCTGTACCCGTGCCGGGCGCTGCGGTCGAACGAAAGAGCCTGACCACACCGGTGTTACCGAACCAGATAGTCGCTCCGGCGCCTGAGGTCGATCAAACATCTCGCCGCGACTTGCGGGGCATAGAGCAGGGCATCGTTGCGCCTCCACCCACTGTGGAGAGCGGCGTTCGCGCGGTCGCTTCGCTATCGATTGACGTGGTCGCTCCCGCGCCAGACGCGACCGCGGCCGGATCCCGTCGCGCGCTTCGCGGGCCGGAATCTGCAGTGGTGGCTCCACCGCCTGCTACTGATGCGGCATCCATCCGGCGGCTGGGCGATATGAATGTCGGGCGGTCGGATGTGATTGTGCCGGCACCGCAGTTGCCGGTGGCGGCGCAGCGAACGCTGTCGGGATTTGGGGGCGGGGGGAAGGCGGTCGTGCCGCCTCCGCCGTCGGTCGAAGGAGCGGCGTCGGGTGCTGCGGCCGGGGCGCGTGCGGCGCGCTCTGCAAGTTTAGGAGCGCCGGGCGGGCAAGTCGTGCCTCCACCACCAGCGATTGCTGGATCGCATTCCGCCGAGGCTGGCGGCCACATCATCGCTCTTGGCCTTCGTCCGTCAGTCGCGCCTCCAGCACAGCCACCGGTTGGCAATCGACGCGGGACATTTGCCGCATCGCCTGAAGGAAAGGCTGGCGCGGAAGGCACGCCGGACGTTCGCGCAGATAACGCCGCGACGGACGGACGCCGCGTCGGGAAGAATGGGCCTTCGGGCGGGACAGGAACGGGCACATCAACGACCGGATTGCCGTCCGGCCTGCACGTTGGCTATGGCGCGAAGCCGGCGACGACTGCGACCGGTGGAGGAGATCCGGCAGCCGATGGTTCGACGTCAAACGGCGCGCTTCCGGGAAAGACCGAGATGGCCAGCGCCAGCGTTTCTCGCACGCGCACTTCCGCTGGACCGCATACCAAAGCGGAGCTGGTGGACAATCCCACGCCGCTGGAACGGCAGATTTTCCGCGACCGTCGCCTTTATTCAATGACCATGAACATGCCGAATCTCAATTCGGCTGGCGGCAGCTGGGTGATGCGATTCGCTGAGCTCGGTGATGCGCACGAGAAGGGCGAGTTGATTGCGCCGGTGGCCGACCACAAAGTCGATCCGGCATATCCGATGCAGCTGATGCGGGAGAACGTCTCCGGGACAGTGACGCTGCGTGCGATCATTCGCGCTGACGGAACGGTCGGCGATATACGCGTGGTGAATGGCGCGGACTCGCGACTTGATCGCTATGCCAGCGAGGCCCTGGCGCGGTGGCACTTTTTGCCCGCGATGAAGAACGACGCCAATGTCGACGTGGAAGCGATCGTAATGATTCCCTTCAAGCCCATTCTGAAGAGATCGCAGTTTTAACGTAACTCGACCGTAGCGCCGGCAGCCTGCCCTGAGAGGAGCCGAAGGGTCCCGCCGGCAGTGGTGCGGCCATCCTGCCCGCACCCTTTACTTCACTCCGAACCCGTAGTTCTTCAACAACTCAGCCGAAGCCGGGGTCTTCAAGTACTCCAGGAATGCCCGCGCGGCTTCTTTCTTCTGCGACGCCTTAAGTACAACGCACCCTTGTTCGATAGGCGGATAATCTGCGGCGGGCACTTCGACGCAGCGTCCCTTGTCTTTCATATTGGGCGCGAGCGCCAGCGACAACGCGATGATCCCGGCATCGGCTGATCCCGAACAGCACAAACGACGCGGCTTGCGAGATGTTCTCTCCCAGAACCAGCTTGCTGTTGACCTGCTCGTACAGATTCTCCTTCTGCAAGGCGGCCACGGCGGCCTGTCCATAGGGCGCATGCTCGGGATTCGCGATGGAGACCTTGCGAACGCCGGGACCGTCAAGGCCTTGAGCCCGTCAGCGAGATCCACCCTCGAAGCCGACGGCACCCAGAGCACAATTTTCCCGGTGGCGTACTGGTAGAGCGTGCCCGGCTCAGCGAGGCCGGCGGCTTCTAGTTTCTTGGCGTAGTCCAGGTTCGCCGAAAAGAAAGCATCGAACGGCGCTCCATTTTGAATCTGCTGATAAAAGTTGCCAGAAGATCCGTAGACCACCTTTACGTTCTTGCCGGTCTCCTTTTCGAAGCGGGCCGCGATGTCCTGCATCGCGAATTGCAGATCGGCGGCGCCCGCAACGGTGATTTCCTAAGCCAATGCGGTGAAGGTGCTTAAAAGGAGAGTGGAAAAGATGAGGCACAGTTTTGTCGTTCGCATGAGTAGTCCTGATCGTGTGCTTTTTAACATACACAAGCCAGGACTACCAGAGACGGAGAGTGCTATTCTCCCTTGTCAACTCCGGCTTTGTCGTACACCGAGCGCACGATGACGGGCGTGTTGAGGTGCTTGGATTCGAGAGTGAGCGTGTCGGCTATCTGCTTGCCTTCCTGCGTGATTTCGTAGGCATGCGAAATTTTCTCGCCGCCCGGGCCCTTCTCTTCGGTGATTAAGGTGCCGTGATCCCAATGCGCCTTGACCTGGATTTGCGAAGTGTCCTTGCCGGACTTTTCAATCTTGCGACCGTCGGTGAATAGAGAACGCTCGTGATGGTCTGAATCGGTCACATCGACTTCAGGACCTTTCTCCACGATGGTGAGCTGGTCCGGAGCTTGCACAAGGGTGCCCAGGCGGGACCTCTGCTCGTCGTTGCCCGCACCCGAACCACGACCCATACCCGGCCCTCCGGGACGCCCCATCCCACCGATGCCCGGGATTCCCAGGCTGACGCCACCCATCCCGGTGTGGCTGCCCATGGGTCCGTTTTGATCGCGGTCCTGCATGGCCGAGCGAAGTTTGTCGCGCGCATCGTCGCTCTCATCGCGGTTCAGTTTCCACGCACCGTTCAGGTCGGTCTTGGGCGGTTCCGCAGCTTGCTGCGCCGGAAGAATGGTTGTAGAGATAAGCAGGGCAGCGAAGGCGATTCGTGCAAACATCAGAAACTCCCGACGATGGGTGGCATGCGACGACAGTAGTTTGGGCGTTTCATATGAAGATGGGGACCCGCCGAAGCGGGATGCCTGGGACCAGCAAAAATTGCGGTTGGCTTTGGAGTTTTTCCGCTGAGACATGCATCTCAGACCGCAACCGTAGCGCCGGCAGCCTGCCCTGAGCGGAACCGAAGGGTCCCGCCGGCAGTCCGGCGGGCGTCCTCGCCCGCCGAGCGAGCGCATCGAGTCGAAGATTTCTCACCGCGCCACACAGGAGCCGCGAAGCGGCGGCATAGGGAAAGCCCACCACGTAAGTGGTGGGGAAGCAACAAGACGATCGCAAGCCCCGTAGGGGCGGCACGACGGCGGAGGCGGGCGTGAGCCCGCCAGCGAGGGCGGGACGCCCTCGCGACTGCCGGCAAGATGCCGGCGCTACAAAACCCTGAGACCTATAACTGAGAACTGAACTCCTGGGACCCCCATCACCTGTCAAGCCCCACCCACGTCACAAATCACATCCATCTCCATCAATCCAAGCAAAATATAAACTCCCTCAACGTGTCACAATCACCCCACCCCAATTGCTATTCTAAAATCAGGCCATGGCGTTGTTCCGCGTGTCCTAGGCAGAACCGCGCGGACCCTTATCGCGGGCGTGCACCCCTGCGGAGGACGGGCGAACATCTGATGCGGGCGTAGGCCGACTCACCCGCTACTGAGTCACACAGGGCTCATAGCATGCGTGAACCGTACCCGCAGCGGGAGTGATCACTCCTCATCGCTTTAGAGAGCGATGAAGACCAGAGAGTTTAGAAGGCTTCAAAAAAGATAGACGGATTGATGAACGGGTGCCCCGTCCAAGCTTTGCTTAAGCGGGAATGTTGACCACAAATCGCGACGAGCTTATTTGATTTCGCGGGCTATTGCCCAGTTCGGAATTGCGGTGTGATCAGCAGGCGGTTGGGAGATTTCTTACCGTCCTTCTGTGCCTGGAAAACCAGGTCGAGACCTTCTTCGGCAGCAGCCGGAGCCTGCGCCAGCAGTTCGGCGAGCGACCGGAACGCGCGGCTGACTTCCTGCGAATCATGCGCGGCGACCGGCGTGCCCTTGTCGATGGCGGGCGCGATCAACTGATAGTTGTTCGGAACCTTCCAGAGAATCTTGACGTTGGTGGCGCGCTCGACGTCTTCTTCGCTGAAGCCAGGAATCTTTTTGTATCGGTTCATCACCAGGCGCAGATGCTTGCGGCCGTTGCCTTCTTCGAGGAAGGTACGGATGCGGCCCGCGCTCCAGAGCGAGACCACGTCAGTCTGAGCGACCATCAACACCACGTTCGAGAGATCGGAAAGCAGGCGCGTCGTCTGATCCAGGCGGCCTGAGCAATCGACCACCACGTAGCGGTAGTGACTCACGAGGAGATCGAACAGCCGAGCCAGTTCCGCAGCTGCGGGCGCCGTGGTGTAGGGCTGCTGCGGACCGGCAAGCAGATGCAGGCCATCCTTGGTTGAGGTCATGAGGCCTTCAAGCAAGGAAGCATCCATTCTGTGCAGATTCTGCAGCGCATCCATCACGCTGAAAGTGGGGCGGGCGTTCAAGTGCAATGCCGCGTGACCGATCGGCGAGAAGTCCACCAGGATGGTCTGACCGTGCAATTGTTGCAGCGCAACGGCGGTGTTCACCGCGAGCGTGGTCGCTCCGCTCCCGCCTTTTGCGTTGATCACGGTGAAGACGCGCGCCTTGCCGGTACTGCGACTTTTGCTACGTGCTGAAGAGAAGCGAGTAAACGCTTCGAGCAGGCCTTCCGTTCCGGTATTTCGGTCGATGAATTCGCCGGCGCCGGCGCGCATCGCTCCGACAATCGCCATCGGATTGCGCATCTCGCCGATCGCGAAGATCGCGGTGTCGCTGGTGGTCGCGCGAATCAGTTCGATCGTACGAATCGCGCGCTGCGGATCTTCGGAATTCACGTCGACCAGAACAACTTCGGCGCGCTGGGCCTGCATTTGGCGAACGATGGGATCGGTCGCGCTCAGCGGAAAGCCGACATTGCTGAACACAATGCGTGCAACGTGAGTGCTCTCCAGTCGGTTCTGGAGTATTGCGGACTGCTCCCGGTCCTCGGTCAGGAGGGCGACTGCGATGCCATGCATGGCTTGGTTCTCGCTAAAATCTTTCTGCGTTTGCATGGTATTGGGGGACAAACCTCCGAGCCAAGTGACTTTTGTAACCGAGCGAACACACTACTAGCCCGATTTTACGCGACTACGATTGCTGGACGAAGAAGATGGGCACAGCCGAGAGGGAAACTCCACATCTCAATTTCCCAACTGCGGAACATTCTAAGCGAAACAGAGCCAATTGAAAAGAACCGAAAGGACCGAAAATCGGCATCCGGCGCGGAATTCAACGTTATTTAACCCTACCGAGTCAAAAACGAGTGCTAACCCTACGACGCGGCCCGCCTGGTATCGGGAGCCGCACCGGTCCGCTCCTTTTCCGGGTGGGGATGGAGCGAGGAAATCCGGTTGAACGCTTCGGTGGAGGCCTCGGCCTCGGGCTGGGAGAGATATTCGTAATGAGAGAAGTGCACGGCCACCCCCAGCATCGAGCCTATCGAAGGTTGCACAACGCGCAAGACCGTTCCCTGGCAGCGGACGCGCATACTCTCCCCGAGAGTGATCTCGGAAGGCATGACGAGGGTGATTTCAACGGCTTCGCCCTGCGCCAGTAGAAAATCGGTGAAAACGAAGGCCCCGCGGGAGCTTAGATCCTGCGTAAAGCCGGAAGATTCATGCTGGGAGCTGGCCGGTTTGATCGAAACAGGCACTTGCAGATCGAATCGCTGCCCGCAGCGGCGCTCAACACAGTCAGGGGTCGTCATGGCTTCCTCTGGGCGTACCAAAAGGATCCCGGCACGGGAAAAGCCAGGTCAAGATCCAAACTTTACCGCAGGTCGACTCAAGTTGGAAGCAACGTTTTTTGCGAGCCGGTCAAAGTTTACAAAGTTCTGTGGATAAACCGGACAAGCCAGGCATCGCGACGGAAGGGACGTCAGTACGGTGCAGTGCGCCTACAAAATTGAGCGCGGAACGAAACCCCTTCCAAATCAACAACTCCGAGAGCGGGGAATGAGGGCTAGAGCACGTTTGCGTGTGATGTGTGTCACAGCCGAGCGACCTGAAACGCCAAACAATGGAATTCGGTCCGCGCGGGCCCTTACTTGGGGCTTTGAGACGGCACAACCCGCGCACAACGGAGGCGATATGGCGGTGACGAAACAACAGGCGTTGGACTATCACTTTGGCGAGCGCCCTGGGAAGATCGAGGTCACTTCTAGCAAGCCGTGCCGCACACAACGCGACCTGAGCCTGGCCTACACACCGGGAGTCGCCATTCCGTGCCTCGAGATCGAAAAAAATCCGCATGACGCGTTCAAATACACCGCGCGCGGAAACCTGGTGGCGGTGATCAGCAACGGGACGGCCGTGCTCGGTCTAGGCGACATTGGCGCGCTGGCAGGCAAGCCCGTCATGGAAGGAAAAGGTGTTCTGTTCAAGCGTTTCGCGGATGTGGACGTGTTCGATCTGGAAGTGAACAGCCACGATCCGGACGAAGTCATCAAGCTGTGCCAGTTGCTTGAGCCCACCTTCGGTGGAATCAATCTGGAAGACATCAAGGCACCCGAGTGTTTTTACATTGAGGAGACGCTGAAGAAGACGATGAAGATTCCCGTCTTCCACGATGACCAGCACGGAACCGCGATTATTTCCGGCGCGGCGCTGCTGAATGCGTTGGAGGTTGCCGGAAAACCGATCGACAAAGTGAAAGTAGTTTTCAACGGCGCGGGGGCTTCGGGAATCGCGTGCGCAGAACACTATGTGCGTTTGGGAGTGAAACGCGAAAACATCACGCTGTGCGACACGAAGGGTGTGGTCCATAAGGGCCGCACGGTCGGAATGAATCCGTACAAGCAGCGCTTCGCGAAAGAAACGGACCTGCGCTCGCTCAGCGAGGCGATGCGGGGAGCGGATGTGTTTGTAGGATGCTCGGTGAAGGGCGCGGTCAACCCCGAGATGATTCGATCGATGGCGGCGCGGCCGATCGTGTTTGCCATGGCAAATCCTGATCCGGAGATCACTTACGAAGAAGCGAAATCGAGCCGCGCCGACGTGATCATTGCCACCGGGCGCTCGGACTATCCGAACCAGGTGAACAATGTACTTGGTTTCCCATTCATCTTTCGCGGAGCGCTGGATGTGCGCGCGACCGCTATCAACGAAGAAATGAAACTGGCCGCGACCAAGGCGTTAGCGGCGCTGGCGAAGGAAGATGTTCCGGACTCGGTTTGCCGCGCCTACGGCGTGGAGAGATTGAAGTTCGGTGCGGAATATCTGATTCCGAAGCCGTTCGATCCGCGGGTTCTGCTGTGGGAAGCGGTCGCAGTCGCCCGGGCTGCGATCGAAAGCGGCGTTGCGCAGGAACCACTTGACCTCGATGTGTATCGCGAGCAACTGGAACGGCGCCTTGGCAAGGCCCATGAAGTGGCCCGCATGATGGTTCACAAAGCGAAGGCGCTGCCCAAGAGCGTCGTGTTCCCTGAGGGCGACAACGAAAAGATTCTGCGGGCCTGTCACACGCTGATCGAGGAGAACATCGCGGTTCCCATCCTGTTGGGCGATCCTTCCACGATTCGCCGGAACGTCGCTGAACTCGGCTTGAACCTGGACGGCGTGCGCATTGCTGACCCGTCAAGCTCGCCACTGCGAGAGCGTTACATTCAGGAACTGTTCCAGGTGCGGCAGCGACGCGGTATGACGCTATCGGAAGCGCGTCGGCAGATCGGTAATCGCAACATCTTCGCGTCGATGATGCTGCACATGGGTGATGCCGATGCACTGGTATCGGGAGTAACACAGCACTTCCCCGATACGATCCGACCGGCGCTGCAAATCGTTCGAGTACGCGAAGGACTCCACAAGGTGTCCGGCTGCTACGCGATGATCACCCGCAAGGGCGACATCTACTTTCTTGCCGACACAAGCGTGAACATCGAACCGACGGCCGAGGATCTGGTCGAGATCGCGCTGTGCACTGCCCAAACCGCGCGCCGCTTCGATATCGAGCCGAAGGTTGCTTTGCTATCGTTCTCCAGCTTCGGAAGCACGCCGCATCCGCAATGCGAGAAAGTCCGCCGGGCGGTCGAGTTGTTGCACCGCGCTGATCCAACCCTGATGGTGGAAGGCGAACTGATGGCGGACGATGCAGTATCGACCGAACTCGAACTGCAGTATCCGTTCAGCCAACTGAAGGGCGGGGCGAACGTGTTGATCTTCCCCGATCTCAATTCAGCGAACATCGCTTACAAGCTGCTGTCGAAGATCGGCGGCGGTGAGACTCTGGGCCCCATCCTGATGGGGATGAGCAAGCCTGTTCATTTGTTGTCGCGCGGGGCCGAAGTCGAAGAGATCGTCAACGTGACGGCGATCGCGGTGGTGGATGCGCAAGAGAACGCACCCGCGACCCAGACTCTGAAAGTCGAACCGGAACTGGCCGGCGCACGTTAGCGGACGATAGCGCTCTGGCTACTTTTTCTTCGGAGGCGGTGCCGTTCCGGCATTCGAGGAGTCAAAGGGCTGCGGAATTCCCATGCTTCCGCCGCGCGGGCTCGGGCCTGGCGTCGTTTGAATCCCGCTATGAGGATCGGCTCCGGTTGGATTCAGCCCCATCGTCCCGGGAATGAAGCACGTGAGACGGAGGCTGGGCGCGACCCGCAATGCGGCCGGACATGGTCCGCTCTCCAGTTTGGCTCCCGTTCCTGCTCCCTGCAATTCCAACGCGAAGAGCTTGCCCTCAGAATTTCCGGCAACGCCGGTCGTCATTCCCGGCATGTCATAGGCGACATAGAACGGCTTTTTGTTATCGGCGGCGTTGGTCGCGCAGGTGCTCGACGCCTTGAACTGATCATTCGCTGCTTTCACGTCGAGACGTCCGCAATCTTTGGCACCCGACCCGGCAAGCTCCTGCAGTTTCAGTTGCACCGCGTCGCTCGGACGAGAAGGCGCAGCGGAAGTCGAAGACTTATTGCAGCCGACGAGACACACGGCAGCGGCGAGCCCAATCAGAATTGTTCTGTTCATGAGCTAGCATTGTAAAACAGAGGCGCTCGCAAGGTCGGCTATAGTGGTACCAGTGAGTAGTTTCGGGCATCTAATAGGCGACCGTGACTGAACCCGCAACCACCAATCCGGCGAGCAGCGACCCAACCGATGCGCCCATGCCGGAACGGAGAGAGTCACGGTGGGCGGTCGGGGTACGCGCTCTCAAGCATCGCAACTTCCAGCTCTTCTTTTCCGGACAACTCATTTCGCTGATTGGCACGTGGATGCAGACCGTGGCGCAGTCCTGGCTGGTCTACGAGAAAACGGGATCGTCGTTTCAGTTGGGAGCGGTGGGATTCGCCAGCCAGATCCCAGTCTTCTTAATGGCGCCTATCGGAGGAATGGTGGCCGATCGGGTGAATCGCCATCGCGTAGTGATCGCCACGCAAGTTGCTTCGATGATCCTGGCCTTCATCCTGGCGGCGCTGACGCTGACCCACAAGGTGCAGGTGTGGCACATCTTTGTGCTGGCATCGTTGCTGGGAGTGGTGAACGCGTTCGACATTCCCGGCCGACAGTCGTTCCTGGTCGACATGGTTGGACGCGAAGACCTGATGAACGCCATCGCGCTGAATTCTTCGATGTTTAACGGCGCCCGTGTGATCGGCCCGGCCATCGCCGGCATCCTCCTCATAAAAATCGGAGAAGGCGGATGTTTCCTTTTGAACGGCATCAGTTACATCGCCGTGATCATCGGGCTGCTGATGATGCGAGTAGACGTCGGTGTGCGCTCCAAGTCGGATTCGCCGCTGGAAGACATTATCGAAGGGTTTCGCTGGGTTAGCCACACGGGGCCGATCCGGGCACTGCTTCTCCTGCTCGGGCTGGTGAGCCTGGTTGGCATGCCCTACACGGTGCTGATGCCGATCTTCGCAGATCATGTGTTGCATTCAGGCGCGAAGGGACTCGGCATTCTGATGGGCTTCACCGGCATCGGGGCGTTGCTGGGCGCCTTGACGCTCGCAGTGCGCACCGGCGTGAAGGGATTGGGCAAGCTGATCTCGATTTGCTGCGCGGGGTTTGGGGTGAGCCTGATTGTGTTTGCATTCTCGAAGATCTTCTGGCTTTCGGCCAACCTCCTGATCCCGGTGGGATTCTTCATCATGTTGCAGATGGCGTGCTCGAACACACTGATTCAGGCCATGGTCCCGGACGCGTTGCGCGGGCGCGTGATGGCGTTGTACTCGATGATGTTCATGGGCATGGCGCCGTTCGGGGCGCTGCTGGGAGGCGCGATGGCCGATCGACTGGGGGCCCCGATTGCGGTGGCCACCGGCGGCGTGGCCAGCATTGCAGGAGCAATCTGGTTCGGACGACAGTTGCCGGTGTTCCGCGGCGAGGCGCGTCAGCTGATCATTGCGCAGGCGATGGCTGGCGGAGAACCGGCGGAAGAGATGACTGTGCGTGTTGTACAGTAGCTGAAGCGTGGGCGAGACGCCCCCGCGACTGCCGGCGGGACGCCGGCGCCACGGTCGGAAGACGGATCGGGTTTTGTTGTCACTTTCTCTTTTGCAGTTTCTTACTCTTCTGGAATGCACTCTTCTGAAATGTGATTCGACTCTTCGCTCTTTCATCTACTCTTCAGCGTAGGTTACGTGCTCGAATTCCTGCGAGTGGCTTTTCTCGGCCAGCGACTGGACGCCGTAGTCGTAGCCTTTTTCGAAGGCCTGGAGGTTCAGGTCGCGGAAATTCGAGGGGACGGAATCGGCGACGGCTTTTCTTACAGCTGCGGGATCGAGCAGGTGCGTTACTGCCGTGAAGAATCCCACCATGACGGAGTTCAGCACCATACGCTTGCCTAGTTCTTCGGCGAGGCGCGTGGCTGGGCAACTGTAGACTCGCGTTTGCTTCGGAAGATCGGTGACCCGCACCAGATCCTGTTCGACAATCAACGTTCCGCCTTCTTTAAGTTCCGGGACAAAACGTGTGTACGCTTCCTGCGACATGACCACCATGATGTCCGGCTGCGTGACGTAGGGATAGAGAATGCGGTCTCCCGACAGCACGAGTTGTGCGCTGCAGGCGCCGCCGCGGGCTTCGGGGCCGAAATTTTGCGTCATGGTTGCATAGGCGCCCTGGTAAATGGACGCGGCCTTGCCCAGCACGATGGCCGTCAGGATGACACCCTGCCCGCCGAATCCGGCGATCCGAAGTTCCGTTAGCCGCAGCTGCATACATTCTCCGAAGGTTCCACGTAACGCTCGCCCAGCGATTCGACCATCTGCGCGTGGAGCAGGCTCTGGTAGTCGGGGCGATCGCGGTCCACAAATTTCCCGACGATGATTTCGCCGGTCATGGTCAGGCCGACCTCACCGGTGGGCGCGCCGTGCTTCACTTTGCACTTTTCCTTGTAGTACTTCATGGTGTCGAGACCATCGCCCAGCCGGTTGCGACGCTGGTAAAGCGTGGGGCATGGGCTGATGACTTCGATGAAGCTGAAGCCCTTCTTCTGGAAGGCTTCGCCGATGGAGCGCGCGAGCTGTTTCACGTGGAATGTGGTCCAGCGCGCGACGTACACAGCGCCAGCCGCTTCGACGAGGTGCGGCAGATTAAATGCAGGCTCGCAGGCTCCGTAGGGCGAGGTCGATGTGATGGCATGGCCCGGCGTTGTTGGAGCGGTCTGGCCGCCGGTCATCGCGTAGATCAGGTTATTCACGCAGATGACTTTGAGGTCGATGTTGCGGCGCGCGGCGTGGATCAGGTGATTGCCGCCGATCGCCGACAGATCACCGTCGCCGGAGTAGACCACGACATTGAGTTTCGGGTTCGCCAGCTTCAGGCCGGTTGCAAAAGGAATCGCGCGCCCGTGCGTGGTATGAAACGAATCGAGCTTCACGTAACCCGCAACGCGGCCGGTACAGCCGATTCCGGAGACCAGCGCAAGGGATTGCAGGTCAATCTTCGATTCAATCAAGGCCCGTGCGAAGCAGTTGACGGTCGTGCCAATACCGCATCCGGGACACCAGATGTGCGGCATGCGGTCGGTGCGCAGGAAAGGCTCGACCGGGTTGATGACGTCGAGGGTACTCATCGGCTAGCCTCCACAATCGCCTTGAGAATGTCTTTGGGACGATGCACGCTGCCTCCGGCGTGAGGCACGAGAATCGTCTTGGCTTTGCCGCCCGCCGCGCGTTCCACTTCACGCACCATCTGCCCCATGTTCAGTTCGGGAACCACAAAAGCTTTCGCAGTGGCTGCCAGTTCGCGGATGCGTTTCTCGGGAAAGGGCCAACAGGTGATCAGGCGTAGCTTGGCCGCCCGCAATCCTTGCTCACGCGCCATCTCGATGGCACGCTGGGCCACGCGGGACGTGATGCCGTACGAGACTACGATTACGTCTGCGCCTTCGAGTTGCTGTTCTTCGAGTAGCGTGATGTGGCCGGCGGCATCGTGGATCTTGCTTTGCAGGCGCCGCACCAGCTTGTCCTGGGTCTGCGGCGTCATGTTCGGATAGCCGCGCTCATCGTGGGTCAGGCCCGTCACGTGAAAGCGATAGCCTTCGCCGGCGTGCGCCATTTCCGGCACGCCATCGCCGTTGGTGGCGTAAGGCAGATATTCGTCCGCGGATTTGTGCGTGTGGCGGCGCGGAAAGACTTCGATCTGGTCGGCGTCTGGGATCACGACTTTCTCGGTCATGTGGCCAACGACCTCGTCCATCATGAGCATGACCGGCACGCGGAATTCTTCGGAAAAATTGAAGGCCGTGATGGTGAGGTCGAAACATTCCTGGGGAGAGTTGGGGCAGAGGGCGATGATTTCGTAGTCTCCGTGCGAGCCCCACCGAGCCTGCATCATGTCGGCCTGTGCGGGCAACGTTGGCAAGCCTGTGGAGGGTCCTCCGCGCTGCACGTCGACGAACACGCAGGGCGTCTCGGTCATGGCGGCGTATCCGATGTGCTCCATCATCAGCGAGAAGCCTGGGCCGGAGGTCACCGTAAAAGCTTTCGCACCTCCCCACACCGCGCCCTGCAGCGTGATCGAGGCTGCAAGTTCGTCTTCCATCTGAATGAAGGTTCCCCCGACAACGGGGATGCGGGAGGCGAAGCGTTCGACGACTTCGGTCGAAGGAGTGATCGGGTATCCGGCGGCGAAGCGTGCGCCCGCTGCCAACGCACCTTCGCAACAGGCGTGATCGCCGTCGATGAAGTGCGTGCCGACGAGAACTCCGCGCGGATCAGCTTTCACGGGTCACCTCCGAATGCGGAGGGGCCGGCGCAGTTTCCTTCTGTGCCGGCAGACGCTGGCCGTAGATTGCGAAATCGGGACAGTACATTCCACACAGATCGCAGCCACTACACTTTTCCGGAGCAACTACATGTGGCGGGTGATAGCCCTTCGCGTTGAAGGCAGAGGACAAAGCCAGAACTTTGGTTGGACAGAACTCCACGCAGAAACCGCAAGCCTTGCAGCGCTCGACGACAATGGAAACGCGACCTTTGGCCACGACAAGACCCCCACTGGGGAGTGCAAGGACACTCCCAATCCACAAAAAGTATGACGGTTGAGGTGCGCGCCGGGTGTGATGGAGATCACTTGTGGCGGTGATGTGGCTTGGGGATGAGGAAGCCGGGGATAGAAATCCAAGTGGATAAGTTTGTTTTTTGGATGTACCTACGATAAAAGCAAAGGCAGCGCACAAGAGTGTGCGCTCCACACATACCCAAAGAAAAAAGGCGACCCCGATCTTCCGGGATCGCCTGCTTTGCGACAACTCTAGAACGTAAGCGACGCCTTGACTTGAATCAGACGCGGGGAGGCATCGCCGCCCAGGAATGATCCAAGGATCGAAGTCGGAGTGCTCACGGTCGTGATGATCGAACCGAAGCTCGGATTGGAAACGTCTCCGACCGGTTGATCAAAGTTTGGATGGTTGAACAGGTTGAAGAACTGCAACCCAACGCCCAGTTTTCCGGATTCCCAGTGCGGGATGCGGAAGTTCTTCATCACGGTAAAGTCCGTGTCGAAGAAATTCGGCCCGTAGAACTGGTTGCGGCGCTGCACGCCTAGACCAGCCGTAGCGGGCGAGAACATGGCGCTGGTGAAGCACGGCGTATTGACCGCCGACTTGCCGCACGACGAAGGCGCTCCGCCAAGGTAATTGGCGAAGACAAAAGCACCCGTGTCGTTGAGGACGCCACCGAAGTTGTTCGACGCCAGGATGGAGGTTGCATTGCTATCAACCACGGTGAAAGGCAAGCCGCTGCGGGCGAAGATGGTTCCGGAGACGGTCCAGTCACCGAAGACCGCTCGCGGGCCCCAGAAGCGCGGGATGTCCCATACGTAGTTGAAGCTGAAGTAATGCCGCGCGTCGTAGTCAGCGTTGCCGTAGTTGCCGCGCAGATTGAACGGGTTCTGTGGGCTCAGCACACTGGTGTTGGTGTTGAAGGTGTACTGCAGGAAACCTGCGTTCGAGACTTCATCGAGCGCGTGGCTCCAAGTGTAGTTCGCCTGCACCTGCACCGAGTGGAACTGGTGCCGCAACGAGGCGGTCAGGCCATTGTAGTTGGAGTTGGCAACGGTCGACACTTCGTTGATGGTACCGAAGCGCGGATCGAGCGGAGCCGTCGGCAATCCTGCGAAGGATGTGCTGCCGAGCGAGGTGAGACAGCTATGCTCGGGATCGGGCGTCACTCCGTCGCAGAAAGCATTCAGCCCCGGATTCTGCACGGCCTCGTGAACTCCGTGATTGCCCACGTAATTCAGCGAGAGCGTCGTCGCCCGTCCAAAGCCATGTTGGAACTCAAGATTCCATTCCTGGTATTGGGGAGCGATGATCCGCCGCGCCGCGTTTGTGAAGGAAGGCACCACGAACAAAGGATTCGAGGCCTGGATCTGCGCGAGCGTTTGTCCTGCTGCGAAGCCCTGCACGAACGACGTATTGGCACCTGCTGCCAGTGACGCCTGGTTACCAGCAACCACGGGCGACAACGGAGCTGTTCCCACCTGGAATGGATTGTTCAAGGGAGAGTTGTTCAGCAGGTTGTCGGCGATCGTGGCCGGGAAAGCGTCGGTAAATAAACCGAAGCCACCGCGGATCACGGTGTTGCGACCGGAGCCGAATGGACTCCACGCAAAACCAAACCGGGGCTGCCAGCTGACCTTGGTGTAGTTCGCGAGCGCCTGGTTCAGGCCGGTATGGATGGTCTGGTTGTACGGAGTGTCAACGGAGTGATCGATGGCCAGGAAGGAATTGTCGAGCCGTGCGAAACAATTCGTCTGGCAGGTCGGGTTGGAATTGTGGTCGCCGCGCAGCGACAATGTAAGTTTCAAGTTAGGCCGGACTGCCCACTCGTCTTGCGCATAGAAGCCGAGCGCGTAGACAGAGACCGGTTGCGTGGGGCGAACGGCGAAGTTCTGCAGATAGTTATCGCCGTTTCCATTGAAGAACGACTGCAGGCTGTCACCGAAGCTGAAGCCGATGCTACCAATGCCCGGCGAGTAGTCGGTGATGTCGTTGCGGCGGAAGTTGATTCCGAACTTCAGGGAATGACCTCCCTTCTGCCAGGAAAGATCGTCGACCGCACCGTACTGCGTGACGTTGCGTCCCTGCGGCCACACGTCCAGGTTGCGGCCGAGGGGATAGAAGGCCCCTCCCGCAAGGCTCACGCGAAACGGCATGGCTTGCGTGGAAGCCCCCAGATTGGCGGTAGAGAAGATCGCGCTGTACCAGGACCCGCTGAGGATGAACTGGTTCACCATCGACGTGCCGAAGGTGTGGTTCTCCTGCAACTGTCCCTCGTACTGAGGTTGCGTGCTCACGGCATTGAAAACCGGGTTGATGGGATCGGTGTATGTCGCCTGCACACCGTGGTCGGTGCGGAAGTGGACGAACAGGCGATCATTCGATCCGATGTTCTGGTCCAACCGCCCGGTCACCAGATACTCATGCGTGAAGTTGCCGGCGGTGGAGTGGAATTGCAGGGCGCACGGGGTTGTGGTATCGCCCAGTCCCGTGAACGATCCGCAACCCGGGCCGGAAATAATGTTGCCGGTGTTTGGGTCCGTGCCGTTCTGCAGAATATTCTGCGCGCCGGAAGATCCGTTCGCTCCGTTGTAGAGGTTGAACATCTGCTGATAGAACGGAACTGACTGCGGGCTGTTGCCTTGCAGGTTTGCCAAGGTCGCCGCCTGGAACTGCGGGCTGGGAACATTCACCGGCAGAGTGGTCGGCAACACAACCCGTAGACCCTCGTAGTCTACGAAGAAGAAGGTCTTGTCTTTGCGGATCGGACCTCCAACTGACGCGGCCCACTGATTCGCGTTGACGAACGGACGCTCGACGCCACTCTGCACGTTGAAGTAGTTATTCG
>Ga0070716_100000111_pt1 | contig 32186 bp, 31 predicted proteins | sample LARL112metaG_FD_71395 | JGI IMG/M metagenome (GOLD analysis project Ga0070716, IMG submission 71395) | Corn, switchgrass and miscanthus rhizosphere microbial communities from Kellogg Biological Station, Michigan, USA - LAR L11-2 metaG | ecosystem: Host-associated > Plants > Roots > Rhizosphere... | reverse complement strand
CGGCAGCGGAGCAGCGCCCCGGCCGGTGACCCGGCCGCGCCACTGTCGCCAGCTCCTGGTACGAAGGAGCGCATGGTCGACGATGCCGGTGCTGCGCCCGTGAGCCGCGCGGACCCAGGACCGGGTTCGCTCCGTGACCAGGCGGAACGTTACCTGCGCGCGCTCGCCGGCCCGGACGCGCGATTGCGCGAGGACCAGTGGACCGCGATCCGGGCGCTGGTCGAGCAGCATGGCCGCGCGCTGGTCGTGCAGCGTACCGGCTGGGGCAAGTCGGCCGTCTACTTCACCTCGGCCGCGCTGCTGCGCGCCGGCGGCGCGGGTCCGGCGGTCATCGTCTCGCCGCTGCTCGCCCTGATGCGCAACCAGATCGAGGCGGCAGGCCGGGCGGGCATTCGCGCCCGCACGGTGAACTCCGCCAATACCGAGCAGTGGGACGAGATCTACGCCGAGGTGGAAGCGGGCGAGGCGGATGTGCTGCTGGTCAGCCCGGAACGGCTGAACAACCCAGGCTTCCGCGACCTGGTGCTGCCCAAGCTGACGGCCGCGGCCGGGATGCTGGTGGTGGACGAGGCGCACTGCATCTCCGACTGGGGCCACGACTTCCGGCCCGACTACCGGCGGCTGCGCACCCTGCTGGACGAACTGCCCGCCGGCGTTCCCGTCCTCGCGACCACGGCGACCGCGAACGCCAGGGTCACCCGCGACATCGCCGACCAGCTCGGCACCGGCACCACGGCGCACACGCTGGTGCTGCGCGGCCCGCTGGACCGCCGCAGCCTGCACCTGGCCGTCGTACGCCTGCCCACCGCCGGCCAGCGGCTGGCCTGGCTGGACGAGCACCTCGGCGAGCTGCCGCGCTCGGGCATCGTCTACACGCTCACCGTGGCGGCGGCGCACGAGACCGCGGCCTTCCTGCGCGAGCGCGGCCATGATGTCGCCGCATACACCGGAAAGGACGACCACGCGCAGCGCCAGGCGGCCGAGGACGCGCTGCTCGCCGGCGAGCTACGGGCCCTGGTCGCCACCAGCGCCCTCGGCATGGGATTCGACCACCCCGACCTGGGATTCGTCGTGCACCTGGGAGCACCGCAGTCACCGGTCGCGTACTACCAGCAGATCGGCCGGGCCGGCCGCGGCACGGACCGCGCCGAGGTCATCCTGCTCCCCGGGCGGGAGGACGCGGACATCTGGGCCTACTTCGGCTCGCTGGCCTTCCCGCCGGAGCCGGTCGTCCGCCGCACGCTGGCCGCACTCGCCGAGGCGGGCCGGCCGCTGTCGCTCGCCGCGCTGGAGACCAGGGTCGATCTCAGCCGCGGCCGGCTGGAGATGATGCTCAAGGTGCTCGACGTGGACGGCGCGGTCCGCCGGGTCAGCGGCGGCTGGGAGGCCACGGGGCTGGCCTGGGCCTACGACGCCGACCGCTACGCGCGGGTAGCCGCTGAGCGTTCGCGCGAGCAGGGGGCGATGCTCGGCTACATCGATACCGGACAGTGCCGGATGGAATACCTTCAGCGCGAGCTGGATGACCCGGCCGCGGCCAGCTGCGGGCGCTGTGACAACTGCACGGGGCGGTTCTGGCCGCAGCAGGTCTCGCCGGCCGGCGCTACGGCCGCGCGCGAGCGGCTGCTCCGCCCCGGCGTCGAAGTGACGCCGCGGAAGATGTGGCCGCCCGGGATGAAGGAATTGGGCATCGACGTCTCGGGCAAGATCCCGGCCGAGGTGTCGGCCGAGGCGGGCCGGGCCCTGGGCCGGCCGACCGACCTCGGCTGGGGCCCACGGCTGCGTGCGCTACTGAACGGCGACGTGCCTGACGCCGCCGTGCCCGCGGATCTCATCGATGCGGTGGTCAAAGTGCTGGCCGCGTGGGACTGGGCTGACCGGCCGGCCGGCGTGATCACCGTCCCGTCACGGTCCCGCCCGCAGCTCATCGAGAGCCTAGGCCGACAGATCGCCGAAGTCGGCCAGATGCCCTACCTCGGCCCGCTCGAGTACGCCGGCCGGAACCGCCCGGCCGCCTCCCAGTTCAATAGCGCCCAGCGGCTGCGCGCGCTCTGGGACGCGTTCACCGTTCCCGGGTCCGTGCGTGCCGCCCTCGGCGCGCTCGCCGGACCGGTGCTGCTGGCCGACGACCGCATCGACACCGGCTGGACCATGACCGTGGCGGCCAGGCTGCTCCGCGAGGCCGGCGCCACGGGCGTGCTGCCACTCGCCCTCGCGGTCAGCACCGGCTGATCCGGCCCCGGACCGGCCGCCGCCCGATAACGCGAAGCATCAGCATGGTCAGAACAGCGCCAATGTTTCGCGCTAACCCCCGCCGGCGTTCCCGCGGAAACGTGGCGCGCACTCGCGCTTACCCCTCACCTGCGATCACGTCCAGCGGCACCGGGGTGAGCACCGGCCGCGAGTGCAAATCCCCGACCTCGCCCAGCGGGCGCCCCGCGGCGGCTGCCACCGCGTACTGGACGATCGGGCCGCAGATCCGCCCCTGGCAGTAGCCCATGCCGCAGCGGGTGAGACCCTTCACCGACCGCACGTCGGCGGCTCCGGCCGCGACCGCCTGGCCGATCTCCGCCCACCGGGTCTCCTCGCAGCGACAGGCGATCGTATCCGGCTCCGGCCAGTCCAGCCAGCCGGGCCGCAGCGGGTAGGCGTCATCGAGCAGCGCGGCGAAACGCCGGGCCGGCCCGAGCCTCGACCGCAGCGTGCGGGTCCGCGCGGTATAGGCCACCGGGTGGAGCCGGCCCAGGTAGCGGGCAGCCGACGCGCCGGCCAGGTATCCCTTGAGCTCGGCCGCTTGCGCCCCGCCGACCCCGGTGACCTCGCCCGCGGCGAACACGCCGGCCACGGAGGTGGCGAGATCGGCGTCGCAGCGCACCGCGGCCGTAGGCCGGATCGGGTGCTGCGCGTCGGCGCAGCCCAGCAGCCGGGCCAGGTCCAGCGCGGGGGAGAAGCCGAAGCTGACGTGCACGGCGTCCACCGCCTCCTCCCGCCGCGAGCCGGGCACCGGCCGCCAGTCCCGGTCCAGCCGCGCAATCGTCGCGCGCTCCACCCGTCCCGCGCCGCGGCAGGCCACCACGGCGTGACCGGCCCGGACCGGCACGCGATGCCGGACCAGGGTCGCCGCGTAGCCGGCCGCCTCCCGCAGCTTGCCGGGGTAAGCGGCGAACCGGACGGCGTGCCTGGCCCCCACCCTGGCCGCGGTCGCCTCCAGCACCGCCACGACCCGCACCCCGGCCTCGGCCAGCCCCGCGGCGACCGGGAACAGCAGCGGCCCCGAGCCGGACACGAGCACCCGCTGGCCCACGGTGACGCCCTGGCTCTTCAGCAGCGCCTGGGCCGCGCCCGCGGTGGTCACGCCCGGCAGATCCCAGCCCGGGAAGGGCAGCACGAGCTCGGCCGCGCCGGTGGCCAGCACGACCGCACGGGCCCGCAGCACGGCCGGCCCGGCCCCGCCAGCCTGGCCGCCGAGCGCCGTACCGGTCCCGCCAGCCTCCCCATCGGGCTCCGGCTCAGGCCGGTCCGGGCCCGCGAGCCGGAGCCGGAACCACCCGTCGGGCTCCTGCTCCGCGTGCCACACCGACGTCGCGGCCAGGTGCCGGATGCGCCGGTGCCGCGCGGCCCGGCGCAGCCGCGGCGGCACCGCCCCGGCACCGGGCGCACCCGCCCCGCGGTCGGCGCCGAGCAGGTTCTGCCGGTAGATCTGCCCGCCGATGGCCGGCCCGGAGTCGATCAGCGTGACCGTGCAGCCGAAACCCGCCGCGGCCAGCGCCGCGGCCAGGCCCGCCGGTCCCGCCCCCACGACGGCTATGTCCGATTCCGAACGGGACGGGGTGCTCATTCGCGCCGCCCCGGCGATGCGCAGGTCCGGACCTCATCGCCGTCCCTGAGCGGAATGAGGCAGGCCCGTACGGCATGGTCGCCGCCCACATCGACCAGGCAGTCGAAGCACGCTCCGATGCCGCAGAACACCCCGCGCGGCCGGCCCCCGGAGCGGGTCAGCCGCCAGGACCGGACGCCGCCCGCGAGCAGGGCCCCGCCGATGGTCATGCCGCGCGGCGCGTCCATCGGCCGGCCGTCGAAGCTGAACCGAACCCGGTCACCGGTCATGACGGCCTGCGGTCCTGGCGGGCGGGACGGCGAAGCGGGCGGGCGAGAACGGCTCCGGGTCCACCGCGGTGGCCGTGCCGTCGATGATCCCGGCGAGCAGTTCCGCGGTGGCCGGGGCCAGGCCGATGCCCGCGCCCTCGTGCCCGCTGGCGTGGTAGAGGCCGGCCACCAGCGGGTCCGGGCCGATCACCGGCAGATGGTCGCGGCAGGCCGGACGGTAACCGGTATAGGCGCGGATCGCGCGCACCCGGTGCAGGAACGGGAACAGCGCGATGGCCCGGCGGGCCATCGCGCTCAGCACCCCCGCGTCCGGCGGCGCGGCCCGCGCCCCCGTCCCGGGCAGTGCGCCGCCGAAGTCCCGGCTGGATCCGATGAGCACGGTGCCGCTGGCGGTGGACTCCACCACCGCCGAGCAGGCCAGGACGTCGTCGTCGCGGCCCACCGCGGCCACGTAGTCGCACTCGTAGACCTTGTGCCCGATGACCCGCGGCAGCGGCTCGGTGACCAGGATGTGCCCGCGGCGCGGTCGCACCGGCAGGTCCGAGCCGAGCCGCCGTGCCACCTCGCCGCTCCACGGCCCCGCCGCGTTGACCACGACCGGCGCGGCGATCCGGCCGCGGTCGGTGACCAGGCGCGGCGGCGCGTTCCTGGTGACCGGCTCGAGCCCGGTCGCCTCGGCGCGGGCCACCGACAGCCCGCCGTGACGGCGGGCCAGCGCGAGGTGGGCCACGGCCGCGCGCATCGGCTGCACCTGGCAGTCCTGCGGGTAGAAGGCGCCGCCGGCCAGTCCCGGCGCCAGATCAGGCTCGGCCTCGGCCAGCCCGGCCTGGTCCAGCCCGGTCACCTCGACCCCGGCGGCCCGCTGCCGGCCGGCCTGGTCCAGCAGTCCGGCCAGCTGGTCCTGGTCGTGCGCCACGACCACGCCGCCCTTGGCCTCGAACTCGAACTGCGCGCCGTGCTCGGCGGCGAACTCCCGCCACAGCGTGAGGCTGCGCAGCGCCAGCGACAGGTCGGGGCCGGGCAGGTGATCGGAGACCAGGATGTTGCCCTCACCCGCCCCCGTGGTGCCGCCGAACGGGCCGCTGCGGTCGATCACGCACACCCGGCGCCCGGTGGCGGCCAGTGCCGCGGCCGTCGCGGCGCCCACCATCCCGGCCCCGATGATCACGGCATCCGCGGTGGCGGGCAGGGCGGCGTCGGCTGCAGTCACCCGTACTTACTAGCCCGCAGGCCATGAAACGGCAAGCCGCGGATTCTGTCTGGGGTAGCGCGGGGTCTCTGCAGGTCAGGAAACGGCAAGCGGTGGAGCCTGCCCGGGCGGGGTTTCCAGGCAGGCTCCAGGCCGCTGGCCGTGCCCGGACGCGAATCCGGCCGGTCAGGAGTTCAGGTAGGCCAGGACGGCGAGCACGCGCCGGTTGTCGTCCTCCGACGCGGCCAGCCCGAGCTTGCTGAAGATGCTGGTGGTGTGCTTGCTCACGGCCTTTTCCGTCACGAACAGGCGCTGGGCGATCGCGGTGTTCGAGCGTCCTTCCGCCATCAGCTCCAGCACCTCCTGCTCCCGCACCGACAGCCGGGTGATCGGCTCGTCCCGGGACCGCCGGCCCAGCAGCTTGGTCACCACCTCGGGGTCCATGACCGTGCCGCCCCCGGCCACGGCGCGGATCGCGTCGATGAACTGGTCGTCGTTGAACACCCGGTCCTTGAGCAGGTAGCCGACCGCGCCCGCCTGGTCGGCCAGCAGCTCGCGGGCGTAGAGCTGCTCGACGTACTGGGACAGCAGCAGGACCGGGAGGCCGGGGATCTGCCGCCGGGCCTCCAGCGCCGCGCGCAGCCCGTCGTCGGCGAACGAGGGCGGCAACCGCACGTCCACGACCGCGACGTCCGGCCGCTGCTCCAGCAGCGCGCGCAGCAGGGCGGGCGCGGTGTCGACGGCCGCGGCGATCTCGAAGTCGTACGCGCCGAGCAGCCGGGCGAGGCCGTCCCTCAGGAGGAAAAGATCTTCGGCGACGACAACGCGCATGGCACCTCCATGACGACCATGGTGGGCCCGCCCGTCGGGCTGCTCACGGCCATGATGCCATCGAAGGTACCCAGTCGCCGCTCCACGCCCTGCAGTCCGGTGCCCTTCGCCTGGTCCGCGCCGCCGATACCGTCGTCGCACACCTCGATCCGCAGGGTGCCGTCGGTGTGCTGCATGCGGATGTCGACGTGGCTCGCGCCGGAGTGCCGGACCGCGTTGGCGAGGACCTCGGCGACCGCGAAGTAGCAGGCCGACTCGACCGGCGCGGTCAGCCGGCCGGGCAGGTCGACGTCGACCCGGACCGGCAGCGGCGTGTCCAGGGCCAGGGCCTGCACCGCGTGGCCGAGGCCACGGTCGGCCAGCACCGGCGGGTAGATGCCGCGGACCAGGTTGCGCAGGTCGCTCAGCGCCCGTGACGAGGTCTCCCGGGCCTCGGCGACCAGGGCCAGCGCCGCCTGCGGGCTGGTCGGCAGCATGCGTTCGACCGCACGCAGGTTCATGCCCAGCGCGACCAGGCGGGCCTGGGCCCCGTCGTGCAGATCCCGCTCGATCCGGCGCAGCTCGGATGTCGCGGCGTCGATGGCGTGGCCGCGGGTCTCGGTCAGCTGCTGGACCCGGCCGGCCAGCTCGGGATCGGGCCCGGGGTGCAGCAGGGTCCGCGCGTGCGCCCCGATCGTCCGGGGCACCAGCCAGGCGGCGAAGGCCAGGAACACGCTGGCCTCGGCCCCGGCCAGCAGGGCCATCTGCGGGCTGCTGACCTGGACGGCGCCGTATATTGCCTGGTGCCCGTTCCTGCCCGCGGCCAGCGACTGCCAGCTCGACGCGATCGCGAATCCCCAGGCCGCGAAGCCCACCAGCGCGACCGGTACCAGGTCCGCGGCCACCTTCGGCCACCGCACCGCGGCGATCACCGCGACGAGAACCGCCGCTACCGTCCAGGGGCGCACGCCGAACACCACCAGGCCGAACATCGTGACCGGGATGAGCAGGACGCCCCACCGGTTCTCCACCGCCCACCGTCGCAGGTACGGCACGAGCCAGGGCATGCGGTCCCGCAGCCTGGCTATCGCGCGGGGGGTGAGCCACAGACCGAGAGCCAGCAGCAGCAGCGCCAGCGGGACCAGCAGCCCGGTCGGCAGCAAGCCGCCGGGATGACCGACGGGTATCGGTCCGCCGACGGGGCGCGCCACGCTGTACTGCACGGGCATGCCGGGCTTCAGCGGACCGCCGGGGCCGCCGAAGAGCGGCCCGTGCAGTGTGCCGGTCCAGGGGAGCACGGTGATGCGTCCGCGGGGCCCGGCCACTGCCTGGAGGTTCTGCGCGGACTGTGCGCCGAAGCCTCCCTTGACGGTAACCGGCCCAGGGGGGCCTTTGATGAACACCGGCCCCGGACCCTTGACGGCCGTCGGCTTGCCGGGCCCTCCGGGGGGTTTCTTGATGAGGCGCTGGGGGCCGATGAACGTGATCGACCGGCTGACCACGGCCCAGTTCGCGACGGACCCGGCGACCGCAGCCACCATCAGCGCCCATATGCCCGCGAGCAGCATCGTGACCGGCAGCAGGTCGGCCGCCACGGCCGGCCACCAGGCCGCCACGATCAGCGCGAGCAGGACCAGCGCCACGGTCCACGGCAGCACGCCGAACAGCGCCATGCCCATGGCGGCCACCACTGGCAGCAGGCCGCCCCAGCCGAAGTGACGCAAAAGCCGGGCCAGCGCGTTCCACACGGTCTTCACCAGGATCCACATACCGACCATCGTGGCCCGGACCGGGCCCGGCGCGCCATGGGGCGGCACCTAGTCCTGGGTAGGCCTTGACCTACTTCCCGGACCGGTCAGGGCCGCTCGCCCAGGAGAAAACCGGCCGGGAACGGGTCGTCGGGGTCGAGCAGGTAGTGCGCCATCCCGGTGATCCAGGCGCGGCCGCGCACCGTGGGGATCACCGCCGGGAAGTCCCCCACGGTCGTGGTGCCCACCAGGCGCCCGGTGAACGTCGTGCCGATGACCGAGCCGTGCACGAAGTCCTGCTCCAGGCCGAGTTCGCCGCGCGCCGCGAGCTGGGCCATCCGCGCCGACGTGCCGGTCCCGCACGGCGACCGGTCCAGCCAGCCGGGGTGGATGGCCACCGCGGCGCGCGCGGGCCTGGTCCCGCACGCGGGCTCGGTGAGCACCACGTGGCGGCAGTCGCTGATCTGCGGGTTCTCCGGGTGGGCGAAATCGAGCTGCTGGTTGACCGCGTCCATGATCGCCAGGCCGGCGGCCACCAGGCGGTCGTGCAGCTCGGGCTTCACCTCCAGCCCGGCGGCGGCGGCCGGCAGCAGAGCGTAGAAATTGCCGCCGAACGCCAGGTCGACCGTGACCTCACCCAGCCCCGGCACGCGCACCGGGGCGTCGCGCAAGTGCAGGTAGGAAGGCACGTTCCGGATCATCACCGACCTGGCCCGGCCGTCGCTCACCTGCACCGAGGCCTCCACCAGGCCCGCGGGGGTGTCCAGCCGGATCAGCGTGACCGGCTCGCGCACCTCCACCATCCCGGTCTCCACCAGGACCGTGGCGGTCCCGATGGTCCCGTGCCCGCACATCGGCAGGCAGCCGGAGACCTCGATGAAGACCACGCCGGCGTCCGCGTCCGGCCGGGCCGGCGGCTGCAGGATCGCGCCGGACATCGAGGCGTGCCCCCGCGGCTCGTACATGAGCAGGGTCCGCAGGTCGTCCCGCTCGGTCACCAGGTGGCGCATCCGGTCGAACATCGTGGCGCCCGGCAGGACGCCCACGCCCGAGGTGATCACGCGGGTGGGCATGCCCTCCGTGTGGCTGTCGACCGCGGCAAACACGCGCCGGGCCCGCATTACCGCGCTCGCCCGCCGGGCCCGGGCCGCACCGGGGCGCGCATCACAGAGCGTTGGTGCGGGTGGCCTTGATCGCCGCCTGCACGGCGGTGCGTACCTCGTCGGCCTCCTCGGGCGGCAACGCCAGGCGGGGCAGCCGGACCGGCCCGCCGTACCGGCCGGCCTCCTCCTGCGCCAGCTTGATCGCCTGCACGAAGCGCGGGTCCGCGTCCCAGCGCAGGATCGGCAGCATCGCCCGGTATAGCTCCGCGGCGGCCACGAACTCGCCGTCCGCGCACATCCGGTAGAGCTGTACCGACTGCGCCGGAAGCGCGTTGACCAGGCCCGCGATCCATCCCGTCGCGCCGAGCAGCATCGCCTCGACCAGGGTGTCGTCGCAGCCGCAGATCACCTCGAGCCGCGGCGCCCGCTCCCTGATCTGCGCCACCCGCCGCACGTCCTGGGAGAATTCCTTGACCGCCTGCACCTGCTCGATCTCGGCCAGCCGGGCGAGCAGGCCCGGCGTGAGGTCGACCCGGGTGGAGAACGGGTTGTTGTAGGCGATGATCGGCAGCCCGACCTTGGCGATCTCCGCGAAGTGCGCGACTACCTCGTCCGGCGTGGGCTGGTGCGCGGTCGGCGGCAGCGCCATCACGGCCGCCGCGCCGGCCTCGGCCGCCTGTTCCGCCCACCGGCACGCCTCGGCCGCGGACTTGCCGGAAACGCCGGGCACCACGGGAACCCGGCCCATCGAGGCGAAGATGGCCATCTGGACCAGGTGGGCCCGTTCCGAATCGGACAGGCACTCGTACTCGCCGAGCGATCCGTTCGGCACCAGGCCGGCCACGCCCGCGTCGATGAGCCAGGCGCAGTGCGCGGCGAACTCATCGACCTCGGCGCGGCCGTCACGGAACGGAGTGGTGGTAGCGGCGTAGACACCAGGGAAGCGGACAGCGCTCACCGGCGGGATCCTCCTCGTGAGGCGGGTGGCTGGCCCGGAAGCCGGGCAGCCGGGGGCACGTTCCCGACACTAGGACACCCGGCCCGCCCGCGCACGATGGCGGCTGGCACGATGGGCGCCAGCGCGATGCCGCGGAGGTGACATGGGGCCTAAGAGCTTCCAGGCACGCTCTGAACGCCCCCGGGGCTGGGACGGGACGGTGCCCGGCCCCGGACCCGCCACCCGGGCCGAGGCCCCCGGCGCCGGTGGGCAAGCATGGGCCCATGAGCGCCAGCACCAGGATCGTGGTCATCGGCGGCGGAATCGTCGCGGCGAGCGTGGCCTATCACCTGGCCCGCCGGGGCGTGTCGGTGATCATCGTGGCCGCCGATCACGCCGGAACGGCCACCGACGCCGGCGCGGGGATTATCTGCCCGTGGGCAGATCAGGCGGATGACGCTGGCTACCGGCTGGCGGCCGAGGGAGCACGGTACTACCCGGAGCTGCTGGCGATGCTGGTCGGGGACGGCCAGGCCGACACCGGCTACGCCAAGGTCGGGGCGCTGTGCGTGGCCGCCGCCGCCGGCGGAGCTCTGCAGGCCGCCGCCGCGCGGTTGCGGTCGCGGCTGGCCGCCACGCCCGAGATCGGTGAGGTTGCCGTCCTGGAGCCGGGCGGGCCGGCGCGGATGTTCCCGCCGCTGGCCGGGGGCCTGGCCGGCGTGTGGATTGCCGGAGGCGCCCGAGTGGACGGGCGCGCCATCCGGGACAGCCTGCTCCGCGCGGCGGCCGACCGGGGCGCCCGCCGGATCCGCGCCGCCGCGCGACTCGATCTGGCCGCGGAGCGGGTGACCGGCGTGCGGGCCGGGGCGGATCGCATCGGGGCAGACGCCGTCGTGGTGGCGGCCGGCGCCTGGACAGCGCAGGTGTGCGCCGGAGTCGGCTGGCCGCTGCCGATTGGCCCGCAGCGCGGCCAGATCGTGCACGCCCGGCTGCCCGGCGCCGATACCGCTGGCTGGCCGGTGGTCCTGCCCGCCGGCGACCCGTACCTGCTCGGCTTCCCAGCGGGCCGGGTCGTACTGGGCGCGACCAGGGAGGACGTCGGCTTCGAGCATGCGGCAACTCTCGGCGGGGTGGGCGGCCTGCTGGCTGCGGGCCTCGAACTAGCCCCCGGCCTCGCCCGGGCCACGCTGCTGGAGACCCGGATCGGCTTCCGCCCCGCCACCGCGGACGGCAGGCCGCTGCTCGGCTGGATGGCCGAGGGCCTGCTCGTCGCGGCCGGCCACGGCCCGGAAGGGCTGACCGCCGGCCCGTGGACCGGGCGCGCCGCCGCGGCGCTCGCGCTGGGTGAGGCGCCGGGAACCGACGTCGCCCCGTTCGACCCGGCCCGGTTCTCGCCCGGCCTGCCGCGCCCCCGCTGACCCCGGGAGCGGCCGGGAAGCGCGGTCGCTACCAGATCCGGGCGCGGGTCGGAACCACCCGGATCAGGTGCGGGTAGTCAGCGGCGAAGCCCTGCGGGGTCCACCCGTAGGAGTCGATGAACTCCCGGTACTTCTCGACATAGGCGGGCACGGCATCGGCCCGGGGGCCCGCCGGGTCGACCGTGGCCCGGCCCTCGAAGATGACGTTCGCCCCGCCCCGGCCGTTGCCTTCCAGGTGCAGCGACACCAGCGGGCTGGCTTCGATGCTGGCGGTCTTGGGCCCGTCCGCGGATCCGTAGATGATGAACTCGCCGTCCTGCCACAAGAACCAGACCGGCGTCGACTGCGGCTGGCCGGACGGGTTGACCGTGGTCAGCCAGACGATCGGCTCGGCCCGCAGGCGCTCGGCGGCGGCGGCGTGGGCGGGCTGGTCCTGATTCAGGATCGTCATGTCAGCTCCGGAGCAGCAAGCTCCCGACGGCTACGACTCGGGGCAGATCTCGTGCACCCAGGTGCCGTCAGCCCGGCGCCGCACGTCCTGGCCGGGGCTGATCAGCACGCCGCACCGCGCGCAGAGCTGGCCCGGAGCGTGCGCCTCGTTGGACCCCCACACGCTGGTGTACGGGCCGCGATCCTCCTCATCGCGCTCGTGGTCCAGCTCGGCCGCCTTGGAGTGCTCCGGCGGCGGAGCCCCCAGGTCTTCGTCGAGTCCCTCTTCGATGGCCCGTCCCCCGAAATTCGGCGGCGTTGTCATGTGCGCCTCCCGCAGGTGCGATGGTGTTACCAGACCGCTGAGCACCAGTGTCGCAGATCGCTAGCCCGGGTCCGGCTCGAGCAGGCGTGTCAGCCAGTACGCCACGGCTCTGCCCTGGTCCTGCCGCACCTGCGCGGCGGCCTGCGGGAACGCGCGCTGCCAGGACAGGGCCCGGCTGATCGCGCCGAGCCGGATGGCCAACTTGGCATATCGCCGCAGTTCATGCGCTGGCAGTTCGGCCGTCCAGGGCTCCAGGTACGCGTCCCGCAGCCGGCCGAGGGCGGCCGATCCCGCGGCCAGCCCGTGCCGTGCCGCCGCCGCGCGGAGGATCACCAGCAGGCTGGTGAACGGGTGCCCGATCGACGCGTCGCCCCAGTCGAAGAACGTGTAGCGGCGGTCGGTCACGAACATCTGGTAGTCGTGCAGGTCGGAATGGTCCAGCGACGGCGGCACCGGGCTGGCCGCCAGCCGCTTGCACCACTGCGCCAGCGCGGGCCGCAGCGCCCGCAGCGCCGTGTACTGTGCGGCGGTCATCATCCCTCCGGCGGCTCCCGCCTGCGCCCTGACCTCAGCGGAGTCCAGCAGCGCGTCGAAGTGCCCGGGCAGCCGGGCCGACCGCAGGTCGGGCACGCCGAGCGCGGCCATCTGAGCGTCGCGCCCGGACACCGCGCGCTGCAGCGCGGCGTACTGCCGCAGCGGCTCCTCCCAGCTCCCGGCGTCCAGGCCGGGCAGCGTGCCCAGGATCACGCCGCCGTCGGGCAGCAGCGACCAGCCGCGCTCCGGGTCGATGGCCAGCGGGGTGAGCACCTGGCCGGGCACCCACCGGCTCAGCGCCGCCATCAGCGCCGGCTCGAACCGCGACCCGGGGGCATTGGCCTTGAACCACACCGGTCCCCGGTCGGTGCGGATCCGCCCGGTTACCGACCACGGCCGGAGCCGGGGCTCGAGCTCGGAGGCCGGCCGCACGCCGGCCGCGCCCAGGCGGTCGCGCACCCAGGCCCGTACGCTGTCCCGCCAGGCTTGGTCGCCCCACGGCGACAGCTCGGCGGGCAGGTCGTTCACGGCCGGCCGTCGCGCGGCGGGCTCACCCGCGGCGCCCGAGCGTGACGAACACCGGCTCGCGCCGGCCGCCGCTCGCGGCCCCGGCCTTGGAGTGGCCGGGCCCGGGGTGGGGCGGGGGCTGCGTCCGCAGCGCGGTCTCGCCGTGTCCGTAGACACACTCGGGGTCGGGGCCGTCGAGCGGCAGCCCGGTGAAGAACTTGCTGGCCATGCACCCGCCCCGGCAGGCGTCATAGCTGCCGCACGAAGCGCACGCGCCCGCGCTCGCCGGGGAGCGGAGCTCGGTGAACAGCGCGGACTCGCGCCACACCGCGGTGAAGCCGCCGGCGTCGCGCACCGAGCCGGCCCGGAACTGCTCGTGCAGCACGAACGGGCAGGCGTACACCGCACCGAGCGGGTCGATCAGGCACACCACCCGGCCGGCCCCGCACAGGTTCAGTCCCGGCAGCGGCTCGCCCAGCGCGGACAGGTGGAAGAAGGAGTCGCCGGTGAGCACGCCGGGCCGAGCGGCCAGCCAGGCATAAAGTGCGCGCTGCTGCTCCTGGGTCGGATGCAGCTCGGCCCAGGTGTCCGCGCCGCGCCCCGACGGGCGCAACCGGGTCAGTCGAAGCTGCGCGCGATACGACCTGGCCAGCGCCTCCAGCTCGTCGAGCTGGGCGATGTTGTGCCGGGTGACGACCACGGAGATCTTGAACGAGCCGAAGCCAGCCTCGGCCAGGTTGTCCATCGCCCGCCGGGCTGCGGCGTACGAGCCCGGGCCGCGGATCGCGTCGCTGGTGTCGGCGTCAGCTCCGTCCACGCTGACCTGGACGTCCACGTAATCCATGGCGGCCAGCCGCCGCGCGGCCGCCGGCGTCAGCATCGTGCCGTTCGTGGAGAACTTCACGCCCACGCCGCGCTGCGTCGCGTAGCCGATCAGGTCGAAGAAGTCCGGCCGGATCATCGGCTCGCCGCCGCCGATGTTGACGTAGAACACCTGCAGGTCGTGCAGCTCGTCGATGACGCGGCGGGCCTCGCCGGTGCTGAGCTCGGCCGGGTCGCGGCGGCCCGACGAGCTCAGGCAGTGAACGCAGGCCAGGTTGCAGCCGTAGGTCAGCTCCCAGGTCAGGCAGATCGGCGCCTGCAGGCCACGGGAGAGCCGGTCGGTCAGCGCCGTAGCCATGGACAATCCTCCATCCGAACGCGCTCGGCTCAGTCGTCCGCCGACCGGACGCGGATCACGTCGGCGGCCAGCAGCCGGGGTAGCGCCGCCGAGCACGCGTGCGCCTGCTGCGCGGGCACCCGGGCGGCCAGCGCGGCGGCCGCGGTCGGGAACTCGGCCAGCGACTCGACCACGTCCACCAGGGCGGCGGACTTCAGGAACACCAGGCGGCGGTGGTCATAGTGGTAGGCCAGCCCGCCGAACTCCTCGTGCCTGATCGCCACCCGCGGATGCTTCTCATAGGCCGCGCCGGGCTGGAAGGCCGCGGCCTGCTCGGTACCCACGCTTCAGTACACACCGCACATGCCGTCGATCGAGATCTCCTCGACCAGCAGTTCCTCAGGCTCGTCGCGGCCCGCCTCGGGCGGTGCGGCCAGATCCGCGAGGACCGGGTCGATCTCGTCGCTTCGGCTCATCGCCGATCACCTCCTCGTGCCTGCCACAGGATGCCATACCGGGCCCGCGGCCGATGGCCGATCGCCGCCGGGAGGTCAGGCGGTGTCTCGGCCTAGCTGAGCATGAGGACGGCATAGGCCGCGAGCCAGTGCTCGACCATGTAGTCGCCCCCGACCACGTACGGCAGGGCGGCCTTCGCGTGCGCGCGAGCGGCCAGGACGGCGGCATCGGTGCGGGGGTCGCCTTCGGGCAGGGCCTCGGCCAGCCGCCGCCAGCACCAGGCTCGGCTCGCGTTCAGCCCGTGCAGGTGCGCGAAATCGCCGTCGCTCGGATCCGACACGACCACGGGGGTGAAGAGCGAGATCGGTTCGCCCCGCTTGATCCCCGGCAGGAACACGCCGAGCCATTCGGCGTACTCGTCCCCGGGCAGCACCCGGGCCATCAGCTCGGCCTCGGTGAGGGCGGGCGAGAGGAAGTCGTGCCCGGACGGCTCCAGGTCGGCTGGATAGAGCATGTCCTGGCCGAACCACGCGAGCGCCTTGTCGGTGATCGCCTCCAGCAGTGCCGGATCCCCGTCCCGCGCCTGGGCGGCCGCGTACGGCAGAGCCAGCGACATCCCGAACGCGCTGTTGGCGTGCACCCCGTGCCGGACCGGGTACGCGGCCTTGGGTAGCCATTCCAGGTAACGGCCGCGGAGCTTGTCGGCCAGCCCGGCCAGGGTGGCCGCCCACTTCCGGCCGGAGGGATCGTCCCAGTCCGCCGTCTCATGGATCAGCGCGAGCGCCCAGCCCCAGCCATAAGGACGCTCGGCGAGGCTGTCCGGGCTCGCGATGAAGTCTTCTTCCGCCGCCAGCGCGACCGGCTCGAAATGAGAGCCGAGTACAGACCTGATCTCCCTCACGGGTACGCAGTCGTTCGCGGTACGCAGCAGCCTGATCAGCAGCCAGTGCATCTGGACGCACGAGTGCCAGTCGAAACTCCCGTAGAAGACCGGCGTGCGGGCCCGCGGGCGGTACGGGAAATCGCCTGGCCCCTTCATCATGTGATGCATGCTGGCGGGGAACTCGCGCCTGATGTTAGCCAGCGCTAGCCGAGCGTAGGAGTCAGCCTCCTCGCGCAGTACGCGGCGCCAGTCGCCGGTCAGTTCCACGACTCCTCCTCGGCTACGTCACACGGAACGTACCCAGGAAAGAGAGGATCAGAGCGTGATGGATCCGGTAAGGATGTCCGAGCCGTCCGCGGTACGGAAGCGTAGCCGGAACGGGCTGTCGGGGATGGGGCGGATGAGAAAGCAGCCCACCTCATCGGCTTCGGTGGTGGCGGTCGGGCCCTCCCGGCCCTGGATCTCGATCATGCCGCACTGCGCCGGGACGACCTGACCCAGCACCGAGTCCTCACTGACCTCGAGCTCGATGGTCAGGTGCGCCGAGGTGAAGGTCAGGGCGCGGATCGACGCGGCCTCGGCGCGCAGGCTCAGGGCATCCGGTTCGCGGACGGAATCGTAGGTGAGCTGGGCCAGCTCCGCGTCGATGTTGTGCCAGGCATACGCGTTCTTCCCGAGCTCGATGAACTCGGGCGGAACGGCTTCGTCGGCTTCCAGCGCCTCCCGGAGCGCGGCCAGGAGCTGTTCGTCGTCTCCGATGTCACGCACGGCGTGCACCTCCGGTTTCGCTGGCCTGAGCGCCGCTGCCCTCGCCGCCTTCGACCGCAACATCGCTGAGCGCGGCGAGCGCCGGGGAGCGGCGCAGTTTCTCCAGGCAGCGGGCACGTTGCGGGCCGATGCTGCCGATGGCGATCGGTACGGTGGCACTGATCTCCGCGTACGAGTGCGGTGGGTCGCTGAGCAGCATCGACAGCAGTTGCCGGCACCGCGCGGGCAGGCCGGCAAAGGCGGTGCGCAGTGTGGCGTGCAACTCTGCCTCGATGACCTCCTGCTCGATCACCGGAGCGGACTGATCAGGGAGCTCCTGGTTATCGACGGGCGATCCGAATCTGTCATACCTGCTGGCTGCCCTCAGCACGCGCAGGCATTCCCGTTGCGTGGTGGTGGCCAGCCATCCGGGCAGCGCCGCGGGCTGGCGGATGTTTCCGAGCTGCTCGACCAGGAGCAGCCACACGGTCTGGCCGATGTCATCGATGTCCTGCCGGCTCAGCCGGTAGCGGTTGCATATGGACCACACCAGCGGCGCATACCTTTCCACAATCTCGTTCCAGGCGGGCTGGTCCCCGTCACGGGCACGGGCGACCAGCGCGCTGACCGACGAATCATCACGCACGGCTGCCCCTTGCCGCCATGCAGGTCCCTGCAAGGCATGCTGAACCGCAACCCTTAAATAGACAGAGGATCTCCCCGCTCTCCTGATACACGGTAAGGCAACTTTTTTTGGACGTCGGCTTCCCTGCGACGGGTTCGGACACCGAGAGCGATGAACTCAAGCACCAAGAGCGATGAAAGAGTGCGCGGTCGCCTGCTGCAGCGGGTCGCCGCGGTCCGCCGTCAGGCGGGCGGCCAGCAGCGCCTCGGGCAGCGTGGCGCCTTCTCCCAGAGCATCGTGCAGGGCCAGCATGAGCGGGACCGCGGCCGGGTCGTTGACCGGTACGACGCTGGCCACGATGCCTACCGCGCCCAGCGGGACCAGGCTGCTGACCAGGCCCAGGAGCTCGTCCGCACCGACCGGCGCGGCGGCCCCCGAGTCGCAGCTGGACAGGATCATCCAGTGCGGCGCCCGTTTCAGCCGTTCGAAGTCGTGCACGGTGAGCGGCCCGTCGTCGAGCTGTATCGACGAGAACAGCGGGTTATCAGCCCGGAACGTGCCGTGGGCCGCGATGTGCGCGAGCCACGCGCCGTCCATCGCGCCGAGCACCGGCTCGGCCGTCGCGCTGCCCCGACCGAGCATCACCACGTCTGGGTAGCGCGGGCGCAGCTGCACCACCTCCGCGCCGCCGGTAGCCAGCCCCGGGCCGACGACCAGTGCCACGCGCCGCCGGGCGGGGGCCTTTTTGCCCCGCGCGCGTACCCAGGTCGACGCGGACGGCGCCACGGTCACGACGCGGTCCCGCAACGACGGCAGGAGCGTCCACGGCACCGCCCGCAGCCGGCCCGGCGGCACCACCACGACCGGGCCGTCGCCGAGCCCGGCGGCGACGGGGCCGAGTAGCGCGGACTCCAGCTGTGCGGCTCGGTGGGCCAGCACCCGCTCGTCGTCTGGTCGTGGGGGCCGGTGCGCGATACGGCGCAACGTCAGCCGGCTCATCTGGACCTCACGGTCGGGGATGCTGCCCACCGTGTGCAGGCGGACCCGCCGGTTCGCGGCGACGATCGCATGAAGCACCCCGTCGACCTCGACCAGCTCGATCAGCGTGGTCTCGCCGAGCTCGTCCCAGAGCGCGTCGAGGTCGAAGGCCCCTGCTCCCGGCCTGCCGCTACCCGGCAGCCGGCGGGTGCGCGCCTGCACCGCCCGTTCGAGTCGTCGCTGCTCGCGTTCGAGCGCACTGCGCCTGGGACCAGCCTCCTCATCCGCGTTGAGGAGCCTGGTCACGCTGCGCAGCGCCGATAGCTCGGCCACGAGCTCCCGGTCGTGCCTGGCCGGCGCGCCCCGGGAGGACAGAGCGGTTGCCCGCGATCGCTCGCTCCACTGCAGCAGCCGGCGGACGTCGCGCCGCGTAAGCGCGTCGCGCTGGGCCAGCGTGGCCAGCTCGCCGCCGTGTGCCGTGCCGTACGCGCGCAATTCGGTAGCCCCGAGCGTCATCTGGTGCTCGTCGAGGGCGTCGAGCCCGCGGGCGCACGCGGCTCGGGTGGCCCGGGCGTCGTCGTGCGCCTCGGCCTGCAGCGCTCGGGCCAGCCAGGCCACGCTGCGGGTCAGCGGCGGCTGGCGGCGCCGGTACCGCGCGGCCACCTCAAGATGCCGGTCCGCGTCGGCCGCCCGCCGTCGGGCCAGCGCCAGCCGGCCGGCCAGCAGATGCGCCTGCAGCGCCTCGCCGGCCCGGTTCGCGTCGAGCCGATCAGCGACCCCCTCGACGTACCGGAACAGCCGGGAATCACGCTCGCCGGCCGCGTAGCTGGCCTGGGCGAAGACGAGGTCGGCGCGCTCCGCCCAGATATCCCGTAGCTGCGCCCGGAACAGCCGCCGGGCCTGACCGGCCCGCTGTCTCGCGACCGTCGGGTCGCCCGCAGCGAGGGCCACGTTGGCCGCGGCGAACAGTAGCTCGGCCTTCTTGTACGCGATCCCTCCCCCCGGACGTATCTGGCCGAGCGCGGCATCGGCCTCTTCAGCCGCTTCTGCGGCCAGGCCGGCGGCCAGCAGCGCCCGGCAACGGTCAATGGCGAGGTCGGGGATGGTCTCGCCGAGCGCGTCGTAGCGGTTGCCTGCATCGTCAAAGTAACTGAGCGTCTGGGGGAGGTCGCCGCGGCTCAGCGCCATCAGCCCGAGGCTATGCCGGGCCTTGGCGTACTCAAGTTCCTGGCCGTTGGCCGCGAACAGCGCCTCGGCCCGGGCGAAATCCGCGGCTGCCCGCCCGGGGAGGCCGAGCGCGACGAAGGCCTCGGCGCGAAAAATCAGCGACCGTGCCTCCCAGACCGTGTCACGTGCCCGGCGGAAGTAGGGCAGCGCGCGGCTCAAGTCCTGGTGGGCCTCCCGAAACCGGCCCACGTCCGTGAGGACCGCGGCGCGCCGCATGAGCACGCGCCCGGCCAGGTCGCCGCGCGAGGCTTCCACCGCTCTGTCCAGTAAGGCCAGACCCTGCCTGCTATGGCCCGCCAACGCGAGCGCCACCCCGAGGGTGGCCTGCACATCGGCCTCACGCCCGGGCCGACCCGACGCGCGCGCCAGCTTCGCTCCCCTTCTCAGCTGTGCAATCGCCCCAGGGATGTCGCCATGATCACGCAGGACGACGCCCATCGCCTGGTGAGCCAGCGAGGCATCGTAGGCGCTGGGCCGGCCGGCCAGTACGGCACGTGCGCCCAGCAACGCATCATGAGGCCTGGACAGAGCCAACGGCAGTAGCTTGGCGGCGTCCAACGGCAAGTTTTCCGTATCAGGATCTCCCGCCGTCATGCAAACGATGCTAAACAGTTCCCCGATACCAACCCAACGGCGAGAGGGCGGCCATGTCGGTTAACGACAACGGTGAGGGCGAGGGTAACGGCAGGCCGCGGACCCGTCTCGAAGCACAGACCGATCTGATCCTGCACGGTATCCCGGATGTCGTAGGGCAACTGGAAGGCGCGGTAGCCTGGCCGCCGAACCGCGGGGAGCAAGATCCGGTTGACTACCTCTATCGCGAACGCACCCTTCTTGTTCGCGACGAGGATGTCGATCGCGTCCAGGCCATCGTGCCCAGCGTGCCAATAGGACATGACAACAACCTGCGCGGCCTGACCCGTCTGGAATTTACCGATGAGGAAACCCGGAATATAGATGAGGTCTGCGCCGCCGTGGACGTGGGCCTCGGCGAGGGCGTGGTCTCCCCTGACCACATTTTCCACATGTGTCCACACAGCTACTGCCCCGCCACGGAGCCGGAAGAGGTCCCGGCGGGCGTGCCGCCCGATCCTGACGTGTCCAGGGAGCGGTACGCCGGCGAGGGCGTGCAAGTGGCCGTGCTGGACAGCGGGTGGCTGCCTGCCGCGGCAGAACAGCACTACTGGCTGGCCGGAGTGCAGGGCGAGGAAGAGGATCCCATCGGCGGCAACCCGCCTCGTATTCTTCCCTACGCGGGTCATGGGACCTTTGTGGCCGGCGTGGTGCGGACCATGGCGCCCGCGGCCGATGTGCGCGTATATAAGACGTTCGCGAAAGTGGGTGCGAAGTACGAGTCTGACCTTGTCAGGGATGTATCCGAGGCGGTTAAGAGCGGAGCGGACATCATCTCGCTTGACTTCGGCAGCAACACCCGCAAAGACAACCATTCGCTGGGTTTCGACGTCGTGGGGGACATACTGCAACGGCACCCCGGCGTCGTACTGGTGGCAGCGGCGGGGAACGATTCATCAAGGACCAAGTTCTGGCCGGCGGCCTTTGGCTGGGCGGTGGGCGTGGGGGCCCTCAGCGCAAGCTGGCGGAGCCGGGCCTATTTCTCCAACTACGGACCCTGGGTGGATGTTTATGCGCCGGGCGAGGGGCTGCTCAACGCCTTTGCCACCGGGCAGTACCTGTGCACCGAGCCGCCGAACGTCGGCCAGCCGCGGAACTTCAGCGGCATGGCCCGGTGGAGCGGGACGTCCTTCTCGACACCGCTGGTCTCAGGACTGATCGCGGCCCGCATGTCGAAGACCGGCGAGAACGCTGTTCAGGCCGCAGCGGCCCTGCTGGAGCAGGCTCGGGCACAAGCCATCCCCGGCGTCGGACCCGTGCTCCTCCCCGGGCAGGCCTGAACCGCCTGACCTGACCGTTTCGTCCACCACCTGCCGAAGGGAGGGACCAGGGCCGGGCTTTGATGCAACGGGGGAGGGGTGATCGTGATATGAGGGAAAACGTGACCGCTCGCGATCTCCCTCCGTTCCGTGCCGACCAGGTCGGCAGCCTGCTGCGCCCGGAGAGACTGCTGGATGCCCGGGCTGACTTCGCCGCGGGCCGGATCACCGCCACCGACCTGCGCGCGGTCGAGGACGAGGCGATCGCCGACGCCGTCCGGATGCAGCAGGAGGCCGGGCTGCGGCCGGTGACCGACGGCGAGTTCCGCCGCGCCTCCTGGCACATGGACTTCATCTACCGGCTGGGCGGCGTCACCAAGGCCCCGGGGCACCTGGCGGTCAAGTTCCGTAACCCGTCCGGCACCATCGAGTTCACCCCGGCTGCCCTGCACATCGACGGGAAGATCCGGCTGGACGAAACGATCTTCGGTGACGACTTCGGCTACCTGCGGTCGATCGCGGGCGATTCGATCCCGAAGCTCACGATCCCCTCGCCCAACATGGTGCACTACCGGGGTGGCCCGGCCTCTATCGATCCCGGCGTCTACCCCGACATCGAAGAGTTCTGGTCGGACCTGTCCGCCGCCTATGCGGAGCAGGTCCGGCGCCTGGCCGCAGCCGGCTGCCGCTACCTGCAGTTCGACGACACCAGCCTGGCATACCTGAACGACCCGGCGCAGCGTTCCATGATCGCTGAGCGCGGCGAGGACGCCGAGCACCTGCACCTGCGCTACATCCAGCAGATCAACGCCGCGCTCGCGGCCAGGCCCGCCGGGCTGTCGGTGACCACGCACATGTGCCGCGGCAACTTCCAGTCTTCCTGGGCGGCGGAGGGCGGCTACGACTTCGTCGCGGAGGCGCTGTTCGGCGAGCTGAACGTAGACGGCTTCTTCCTGGAGTACGACGACGCGCGGTCGGGCGGCTTCGAGCCGCTGCGGTTCGTTCCCCCGGGCAAGATGGTCGTGCTCGGCCTGGTCACCACCAAGCGGGGCGAGCTGGAGTCCAAGGACACCCTCAAGCGCCGGATCGACGAGGCGGCCAGGTACGTCCCGCTAGATCAGCTGTGCCTGTCGCCGCAGTGCGGCTTTTCCTCCACGGTCGAGGGGAACAAGCTGACCGCCGGGGAGCAGGCGGCCAAGCTCCGCCTGATCGTCGAGACCGCGGCCGAGGTCTGGGGCTGACCCCCGGCCTCAGCGGCGGATGTATACCGGGATGCCCTCGCGTGGCACGAGGCCCGGGAAGAACTGGGCGATGTCCATCGGAATCCGGACGCAGCCGTGCGAGACCGGCTGCAACGGCACGTCGGTGTCGCCGTGGATGGCGAAGCCGCCGTAGAAGAACACCGGGTTGTACAGGAGCCCGAGCGGCGCGGTGTGCCAGCCGTGCACCCGCCACTGGGTGTGGAAGTTGCCGGTCGGCGTGATCGCGCGGGAACACGAGCCCGCCGAGCAGTAGTAGTAACCGCCGCCCGAGGAAATGTGGCTGATCAGCACGATCTGGCCGTGGTGGTAGACGTAGAGCACCTCGTGCCGCAGGTCCACCTCGACCCGGAGCGGGGCGCCGTGGCGGATCAGCGGCCGCGGCGGGGCCGGGTGCGCGAGCCGCCAGTCCATGCGCTTGCCGATGACCCCCGTCACCGGGATCCGCTGGACTTCCTGGAACGCCCAGACCGCCTCGAGTGTGTCCGGGCCGAAGTTGCCGTCCCGCGGACCCGGATAGTACTTGAGCTGTGCGAGCCGTTCTTGCAGCCGCCTGACGTCCGCGCCGTGCATGCCTTCCCTGAGGGTACGCCCCGCTGGGGTGTAGCCGGAGGACTCTGTCGCTGGGACCGCCGCCTGGGCGGGTACCGTCAGCACGCCGGTCAGGGGAGCGGGCGGCATCAGCATCGCGGATGCTCCGGTGGCCGATGCCAGGGTCAGCACGGCGGTCAGTGCCGTGGCCCCCGCGGTAGCGACCGCGATGCCGGCCGCCCGCCTGATGACCGTCGGGTTGATGAGCTGCCTCACGAAGTACCCCCTCAGCCGGGCCATGTGGGCGGCAACCGGGCCGCGCTGGCGGCCGGTCCCGATGATCTCTACGGAGGGTGACAGAGTGACACATCGGCCGGCGCAAGGGAACTACCGCGCGGCGAGTCGCGTCAGCGTTAACTCGATCGCATAGTTGACTTTGCAGATCGAAATTAACTAAATTCAGCCCGGGCAACACGCTGCGGCCCGCACTAACCGGCATCCACCGACGAGGCAGGCCTGCGTACCGTTGTCATCCCGGCTTCCGTTCGGCAGTATCACGATCGTGCGGGGGAGCGGCCGACTGCCTGAGGAGCACGCATGACCTTCTGGAAGCCAGATCCGACCTTCTACCCGTCACCGAGGGACGCCGCGGCGGCGCCGCCGGAAAAGCTCGCCTACGTCGCGGCGCTGGCCTGGCCGGCCGACAAGCCGGACGCGCTGGCGGTGGTCGACGTCGACGCGTCCTCGGGCAGCTACGGTTCGGTGACCGGGTTCACCGAGTTGCCCGGCAGCATCGGAGACGAGGTGCACCACTTCGGCTGGAACATGTGCTCGAGCGCCCTGTGCCCGTACGCGCCGCACCCGCACACCGAGCGCCGTTACCTCGTGGTCCCCGGCCTGCGGTCGTCGCGCGTGTTCATCCTCGACACGAAGGAGCAGCCCGGCTCGCCCCAGGTGGTCAAGGTGCTCGAGCCGGCCGAGCTCATGAAGCGGGCGGGCTACTCGCGCCCGCACACCGTGCACTGCGGCCCGGAGGGCCTGTACATCTCGTGCCTCGGCGGCGGCGACGGCCAGGACGGCCCGGGCGGGGTGGCGCTGATGGATCACACCTCGTTCGAGGTGCTCGGCCGGTGGGAAGTGGACCGCGGCGACCAGTACCTGGCCTACGACATGTGGTGGCACATCGCGCACGACGTCGCGGTCACCTCGGAGTGGGGCACCCCGTCGATGATCGAGGACGGCATCGTCCCCGAGCTGCTGCTCGGCCGCAAGTACGGCCACCGGCTGCACTTCTGGGACCTGCGCAAGCGCAGCCACGTGCAGACCGTGGACCTGGGCGACGAGTACCAGATGACGCTCGAGCTGCGGCCGGCGCACGACCCGACGAAAAAGTACGGCTTCGTCGGCGTGGTCGTGAGCGTGGAGGACCTGTCGGCCTCGATCTGGCTGTGGCACGAGGACCCGGCCAAGTCCGGCGACGCCCGCTGGGCCGCAACCAAGGTCATCACGATCCCGGCCGAGCCCGCGCCCGCCGAGCAGCTGCCCCCGCTGCTGCAGGGCTTCGGCGCGGTGCCGCCGCTGGTCACCGACATCGACTTGTCGGTGGACGACCGCTTCCTCTACGTGTCCTGCTGGGGGACCGGCGAGCTCAAGCAGTACGACGTCACCGACCCGTTCCATCCGCGGGAGACCGGATCCGTGCGGATCGGCGGGATCACCGGCCGCGTCGCGCACCCCTCGCGACCGGACCAGCCGTTGCGCGGCGGCCCGCAGATGGTCGAGGTGAGCCGGGACGGCGAGCGGGTGTACTTCACCAACTCGCTGTACGGCGCGTGGGACGAGCAGTTCTACCCCGAGGGCGTGGGCGCCTGGATGGCCAAGCTCGACGTGGCCAGCGGCGGGGGGATCGCGTTCGACGAGCGGTTCTTCCCCGCCGGCGACGCGTTCCGCGGCCGCCGGGTGCACCAGGTCAGGCTGCAGGGCGGCGACGCCTCCAGCGACTCGTACTGCTACCCGTGACGCGCTGACGTGTCCTGGGGTCAGCTGATCGCGCTGGCCCTGCTCGGGGTGTTCCATGGGATCGATCCCGGCATGGGCTGGCTGTTCGCCGTGTCGTTCGGGCTGCAGGAGCGGAGCCGGCGCGCCGTGGTGCGCTCGCTGCCGCCGATCGCGCTCGGTCACGAGGCCGCCATCGCCATCATGATCGTGGTGCTGACCATCACCAGCTCGGTGTTCGCCTCGAAGGCGGTGGCACTCGTCGGCGGACTGATCCTGCTGGCCTTCGGCTTCTGGTCGATCCGCCGTAAGCAGCACGTCCGGTGGGTCGGGATGCGGCTCAGCCGGTGGCAGCTCGCGGGCTGGTCGTTCGTCATGTCCTCGGCGCACGGGGCGGGCCTGATGCTGATGACGGTCTTCGCGTTCTCGATGAGCGACGGGGTCAGCCCCCTTGATATACCTCGCTACGGTGTGCTGCACGCGGTGGCCATCGGCCTGCTGGCGATGGCCGTGCACGTGGGTGCGATGATCATCACCTGCGGTGTCGTCGCGCTGGCCGTGTACGAGGTGCTCGGGTTGCGCGTGCTGCGCAGCCTGTGGGTCAATCTGGACAAGGTGTGGGCGTTCGCCCTGGTGGGCGCAGGAGTGCTCACCCTGCTGAGTGTCTGAAACCGGAAAGGAAACCGCTCATGTCCGCTACCGATGAATACCTGGCCAACAACGAGCGCTACGCGGAGGGGTTCAACGGCCCGCTGCCGATGCCGCCGGCCAAGAACGCGGCCGTTGTCGCCTGCATGGATGCCAGGATGAACGTCTACGGCCTCCTCGGGCTGGCCGAGGGCGAGTCGCACGTCATCCGCAACGCCGGCGGAGTGGTCACCGACGACGCGATCCGCTCGCTCGCCATCAGCCAGCGCCTGCTCGGCACGCGCGAGATCATCTTGATCCATCACACCGACTGCGGGATGCTCACGTTCAGCGACGACGACTTCAAGGCCAGCATCCACGAGGACACCGGTATCAAGCCGCAATGGGCGGCGGAGTCGTTCAGTGATCTCGACACCGACGTCCGGCAGTCCATCGCGCGGATCAAGGCCAGCCCGTTCATCCCGCACACCGACCAGGTCCGCGGGTTTGTGTTCGACGTTGGGACCGGACGGCTTCGCGAGGTGAACTAGCGGGCGGCGCCGCCTACCATTCCCAGGCGAATCCGACCACCGCCCGTTCGACGGCATCGAGGTACTTGCGGGCCGAGAGCTCCTCGTCCAGTTCCATGGTCTCGCGCTCGACGAAGTCGGCATGCCCGTCGCGGTAGTCCCGCCACTGAGCCCACCACAGTCGCCGGGGCTGCTTGCGCGGGTGGAACTCGACCCGCATGTCCAGGTGCTCGACACGCTGATGCGTGGCCCGGCGGAACTCGGCCGGCGGAGGCTCGGAGTAGCGGAACAGCGTCCAGTAGTCCAGGAAGTGCTCTTCGCCGTACCCCAGGGGGTGCGGGAACACGATGTCCACCGCGTAGTACGTGTCGATCGGGTAGATCGCCGAGGGCGCGCCGCCGCGCCTGACCCGGATGTCCACCTCCCGCGTGTTCAGCCCGTACCGGTAGCTTTCCAGGCCTTCGGTCAGCGAGAAGATCGTCTGCTGGGTGTGGTGCCGGACCGGCAGGCCGGCCGCGCCGATGAAGTGGTGCTCGAAGAGCAGCCTGGTCAGGTGGTCTGGCGGCCGGATACTGGCCGCCGGTCCCGGCGGCGGCAGGTTCCCGACGATGATCGTAGGCGCGATGTCGGCCCGGTACAGCTCGTACACCCGCTGCGCGTCGTACGCCGACAGCTCGAAGCCTTCCACCAGCCAGCGCAGCGTCTCCAGGCTCAGATCCTGATCGCTGAGCGCCCGGCTTACCCGGTCTTTGAGCTTGCGAGGCAACTGGAGGTCCGCCTCGCTGCGCTCGCCCGTGTCCCACAGGTGCTGCGCGACGACCTGGCACACGGCCGACTGATTGATCACCCCCGGCGTGATGTCGTGGGCGTACGCCTCCCACCGGCGGCGGTACGTACCCTGCCTGAGCAGGAGCGCCCGCATGTGCCGGGCCGCGGCCCGCTGACCGCCTGTCTGCCTCTCGCTCGGGGGCATGGAGAACTCCGGTGTCGTGCGACAGCTTGCGACAGCTAACTCATAGATTCCCTCTGGTCGCGCCGAAACCCCGGACGCTGTTACCACATGAATACCACGGGTAGCAGGCGGAAAGGGCGTAGCGCAGCACGGCGGGAGGGCAGGCGTCAGCGCTTAACGGCGGGGGGCTGAAGCGGTGCCGGGTCAGGCAGCCTGACCCGGCACCGCTTCGCATTCGCCGCCGGTGCCCCGCAGCAGCGCGCCGCGGCGCGCGAGCCGGCCGGCAGATCACGCCCCGGAGTGCAGGATGACGCCGCGGATGTTCTTGCCGTCCAGCAGGTCCTGGTAGCCCTGGTTGACCTCGTCCAGCGTGTAGGTAGCGGTGATGAGCTCGTCCAGCTTCAGGTCGCCGGCCCGGTACAACTCGACCATCCGCGGGATGTCGTGGAACGGGTCACCGGAGCCGAACAGGCTGCCCTGGATGCGCTTCTCGAACAGCGTCAGGATCGCGCCGGACAGCTGGATCGTGTCCTTCGCCGGGTCGGCCAGCCCGGTCACCACCACCGTGCCGCCCTTGCGTATCGCGGCGAACGCGCTGGTGACGACCTCGGCCGTCACGATGCCGACGGTGACGATGGCCTTGTCGGCGCCGACCCCCCGGGTCAGCTGAAGGATCAGCTCATGCGCCTGCTCGGCGGTCTCGCAGCTGTGCGTGGCACCGAACTGCTCGGCGGCCTCCCGCTTGTTGACCAGCGGGTCGATCGCCACCACGTTGCGCGCCCCGGCCAGCGCGGCTCCCTGCACGGCGTTGATGCCGATGCCGCCGACGCCGTAGATGGCGATCGTGTCGCCGGGCTCGGTCGCGGCGGCGTGCACCGCGGAGCCGAAGCCTGTGGGCACCCCGCAGCCGATCAGGACCACCTTGTCCAGCGGCAGGTCGTCGTCCACTTTGATGGCCGAGTGCTCCGAGATCGTGGCCCGCTCGGAGAACGTGCCGAGCATGCACATGCCGCCGATGTCCTCGCCGCCCTGGTGGAACCGGAAGCTGCCTTCCGGCATCGCGCCGTCCAGCAGGCCGGCGCCGAGGTCGCACAGGTTCGACATGCCGGTCGAGCACCACCGGCAGTGCCCGCACACCGGCAGGAACGAGCAGACGACGTGATCACCTGGCTTCAGCCGCGTGACGCCCGGCCCGACCTCCTCGATGATCCCGGCGCCTTCGTGCCCGCCGACGATCGGGAAGCGGGGCGCCAGGTCGCCGTTGCGCAGGTGCTCGTCGGAACGGCACAGCCCGGCGGCCACGAAGCGGATCAGCACCTCGCCGGCCTTCGGCCCGTCCAGGTCGATCTCGGTGACCTCGAAGTCCTGTCCCACCCCGCGCAGTACGGCGGCCCTGGTTTTCATCGGCGCTCCTGATTCCCGGCCCGGACGGCTGGCGGTCGGCGTGCCAGCGCTTCAACGATAAACCGTTAAGACCGAGCATCAGGCTCGCTATTGCACTACCAATGCTTCGCCTTAACGGGCCGGGTTGGAGCGCGGCGGCGCCGCAAAGAGCGTGGGCTACGGGGTGATGATGCCGGCGTCGTGGGCGATCAGGCCAGCCTGGGTGCGGTTCGCGCAGCCCAGCTTGTCCAGCATTCGCGACACGTAGCCCTTGATCGTGGCCTCGGACAGGTACAGCCGCGCCGCGATCTGCGCGTTGGACAGGCCCTCGCCGAGGCAGCCCAGTACCTCGACCTCGCGCTCGGTCAGCGATCCGACCACCTTGCGCGCGCGTTCACGCGCCGACGAGCCGTCGGCCGAGGCCGCGATCAGCCGACGGGCGGCGGCCGGGGACAGCACCGTGTGCCCTTCGGCGGCCACTTGGACCAGCCCGATCAGGTCCTCCGGCGGCGTGGACTTGACCAGGAACCCGGCCGCGCCGGCCCGCAGCGCGCGCAGCACGTACTGGTCGGCGTCGAAGGTGGTGAGCACGACCACGGGCGGAGGGCTGCCCAGCTCGCCGATCCGCTCGATCGCGGTGATCCCGTCCATGACCGGCATGCGCAGGTCCATGAGCACCACGTCCGGCCGGGTGCGTACCACCGCCTCGACGCCGGCCGACCCGTCGTGCGCCTCGGCCACGACCTCGATCGTGCCGGCCGAGCCGAGGATTGTCCGCAGGTGCGCGCACACCATCGGCTCGTCGTCCACCACGACCACCCGCAGCACGGTCACGCCGCCGGTTCCGCCGTGCGTATGTACGCGGGCAGCGTGGCCTCGACGCGGAACCCGCCGTCCGGCTCGGGTCCGGCGCGCAGCGTGCCGTGCACGAGCTCGATGCGCTGCCGCAGGTGAGCCAGGCCCAGGCCGGAGCCCGTGCCGGCCAGAGCGCCACGCTGGCCGGTTGGCGCCGTGTTGCGGATCGAGACCCGTATCCGCGCCTCGTCGTACTCCACCCGCACCATCGCCCGCGCGCCGGGGGCGTGCTTGCGCACGTTGGTCAGCGCCTCCCGCACGATGCGGTACGCGGTGCGCCTGACCACCGGCGAGGCGAGCGCCGGGTCGCCCACCTCGACCAGCTCGGCCGGGCTGCCCACCGCGGTGGACTCCGCGACCAGCACGGCGAAATCCGAGGCCGAGGGCGACTCGTCTCCATCCGGCTCGGTGCGCAGGATGCCGACCAGATCGCGCAGCTCGTCCAGCGCCTGGCAGCCGGCCGCGCGCAGCTCCTCCGCCGACCGCCGGGTCGGCTCGTCGGGCGCGGTCAACTGCAGCGCGCCGGCCTGCAGCACCATCAGGCTCACGCGGTGCGTCACGATGTCGTGCATCTCGCCGGCCAGCCGGGCCCGCTCCTCGGCGCGGGCCTGCCCGGCCAGCAGATGCCGTTCCCGTTCGGCCCGCTCGGCCCGCTCGGTGAGCGCCTGCACCAGCCTCCGGCGGGCCTCGAAGTACAGCGCCAGCAGCGGACCCAGCGCCACCCGGAGGATCGCGATCGCGATGATCGCGATCGACGGCTGCCACGGCCGCGCGACGATGACGGTGAGCAGGGCGATCGCGATGATCGCAGTGCGCTGGTTCCCCCGGGTCCGGCCGCATTCCAGCGGGGCGTACGCCGCGAGCGTGGTACCGAAAGGCGCCCACACATTCCCGTCATGCGCCGGCGTCAGCATGCCCGCGGGCGAGATCAGCAGCGTGACAGCCAGGGTGAATGCGGACAGGATGCCAATCACGGCGTACGGCGCCCGGCGCCGGGCGGCCAGCGAGGAGCAGGCTGCCGCCTGCAGGCCCAGCAGGACCCAGGCCAGCGTGCCCGGATGCGCCGGCCACCACGAGTTGCCCGCCAGCGTCGCCCCGGTGTCGAGCAGCACGAAGAAGACCGCGATCGCGATGTCTACGGCGACCCGGTGCCGCCAGTACCAGCGCCCGACGTTCACGCCGCTTACGGTATGTCAACTGCGCCCGCGCAGCCTAAGGAGTAAACCTTCGGCGGGGCGGAAACCTACGAAAGTCGCACGCCGCCCCGCAGGCCCCGTCCTTCGTCGGGCCACGACCAGACTGGCTGCCCTGCCGCCCGGCATCCCCGCTGCCCTGCAATGGGATGCATGCAGACGAAGCCAGAACACACAGCAGCAACGCCCCAGCTAGGCCGGTACGAGATCGACACCAGCTCCTCGACGGTCAGGTTCCGCACCCGGCACCTGTTCGGTCTCGGGCCGGTCCGCGGCAGCTTCGCGATCCGGTCCGGGACGGTCGACATCGCCGAGCCGGTGGCCGGCTCGCGGATCCGCGCCGAGATCGACGCGGCGAGCTTCCGCACCCGCAACCCGGCCCGGGACACGGCCGTGCGGTCGGCGCGGTTCCTGGACGCCGGCACCCACCCCGTCATGACTTTTGCCTCCGAACGGACGGATGGCTCGACCCTCACCGGCACGCTGACCGTCCGCGGCGTCGCCCAGCCCGTCACCCTGTCCATCGAGCAGTCCGCCGTGGCCGCGGGGTCGTTCACCGCCCGGGCCAGCACGCGCATCGACCGCACGGAGTTCGGGGTCACCGCACTGCGCGGTCTGGCCGGGCGCTATCTCGACCTGACCCTGGAGGTCCGGTGCCTGCGCAAGTGACCGCCAGCCACGCGGACATCGCCGGGTACGACGCGAGCCGGGCCGCGGTGCTCGGCTCGCTCACCGGCACCGTGCTCGAGATCGGCGCCGGAGCCGGGGCGAACTTCAGGTACTTCCGGCCGGATATCCACTGGCTCGGCCTCGAGCCGGACCAGCGTCGGCGGCGGGACCTGGCCGTCGCGGCCGTGGCGCACGGGCAGGATGCCCCGGTCATCGCGGCGGCGGCCGAGCAGATACCGCTCGCCGACGCCAGCGTGGACGCGGTGGCCGCGACCCTCGTGCTGTGCTCAGTAGCCGACCAGGACCAGGTGCTGGCCGAGGTCAGGCGGGTACTGCGGCCGGGCGGGAGGTTCGCCTTCTTCGAGCACGTCGCCGCGCCCCCGGGGACCTGGTCGCGCCGGCTGCAGCGCTGGGTGGCGCCGTTCACGCGCCGCCTCGACGCCGGCTGCGACCCCGGCCGGGAGACCTGGCGGGCCATCAGGGCGGCCGGCTTCCGGCAGGTGTACGCACGCCACTATTCACGCCGGGCCGTTCTCGGCATCTACAGCCCCTGCCTGGGCGGAGTCGCTCATGTCTAGCGCGGTGGTGGTGGCGGGGCTGGACAAGCACTACGGCTCGGTGCGGGCCGTCCGCGACGTGAGCTTCACCGTTCCGCGGGGGGAGATCTTCGCGCTGCTCGGCCCGAACGGCGCGGGCAAGACCACCACGCTGGAGGTCCTGGAGGGATTCCGCACCCCGGATGCCGGCCGGGCCGAGGTGCTCGGCATGGATCCCGGCGCCCGGGCCACGGCCCGGGCGCTGCGCGAGCGGGTCGGGCTCGTGCTGCAGGACATCGCGGTCGAGCCGTACCTGACCGTCCGTGAGACCGTTGCCCGCAACGCCGGTTACTACCCGGCGCCGCGTGACGTCGACGAGGTCATCGCCCTGGTCGGCCTAGCCGGCCAGGCGCGGCAGAAGGTGCGGGTCCTGTCCGGCGGGCAGCAGCGGCGGCTGGACCTGGCGCTGGGCATGACCGGCGATCCCGAGTTGCTGTTCCTGGACGAGCCGACCACCGGCTTCGACCCGAGCGCGCGCCGCGGCGCGTGGCAGATCGTGCGCGCCCTGCGGGAGGCGGGGAC
>Ga0070716_100000109_pt1 | contig 32324 bp, 29 predicted proteins | sample LARL112metaG_FD_71395 | JGI IMG/M metagenome (GOLD analysis project Ga0070716, IMG submission 71395) | Corn, switchgrass and miscanthus rhizosphere microbial communities from Kellogg Biological Station, Michigan, USA - LAR L11-2 metaG | ecosystem: Host-associated > Plants > Roots > Rhizosphere... | reverse complement strand
TTGGGGTCCGTCTTTACTGCGTCTTGCGCTGAGACGATGGGGGCGATACAAGCACACATCAAGACGCTACAAAGCGCAACCGGCACTCGCATTTTTGCTCCTTTGATTTTCCTGAATTTATTGTTGGGGAAAGCGACTCAACCTACTCCTGGGAGGGAAGGGGTGTCAATGAAATGTTGAGGTTGAACTAGTTCGCGAATTTGAGCGGAGCGCACTGTCGCACGGACTACGCTGGGGTCCGGAGGTATGCGATGTACCAATTTTTTTTATGAGCGCGCGCAACTTCCCTGGCGAAGCGGGGTTCCCGATTGGGTTCGACCCGCTGAGCGTGGTCCCATCCCCGCACCACTCACGATCTAGCCGGGAGACTCATCCATAAAGGAGCATCTCCATGCCCCGTCTGACCCTAGCCGCGCTCCTCGCGGTACTGTTTCTTCCAGGTTGCAACAACACATTGAATCCATTCTGTGGAAGCGCTCGCCCGGTGCCCATGATCGGGTCGCTCACGCCCAGCACAGTGGATTTCACGCAGGTTGAGCAAGGAGTGGTTTTGACCGTGAAAGGCGCCAAGTTCGTGGCGGCCTCGCAAGTGGAGATCAACGGGAAGCCATTGGCAACGAGTGTGCTTAGCGATTCGCAGTTGAAAGTAACGCTGTCCACCGGCGTGATTTCGGGTTCGGGAGCGGTGAACGTCGTGGTGAACACGCCCAGCGGTGGCTCGGGCGACGTCGGATGTTCCAGCGGTGGCAATAGCAGCACTCTCGTCTTAACGGTGAATTAAGAGCGTTGGCTGAATCCGCAAGGGGCGCCGGAGAGCGGTGGCATCAGCTTTCTTCGGCGTGTCTTGCGGATTTTTGTTTCGGAGGAAAGCCCTTAACCGCAAAGGGCGCTAAGGCTGCGCGAAGGTCGCGAAGAAAGCATGTGGAGCGAGTGACCTAATGGCTGACGACTGGCGACTAATTTAATCTGCCGGCATGGTTGCGGCCTGGATCAGCGTGCGCGCGGCCTTGGCTTGGGTTGCGGTGTCGTTTTGCTGGATCCACTTCTTCAATGCGGGCACGGCAGCGCGCGTGGCAATTTCTCCGGCTTTGATAAGAGCCGTCGTGTGCACGAAGGCGTCGTACTCGAAGCCGTTCACGTCGGGCTCGACAATGAGGTCGGCGGCTTCTTTCCAGTGGCTGGCGCACATGTCCTGCGCAATGGCGAAGCATTGTCCGATGACGTCGAACAGATGGCGCGGCGCCTTGCCGTTGGACCAGCGCCCCTTGAGGTGCACCGCGAGCACGCGCCGGGCGCCCATTTCGACCAGGGGGCGCGTGGGCACGGCGTGCGCGAGCATTCCGTCAACCAGCCAGCGCCCGCGAATATTCACGGGCAGAAACATTCCGGGATAGGCACAGCTCGCGCGCACCGGCTCAACTAGCGGTCCGGAGTGAAACACCACGCCTTCTCCCGTGCTTAGGTCGGTGGCAGTGACGGCGAGAGGAATGCGCAATTCCTCGAACGACTTCACCTTCAGCATGCTGTTGAGGAAACCGATCATGCGCTGGTTGGTGGCAAAGCCGTGGCGAGAGAGCGTCCAGCGGGCAAAGGTCTTGAAGCGCACGCGGCGCGCGACCTCTTCCAACTCCGAGGTCGAGACGCCGCTGCAATAGGCCGCGCCAATGAGCGCCCCCACGCTGGTGCCTGCAATAAAGCTGATGGGAATTTTTTCTTCTTCGAGGACCTTGAGAACACCGACGTGAGCGATTCCGCGCGCGAATCCGCCGCCCAGGGCGATTCCGATCCCGGGCATGGCGGGTGCGGTTTCGGGGCCGGCCGATAAACGCGAGAGTTCGCGTCCAAAGGCCTGCACCGATCGAATGATCCGTTTGACCGACTTCAAGCGAGCCCCACAATCCCGGGTTCCCGGGCAGAACAGCATCCCCACTTACCAGTAAGATGCCATTTTCAAGGGAAGAGGTGCAGACCACTTTAGTGTTACCTTTCGTAACTTTTTTGTCTCGAAAGCCGCGCTGGACGGGCTGAGCGGCGGAAGGCTCATATTTGTGAGCAGTTAGCACGTCCCCAAGGTAGAAGGCTGGCCTTGCGAAATGAGAAGGTCTGGTGCCTTCGAGAGACGATCCGGGTGCGCTAACGGGCTGGGGCGATCGCCGCTCGTCCGACTGCGGCGCACGCTGCCAGGCAAACCCTCCGCATGACGAACTGCTTTATTCCTGTTAACTTGTCTGCGCATGGTACGCGAGTTTTCGGCGGGCGGCGTGGTGCTCCGGCGCATGTCCGGCGAATGGCAGATCGCGGCCATTGAGCCTCAGAAGGAAGGGTCCGAACCTACGCGCGGAAAGCGCCGGGTGCCCAGAAAAGTCATCCTCGCCCTGCCCAAGGGGCTGGTGGATGCGGGCGAAAAGCCCGACCAGACGGCCACCCGCGAAGTCTTCGAAGAAACCGGTATCACCGCCAGCCTGATCACGAAACTCGCCGACATCCGCTACGTTTACGTTCGCTCCTGGGGCGATCGGGAACGGATCTTCAAGATCGTTAGCTTTTATCTGCTGCGCTATGTGTCCGGGTGGATTGACGATGTCATGCCAGACATGCGCGTCGAAGTGCGGCGCGCGCTGTGGTTGAAGCTCGAAGATGCGCACCGCCAGCTCGCCTACAATGGCGAGCGCCAGGTGGTGCGCAAGGCGCAGGAATATCTCAAATCTCATCCGGAGGTCTGACCTCAGAATGCCGACCACGCCACACATCGAGAAACACTTTACCGCCGGACTGTTCGTTCGCGATGTCGTCATCGGCATGGCCGATGGATTAACGGTACCGTTTGCGCTGGCCGCGGGGCTTTCGGGAGCGGTGAGTTCCACGCGACTGATAGTGATTGGCGGCCTCGCAGAAATCGCGGCCGGCTCCATCGCCATGGGTCTGGGCGGATTTCTGGCGGCCAAGGGCGACGCCGAACATTACGAGCAGGAAAAGCTGCGGGAAGAACGCGAGATCGTCGAGATTCCGGAAGCGGAGAAGGCCGAAGTGGAAGAACTGTTCGAGCAATACGGGCTCACGGAAGCCGAGGCCAAGCCGGTGGTCGAGGCGCTGAGCCAGCGGCCGAAGTCGTGGGTAGATTTCATGATGCGCTTCGAGCTGGGACTCGAGGAGCCGGATCCCAAGCGGGCGGTGACGAGTGCGTCGACGATTGCGCTGTCGTATGTGGCGGGCGGATTTATTCCGCTGTCGCCGTACATGATTCTTGGGAACGCATGGCACGGGTTGTTGTGGTCGGCCGTGGTCACATTGGCAGCGTTGGGGGTGTTCGGGTACATGAAGGCGCGCTTTACAGGGACGGCGCCGCTTCGTGGTGCGTCACAGACAATGGTGATCGGTGGACTTGCGGCGGGAACCGCATTTGTGATTGCGAAAATCATCTCATAAGCCCCTAGTGAAACGATTTTGCTTGACATCTTCGTGCGCGGGCGTAGACTGGACTCAACTTAATAGGGCGCGTACCGATGCCATCCTCACCCCACATCTAATTCGGTACGCGCCTGTCGTGTTTTTGGTGGATTTCTGGCAGCGGCCCTCAGCGGCTAAAGCCGCTTTTCTTTTTGTCTTCATGGCCCGACTGAAGTCGGGCCCTTCCCTTCTTTGTGATCTATCCCTCTTGGACAGTGGCCCTGGGGCATCACTCTTGGGAGGTCGCCTTGTTCGGGATTCCGTTTCGGGAAACTTACGCGGCTTGCAGCCACCCTCTGGCAGGTGTCCCTGCAGGTTGACGCCATCCTGCGTATCTTTCTTGGCATTCCTTACGTGCGTCCCGGCATGCTAACTACAACAGTGCGTTTCATGCGTCGTCTTATTTCCGTCATTATCTGTCTGCAGCTTTGGCTGGGTTTCGTGGGGCCGTTGGCTTCGGCGAAGTCCAAGACCAATCCATCGGTAGATTCCGAATACGTTCTGGCGCTGGGTACGGCCAATGATTTTCTGCGGGCCTGGCAAACGCAGGACCGGGAAGCCGGCATTCTTCTGCTCACGGATCGGCTCAAACAGCACACATCCGAAGATGCGCTGGAGAACTTTTTCTCGTGCATGGCCGGCAAGTCACAGAGCTTCGAGATTGCACGCGGTAAAAAAGTGGCGCCGGGACGATACCGGTTTCCGGTTTCACTCTTCCACAAGCCGGCAAGCCCAGGGACCAGGTGGCAGCGGCCGCAGACTTCCAGTCTGGTGGTTGTGAGATCCGGCGGCCGCGCGTGGTCGATCGACAAACTGCCCTGATAGGTCGCTCCCTCGCTCGGCGAACGCCCATCCCGCGCAGGAATCCTAAAATACAGGGCCAAGGCTTATCACAGTCGTCGGCGGGTCGAATCCTTTAGAATGATCCCCTTCGTGTCCACACATATTCTCCGAAAGCAACCCATGGTTGGCTCATAGGGTTGCAAGGCATGCGGGGCGGAAGGCCGCGCGGGAGTCATTACTCATGAAACGCATTCATAAAGTCGCCATCCTGGGCGCCGGGACCATGGGCGCGCGCATTGCGGCGCACTTTGCCAATGCCGGTGTACCGAGCTACCTGCTTGATGTCGTGCCACCCGACGCGGACGGGCCGGCGCGCAACAAAATCGCCGCTGCCGGACTGGAGGGCGCTAGAAAGTCGAAGCCGGCCGCGTTCTTCGAACCGTCGCTGGCCAAGCTGATCACGGTAGGAAATTTCGAAGACGATTTGAAAAAGCTGGGCGAGGTGGATTGGATCATCGAGGCCGTGGTTGAGAATCTCGACATCAAGCGATCCTTGCTGGAGAAAGTCAATGCCGCGCGCAAGCCTGGGACGATCATTACGACCAATACCAGCGGCCTTCCGGTCGGCAAAATCGCCGAGAATTTTCCGGAAGATTTCCGTCGTTGCTGGTTCGGCACGCACTTTTTCAATCCTCCGCGCTACATGCGACTGCTGGAGTTGATCCCAACCCCTGACACCGATCGTGCGCTGCTCGAGGCGGTTGCCTGGTTCAGCGACGTGCGGCTGGGCAAGGGTGTGGTGTATGCCAAGGACACGCCCAACTTCATCGGGAATCGCATCGGGACGTTCTCGGTGCTCAACGTGATCCGCCTGATGCAAGAGATGGACCTGACGATCGAAGACGTCGACGCGCTGACGGGCACGCCCGTGGGCTGGCCGAAGTCGGCGACGTTCCGCACGATCGATCTGGTTGGGCTGGATATTCTCGGGCACGTGGTCAGCAACATGACAACGAACGTCCGCGACGAACGCAGCGAGCTTCGGCTTCCCGACTTCTACAAGCAGATGCTCGAGCGGAAGATGCTCGGCGACAAGACCAAGGGAGGTTTTTACAAGAAGGCCAAGGGAGCGGACGGAAAAGAAGAGCGCCTCGCACTCGATTGGAAGACGCTCGAATATCACCCGCGTGGGAAGCCCAAGTTTGCCGCACTCGACATGGCGAAGAACATCGAGGATACGGGCGCGCGCGTCCGCATGCTGCTCGGACTGGAAGGCACGCCGCAAAAGAACGACAAGGCGGGCGCCTTTTTGTGGGCGGCGCTTACGGACCTGTGGACGTACGCGGCCAATCGCATTCCGGAAATTTCCGATACGGTGGTCGAAATCGATCGCGCCATGAAGCTGGGCTTCAACTGGGAGATGGGGCCCTTCGAACTGTGGGATGTGGCGGGTGTAGAGGCGACGGTCGCGCGCATGAAGAAAGAAAGCAAGCCGGTTGCGGCCAACGTGGAGAAGCTACTCGCGTCCGGAAACAAGCGCTGGTATGCGGACGACGCGCAAGCACGCTCAGGGCGCAAGTACTTTGATCTGGCCTCCGGCAACTGGAGGCCCGTCGCGGTGCCCGAAGGCGTCTGGTCGGTGACGGTGGCGAAGAAATCCAATGGCGTGGTGAAGAAAAATTCCGGAGCTTCGCTCGTCGATCTGGGTGATGGCGTGGGGTGCATTGAATTTCATTCGAAGATGAACTCGCTGGGCGCGGACATCATTCAGCTAGTCACCCAGACTCTGAAGCCGGGCGGGCCGGGCGATGCCTTCGACGCATTCGTCATCACCAACGACGCGACCAACTTCTCGGTGGGCGCTAACCTGATGCTGTTGCTGATGGCCGTGCAGGAAGAAGAGTGGGACGACGTGGACATAGTCATCCGCCAATTCCAGGGTATGACGCAGGCCATCAAGTTCTCCCCGAAGCCGGTCGTGGTGGGCGCGTTTGGATTGACACTGGGCGGCGGGACGGAGATCTCGTTGCATGCTCCAGCGCGCCAGCCGCATGCGGAGTTGTATACCGGGCTGGTAGAAATCGGGGTGGGATTGATTCCCGGCGGCGGCGGTTGCAAGGAGATGCTCGTGCGGGCGCTGGAGAGTGCCAGTTCGATCCGTCCGGACGGACGCGGCGAGTCTGTGGAGTTGCTGGAAGCGACGAAGCGCGCGTTCGAGACGATCGCGATGGCGAAAGTCGCGACCTCGGCGCACGAAGCGCGGGGACTGGGATTTCTTTCGGACTCCGACAACATCAGCATGAACCGCGAGCGCGTGCTTTCGGACGCGAAAGCGCGGGCGCTGGAGTTGGCGCGCGCGGGATATGAGGCACCCGTGATGCGGATGGATTTGCCGGCGCCCGGGGAGAACATTTTGGCAACCTTAAAGCTGGGGGTGTACCTGATGCGACAGGGTGAGTACATCAGCGATCACGAAGTGAAAATCGGGAACAAGGTGGCCGAGGTGTTGTGCGGTGGAAATGTGACGCCCGGAACACCGGTGAGTGAGCAGTACATTCTTGATCTGGAGCGCGAAGCCTTCAAGTCATTGTGCGGCGAGAAGAAGACGCAAGAGCGGATTCAGTACACGTTGAAGACCGGGAAGACGTTGAGGAATTGAGTCGGGTCGGATGGTTGTTGTTTAGCCAGCGTCTCGAGTCACCAAGGGCTTGCGGGCTTACGCCCCGCCCTAAGGGGCTCGCTTCATTTGCTCAGCCTACCCGGTGCTTACGCACTGGGCTATTCTATGCCGCCGCTTCGCGGCTCGGGTTGTGCGGACGAAGGCGCGGGCGATTGTACCCCTGCAAATCCTTCGTCCGCGTGGCAGAGGAAGAGAAAAACATAAGAAGGGGCGACGTCTGACGTCGCCCCTTTTTATTCCTGACTTTCCCACCAATCTAAATTCAGCCCTCAGTCAGCTCTTCTGTGAACGCGGTCGGTGACCTCAATGAGGACGGCTCGGGGCAGACGTGTGACCGCCGCCACCTCCTCCGCTGCTCATTCTTCCGCCGCCGGTATTCATGTGGCTGCCGCCAGTGCTTGCGTGACTGCCAGCCGTGCTGCCGTGGCTCGCGCCCGTACTCGCGTGGCTGCCGCCGAAGGTCGGGGCCATCATGTCAGGAGTTCGCGATGGAGCGGGGTGCACCGTGGCCGCGCCCGTGGTTTGCGCCTGGTGCGCGACCTTGCTCATGTTGCTGACCGCGCCGCGAGGCACTCCGAGTCCGGCGCTGTCGTTGCGCACAACCAGACGGCTCGGTGAGAATGTCGAAGGCACCGGACGTCCGACTGCAACCGTGGCCGTTCCACGCACGGGAGGAGTTGGTGGTTTAAAGCGAATTGGAGGATTCGTGACCGGAACGACCGTTGCCCATCCGCCACCGAAACCGCCCGGCGCCCACATCCAGCCGTAACCCGGAACAAAATTCCACGCGCCATAGCGATAAGGCATCCATCCCCAGGGATAGGCGGAAACCCAGGTGTAGCCGGCGCCCGGATAGAACATCCAGGATCCGTCCATGAACGGATCCCAGCCCACGCCTGCGAAATAAGGCTGCCACATCATGCCGTAGCCGGGAACGTTGGTGTAGTTGCCGTAGTAGTTGAGGTCGCTTACGCCGTAGCCGTACGGATAATTGTGATACGAACCCTTGCTGGCGTATTCCTGCTGATACTTAGCCTGCTGTTTGTCCCAGGCATCGAAGGGTTCCTCTTCGACATTTTTCGCGATCGTGGACTTGTTGCCGTTGGTCAGATCGAAAATCGCAGAGCGATTCTTGCTGACTTCCACCGGCCCGGAAAGACCGTCGACCTTCAGCTCCCCGTTGAACACGGCGACCACGGCGGTGGCTTCTTCGAGGTTCACGCGGAATCGAACGGATTCTTCGGGACGAACTTTCTCGTCCTGGAAAATGACGGTGAAGACATTGTCCTTTTGCTTAGCTGAGTAGTCGAAGTAAGCGAGGCCCTCGGTCAATGTAACCGTCGAAACTTTGGCTCCGGAGTCTTGCAGGCTCAGTGCGGTGAATTCAATTTTTGTGTTGGGCGTGATGCGGACGGTGCTGCCGTCTTCGAACTCGACTTCGGCGCGGCCTTCTGCCTTTGCGGCTAGCTTCATGCCCTCCACCAGCGGCATGTTGACGGTAGCCTTCTCGTAGCCTTGCCCGGTGTTGCGATCGATTTGAACGGTGCCTTGAATATCGCTGAGACGCACGATGCGGGCGTGCGACTCCGCCATAGCGGCAGTCGCGCCAAACGCGAGGATCAGCCCGACACTCAGAGCAAGCCACGTGCCCAAGCTACGCTTCGACATAAATTGTCTCCTGGAGACCTAAGCCTTACCTCATTAGATCATGCTCGGCTGGGTTTGAGTTGCTAGATTGTTGTAATTTCGGGGTGCGAGAGGCGCTATCCTGATGACAAACATAACGTTTCGGAATTTCGCACCGGGATACAAGGGCGGCGCCCCAGGCCTTACGCGCCCAACGCAACTCGCGCTCTTTCAACCGCATAGAGCCTAAGAACCCGCTACGGGCGCGGCATTTGCGCTGCTCAGTAACCTCTGGGCGCGAGCGCGGGTTACGTTCAGCACGCTGTGGTCGGCGGCGATGCGCTGCAGAATCGGAACGACCGCTTGAAGCTCTCCGAGATTGTTCGACTTGGCCGATTCTTCCATGTGCTTCAGTTCGTCTTCGAGCGCCAACTTCTGGTGGCGGTAGAAAAAGTCGAGCCGACGTCCGAATTCAAGCGTGGTCGAGATGTTCTGGAAGACCGCGGTGATCTGCTGGACCGCCGGGATGGGTGAGTAGTTGTAGGTGGCCTCAGTCTTGCGAGTCCCTTCCTCGTATTTCAAGACCTTCACGCCCGTGGAGGCGAGTTTCTTGTTCCCGGAATCGATCTGGCCTTCGAAGTATTTTACTTTGGCGGCGAGGTCGAAGATCTTCTTGCAGGTGTCGGCAGAGACGGTGAAGTCGTCGTGGAACGGGTCGCCTGGATCGGATTGTGGTGTGAGCTTTCCCGTGGAGTCATAAGTAGCATGGCGATCGGAAGAGACCGTTATGACGTAGTGATCCGGGATGGATTGCGGGAAGTCGAGTGAGAACGAGATGGTTGCCGGGGGACTCTGTTGGGCTAGAGACGCGGTGACCGCCAGGATCAGCGCTACCAGGGTCAGACGGGAAAACACGTTCATAGGGTCTGGACGATTCTACGGCTTTCGTGTCTGGGGCGCATCAGGGTTTCGAGGGGTTAGGAAAGAAACATCTTAAAACGCAGAGAGCGCGGAGAAATGCCGCAGAGGACGCAGAGAGTATCTGTTAGCGTCTTACGGCTACTTGCCGCTGCAGCGTGGCGGACGTGTGGAGGTGACAGATCGCGATCGCCAAGGCATCGGAAGCATCGGATGGTTCTGGTGGCTCTGCTAGTTCGAGCAGGCGGGTCACCATCAACTGGACTTGCTGTTTCTCAGCACGGCCGTAGCCGACTACGGCGGACTTGATGGAGAGCGGCGCGTACTCCGCGACTTCGAGGCCAGCAGCGGCGGCGGCGAGCATGGCTACACCGCGAACTTGTCCGAGTTTGAGCGCTGACTTCACGTTCAGGGCGTAGAAGACGTCTTCAATGGCGACCTCATCGGGTTGGTGTTCGCGGATGAGTTCGTCGAGGCGGGTGTAGATGCGGCTGAGGCGCGCCGGAAGCGGTTCGCGAGGCGAGAGCCGAATGGCACCGCAGGTGAGGCAATGGAGGCGTCCCACGGGGGCGAGTTCGACGACCCCGAAGCCGGTGTATTCGGTGCCACAGTCAATGCCCAAGACCCGCATGCGGGAAGTGTACCGTGTCTTGAAGTGTGGAAATAGTCTTTAGGAGAGAACTGGGGAGTTCTTGGAGACGGTTCACCACAGAGACACAGAGGCACAGAGAACTTCCTGTAATTCTCTTTCTAAGTATTGCCGTTGCGATGAGCAGTCCCCGCAAGAGAGGGCGAGCAGATGCGGCGCATAAGAGCAGCCTTCAACAGCAACGTGGGCGGCGTTCGCGGTGCTGGCGCGATTCGGCTAGAAACTCGGCGTAGGCAGCAGGCGAGGTTGTGAGTTGCCGACGCTCGAGGAAGCGGGCGTAGGCGGACTCGTCGAAGATCTCTCGCAGAATCGAGCCCAAGACTGCCAAAGCTCTGCGAGTGCTCGAAGAAAGTTTCATCAGAAGATTTTTCATGCCTGCTCCTCGGGGGCAAAGCGCGTGGGGACGAATGGCGCCTCGCGCACTTCGGGCCACTTTCGTCCGACAAGGATGCGAATCCAATCGGCGGAGGACTCGATCAGGATCATCGCGACCATGATGATCAGCACGCCGGTGACGGCAGCATCAAGGCGATCGTTGAAGATGAGGCGAGCGGTGCCTACCGCGGTGGGCGCGGCGACGAGTTGGCGGGCGTGCGCCAGAAATCCGATGCGCGGATTGGGATCGAAGATTTTGTAGTACGACGCGGAGAACGTCACGGCAACGAGCCAGGCGAGTGGAGTCAGCGTGACTGCGGCGTAACGCGCGCGTCCCATCTTGATGATGATCGTGGTCGCCACGCACAGGGCCACGGTCGCCAACAGCTGGTTCGAAATCCCGAACAGCGGCCAGAGCGAGTTGATGCCGCCCAGCGGATCTTTCACGCCTTGCCAGAGAAAATATCCCCAGGCCCCGACAATCAACGCGCTGTTGACCAGGATGCTCGGGTACCAACTGGTGCGGCCCAGCGGCTTCCAGACGTGGCCGAGCGCGTCCTGGATCATGAAGCGGCCGACGCGGGTGCCTGCGTCAAGCACGGTCAGAATGAACAGCGCTTCGAACATGATGGCGAAGTGGTACCAGATCGCCATCAGCGCCTGGCCCCCGATGCTGTGCGAGAAGATGTTGGCCATGCCAACGGCGAAGGCTGGTGCGCCACCCGTACGGTTGAAGAGCGTTTGCTCACCCACAGCTTGGGCGAGCGAATGCATGTCCGCGGCGCTGACCGGAAATCCCCAACTCGAGATGGTCGCTGTGGCGGCTTCCGGCAGTTGGCCGACGACGCCCGCCGGGCTGTTAATGGCGAAATACGTCCCCGGCTGAAGAACGCAGGCGGCGATCACGGCCATGATGGCGACCATCGATTCGCATGCCATCGCGCCGTAGCCGACCATGCGCGTCTCCGTCTCGCGTGAAATCAACTTTGGGGTGGTGCCGCTGGCGATCAGGGAGTGGAAGCCGCTGATGGCGCCGCATGCGATGGTCACGAACGCGAAGGGAAACAGATTTCCTGCGAAGACCGGACCGGTACCATCGATGAAACGCGTAAGGGCCGGCATGTGCAGCGTGGGACGAACGGCCACGATGCCGAGCGCGAGCATGGCTATCGTTCCGAGTTTGACGAAGGTGCTCAGGTAGTCGCGCGGTGCAAGTAATAGCCAGACGGGCATCGCCGACGCGGCGAATCCGTAAATGATGAGCAGGACCGCGAGTGTAGGCGCGGTTAAGGTGAAGTACTTGCCGACCGACGGAGTGTTCGATGCCCAACTGCCTCCGTAGATCGCGAGCAGCACAAGCAGAAATCCCAGGACCGAAGTTTCGAGCACCTTGCCCGGTCGCAGGCGGCGCAGGTAGATGCCCATCAGCAAGGCGATCGGGATGGTCATGGCGATGGTGAAGGTTCCCCAGGGGCTGGCCTTGAGAGCGTTGACCACGATGAGCGCGCACACCCCGAGAAGAATGACCACAATGCTGATTACGGCGACGTAGGCAACGAAACCGCCGAGGCGGCCGATTTCGGACTTGGCCATTTCGGTGAGGGACTTGCCGTCACGCCGAACGGAGAAAAGCAGGATCACGAAATCCTGCACGCAGCCGCCGAAGACGGCGCCCGCGAGGATCCAGAGCGTGCCGGGAAGGTAGCCGAACTGTGCGGCGAGGACCGGGCCCACCAGCGGGCCGGGACCGGCGATGGCGGCGAAGTGGTGTCCGAAGACGACCCACTTATTGGTGCGCACGAAGTCGCGGCCGTTCTCGAGGCGCTCGGCGGGCGTGGCGCGAAGGGCGTCGAGTGAGAGAACGCGTGCCGCGATGAACTTGCTGTAGAAGCGGTAGCCGATGGCATAGCTGCAGACCGCTGCGACCACCAACCACATGGCGCTAATTTCTTCACCGCGATGCAGCGCGATGGTTGCAACCGAGAACGCACCGCCGATTGCGACCGCCATCCACACAACTACGCGCGCAGGCTTCGACATAGGGAAAATGGACTCCGATGTAAGGTAAGGCGGCCGGGAGACCGACTGAGTTCCGAGTATTGTGGCGAATCACGGCGGGGTTGTAAATGGTGAGAGCGATCCTCAGGAATCGACTGCCCCGCGACTGCATTCTTCCACACTCGCCGGGCGTGGCAATCACGGATGATGCGTACGGCCCTGGCGATTGTGACCGGACGCCCGGTCTGTTACGCGTGTGCCGTGTCATTCAAGCCTTTAGAATAACGATTTCCTACAAACGCACATGGGAGGTCGATTTTTGGTGATAGTCTTTACGGTTCCGCCCTACGTTCGACATTCTGCTATTCGTCTCCTCTACACTGCAAAGAGTACGCGCAGTGGCGGACAAGGGCTGGCGCGAGATCCATTTCGTTAATAGGAGCAAGCAATGAAGATCGGCATGTTAACTGGCGGCGGCGATTGTCCGGGGTTGAATGCGGTGATACGCGCCGTCGTGCGCAAGGGGACATTTCATTATCAGGATGAATTTGTCGGCTTCATGGAAGGCTGGCGGGGACTGCTCGAGAACAAGAGCATGCCGCTCGACCTCGAGACGGTAGGAGGAATTCTGCCGCGCGGCGGAACGATTCTGCGCACCTCGCGAACCAATCCCGCGAAGCGCGATGACGGATTGCAGCGCTGCGCCGAAAATCTGAAAAAGAACGGCTGTGATGCGCTGATTGCCATTGGAGGCGACGACACGCTTTCGGTCGCACAGAAATTGTTTCAGAACGGCGTGAAGGTTGTGGGTGTGCCGAAGACGATCGATAACGATTTGGCGGGCACGGACTTCACCTTCGGGTTCGATACCGCCGTGAACGTGGCCACGAGCGCGATCGACCGCGTACACACGACGGCCGAGGCGCACAATCGCGTGATCGTGGTGGAAGTGATGGGCCGCGATTCGGGCTGGATCGCCGTGTACAGCGGCGTGGCCGGCGGCGCCGACGTGATCCTGATTCCCGAAGTGCCCTTCGACGTGGACAAAGTAGCCGAACTGATTCGCCAGCGGCATGCTCGCGGACGGTACTTCAGCATCGTGGTCGCGGCTGAGGGCGCGAAGTTTGCGGCATCGAGCGAGCCCGGATTGGTCGTGCGGGATCTTGGCAAGGATGAGTTCGGACACGAGCGGCTGGGCGGAATCGGCAATGCGCTGGCGCAGGAACTTGAAAAACGCACTGGCTTTGAGACGCGTTCCGTGGTGCTAGGTCACATTCAGCGCGGCGGATCGCCGAGTTCTTTCGACCGGGTCCTAGCCACTCGTTACGGCTTGGGCGCAATCGACATGGTGCATCGCGGCGAATGGGGCAAGATGGCCGCGCTGCGCGGGAACAAGATCATTTCAGTCCCACTGGCGGATGCCATTGCGAGCAACCGCAAGGTGGATGCCGACATGATCGAGGTCGCCAACGGCATTCTCGACAAGCTGATGAAGGAAAACGAGCCTGCCATGAAGAGCTAGGCGGGTTTTTCAAAAATACTGATGCACTTTGTGCGCGGGCTGGAATTTCGGCTCGCGTACCTTTTTCGCGATCGATTGACTCCGCTAACTCCCTGACCTGGTACTGGTTGCCGGCTCCGTTGCAAAACACTCATAGGCAGTGACCCACATCACAGGATGAAGGAAAAGCACGTCCCATAATTACTGGTAGAGGCCCATGATCCGCAAGGATGGCCATCATGAAAACTTTGCGCTGCGTTCTAGTTCTGCTCATGACCGTGTCGATGGCGTGGATGGCGGCGGCACAGAAGAATGAGAAAGAGTCCGTTCCCAAGTACGACAAGTCCACGGAAGCCATGTTTAAGGGGACGGTTGACGAAGTGAAGGACCGCGACTGCCCTGTCTCAGGCGGTAAAGGTGCGCACCTCATGCTAAAACAGGTGGATGGCAGCACAATTGAAGTGCACCTCGCGCTGAGCAAGTTTGTGAACCAGTACGAACTCGTGTTTCACAAGGGCGACGTGCTCGAAGTTACTGGCGTGAAGGTGAAGTTCGAGGGTGTAGATACGATCTTTGCGCGCAAGATCAAGCGCGGCGAGGACGAGTTTCTATTTCGTGACGGCGACGGCAAGCCGCTGTGGTAAAAGCGGTTCTGAGCGCCATCGAAGATCCTGAATCCTGCCGAGGGCAGGAATACACGGGCGGCCAGTGAGCGGAAAGGTTCTGAGGGAGAATCTTTTACTGCCGGGCCGCCCCTTTTCTTTCCTGTAAATGGCTCTTGTGGGTCGGACGTTCTTGTCCGACTGGGCCTCTCGGTTCTGTCGGACAGGAGTGTCCGACCCACACTTCACATCCCGAGAAAAATCGCGCACGCTATGATGTCGGGGCATGGCTACGCTCGCTCCCATCGACACCCGCCCATGGCTGAACACCCGGCGCCTGCGCGCTCAAGGACTGGCGCTGGCGATTTGTTTGTGGGGGACGTGCGCGTGGATCATGACTGCCCCTGGCGTAGTTGGCCGCAACGGGCTGCTCAAGGGCACGGACTTCCTGCACTTTTACACTCTCGGATCGCTCGCGCTTGAGCATCGGGGAGCAGATCTGTACGACACGACCGCGCAGTCAAAACTTGCGGCGCAGCGAGTGCCCGAGGCAGGGACGCTCTTCTTCGTCGCGCTGTACGGTCCGCAGGCGTCGTTGCTATTTGCGCCTTTGGCTGCGCTTCCCTACGGAACAGCACTGGCGTTGTGGCTGATCGTGAGTGCCCTGCTCTACGGACTATCCTGTTACGCGATCTGGAAAACATGTTCGAATCTGCAGCGCGAAGGTTGGCTGGTATTGCTGCTGGCGCTGGCCTATCCGCCACTCTTTCATCTGATTGTGTGGGGGCAGTCCTCCGCACTGGCACTGGCGTGCTTTACTGCCGCTTACCTCGGCTTACGGGCCGATAGAAACTTTCTGGCTGGACTGGCCATCGGGTGCCTGATGATCAAGCCACAACTGGGTTTGGCAGCAGCATTCATATTCGTCGCTGCACGAGAGAGGCGAGTGGTCGCGGGCGCGATCGTCAGCGCGTTAGCAAACATGTTGCCGGGATGGGCTTTCTATGGCACGCCGGTATTGCGAAGTTACTTTGCGCAGCTGTGGCACTCGCCCGAACTCATGCGGCAGTTGGAACCGCGGCTCTACCAAACGCATTCCCTGCGTGCGTTGTGGGCACTCCTCCTCCCATGGCCTCAGGTCGCATTCTGGATGTACGCGGCAAGTGCGGTTGCTGTTTTATACGTAGCCTATCGGTGTTGGGAGGGGGTGGCTTCGCTAGAGTTGAGATTTTCGGTACTGCTGCTGGCGACAGTGCTCGTCTCACCGCACTTGACGGTGTATGACCTTGTGATCCTGGCGCCCGCATTTCTTCTGCTGGCGGATTGGGCGGAGGGGAAATGGTTCCGCTGGCCATGGCTTGGGTGGCTTCTCTATTTCACTTATCTATTGCCACTGGCCGGCCCAGCGGCGCGCTGGACGCACCTGCAATTGTCGGTGCTTTCGATGACTGCGCTGCTGTGGGTGATTTACCGGAACCCGTCCAGTGCGACCGTGCCATCTGCACCGTAGTGGAAGTTACTTCTGCTGAACATCGGGTCGGGCAGCGAGCAGGAATTGCAGCGCTCCGGGAAGCCGGGCCGCCCAGGCAGACTCGCTGTGCGTGCCGCCTTCAGCGATTTCCACCCGCAATCGCCGATCGTCGAGCCCGCTGCGGCGCAGGATACGTTCGAGTTCGCGAACGTTTTCGACGGTCTGCCGGTCTTTCTCCTCGCGCCCGACTTCACGGGTTCCGATGGCCAGAAAAATCCTGTGCGGCCAGACGCGGGGCTGGCGCGCTTCGCGCAATACCTGCCGGTTCGAAACCCATAGAGACGGGCTCTCAATCAGCACGCCGCCGAAGACGCCGGGCGTCGTCATGGCCACGTACAACGTAATCAATCCTCCAAGAGACGAGCCGCCCAAGAATGTGTTCTCGGGCCCTTTGGCGGTGCGATAGTGCTGGCCCACGAACGGCATGATCTCTTTTGTAAGGAATGCGGAATACTTCGTACCTTGCGGGCGCAGGACGACCGGATTCAAAGAGCGATAGGGCAGATATTCTTTCAGGCGCTCGACCGCGGCATTGTCGATCCCGACGAAGATTGTGGGCGGCATTTCACCGGCCCGAATCAGCCGGTCGGCTGTGTCGTCAACCTGCCACTCAACGCCGGTGAACGAAGTGGTCGGGTCAAACAGGTTCTGGCCGTCATTCAAAAAGAAAACGGGATAGCGCTGCGCGGAATTTTCCGGAAGATCGTAGCCGGGAGGAAGCCACACGCGCACATTCCTGCGATTGCGAAAAATGTGGCTGGTGAATTCGTGGATGCGTAGATCTCCGACCACATTTGGATTTGGTGGACTGGCGATCGGAGCCGCGGACACTGGTTGAGATGAGGTTTCCATTGAGTTGTAAGTGGGTGGGCGCTCAAATCTTGCGCGCGCGATTCAGGGAGTGCACAAACAATATAGAAGACGATACCGCAATCGTGAATATGGCCGCCAGCGACGTCAGACAGAGAATGCACCACACACCAAGAATGAATTTCTCGACGTAGGTGAGGTACAGCGCGAACGTGAGGCCAACCAGCGAAGCAGCGAGCAAGATGCCGGGCGTCTCCGCCTTCTCGCGATAGAAAGTCGCGAAGGCCAACAGCGCAACGTAGCCCAAGATTCCGATGAGCGCGACGGGAACTCCGGCAATGGTGGACTGCTCGCTTCGGTTCACGATATCGCAGTTAAAGGATTGTCCGAAGTCACAGTAGGACGTTCTCGATTTGCGAAAATGATGATCGAGCGATACGGATGACACCACAATGCCCAACCCGGCCACGATGGCGATGATCAGGAGTAGCCGCCGGGCAGTGGAACTCATTGCAGCGGGCATCCTGTGCGGAGGCTCAGGTCATCCAGCGGGATCGCTCCTTCGACGCGCTCTCCCATGGGAGGAAATTGCCAGGTGGGAAAGTGTTTAATCCCGGCGTCGGAACAGACCTGCTGGATTTTCGAAGTGTCTCCTTGAATGCCGCACTCGATGTAGGGCACGTACTCAAAAGATGCTTGGAACAATGCCTTTTGTTCGGCGCAGTGAGGGCACCAGTAGGCGCCATACATCTTGACGTCGTGCTGCTTCAGGCAGCGGGCAAAATTGTCGTGCTCGTGTACGCGCCGGTGATATCCGACGTAGTACGTGACCCCTAATGCAGCGGTGATGACGACACCGATAATCACCTTGCGCAGGAAGCCCGGGTCTTTTTCGGGCGGTTCTTCCACTTGCCTTCGTTCTTTACGTTGCTGAGACATGAAAGTTTTTATACCACGACGCGCAGAGCCGAGGGCAATACGTCGAGCTTCTCGAGGTGCAAAGTTAGAGCCTCCCCGTCGACCATAACATCCACAGGTCCGCTGAGTTCATAGTCAATTCGACGCGCGGCGCGCCTTTCAGCCAGCGGATGGTTGATGTGAGTGCCGTCGTAAAGCGTCGACAGGTTACGGAGAAGGCCAAGGCGGCCGATGGGTCCCCAGCGCACATATTCCACCAGGCCATCATCCACCTGAGCATTGGGAGCGATCATCATCGTGCCGCCAGTGAATTTGCTGTTGTTGAAAGTTAGGAAAAGACACGGACGGGTATCGGGATTCCCTTCCCCTTCAATCCGCAGCGGAAACGGTCGACGGCGGAGATGTGCAAGACCCCAGAAAATGGAAAGAAAGTATCCGGGCTCACCCCATCCGGCGAACGTGCGCGAGCGCGTGGCGTTCACATCGGCGGCGAACCCGACACTGAGCAAGTTGATGAAGTAGACTGTGCCGCCTTTGTGCCGCATGCGCATGACGTCGCAAGCTTGCGTACGTTGGGCGAGCAGCGCCTGCATCGCCCCTTCCACACCTTCTTTCGTGAAATCGCGCAAGAAAGAGTTTCCTGTGCCTAGCGGCAGAAATCCCAGAACCGGCGGTTCCCCACCCTGCGCTTCGGGAAAGAGTCCGTTGACGATTTCGTAGGAAGTTCCATCGCCGCCGACCCCGATAAAACGCCGGTAGCCGCGGGCAAAGTGGTCTCGTGAGATGCGGGTCGCATCTCCGGAGCGGGAAGTTTCAACGACCTCGAGTTTCAGCCCTCCCGAGCGCAGGCGTTCCAAAGCGGGGCCGACCAGTTTGCGGCAGCGCCCGCCTCCGGCCGCAGGGTTCACCACGACCACATACGCATCACTCACAGGGAGGCGACCGCCGAGCGCTCGGTGGATTTACCGATCTCTTCCGCAAGAACGTTGCGTTTGATTTTAAGGGAGGCCGTGCGCGGGAAATCTTTTTCCCAGAGGAGATAGCCGCCGATGCGCTTGAAGTCAGGCAGGCCGCGATTGCGCGCGTTCAGATCGTCGAGCAACGCGGCATCGATCTGCTGATTTGGCTCAAGGCGCAGCACAAGTACCAGAGACTCTTTCCCCAGTTGTTTCGCAGGCCACAGGTAATTTGCGGCGAAGACGGAGTATTCCTTCACGGCCAGACCCTCGAAGACATTCTCGATATCTTCGGGATAGATGTTCTTGCCGCCCTCGGTCACGATCATATTTTTTTTGCGGCCGAATAATTGCAGGTGCCCAGTGAAATCGAATCGGCCCAGATCGCCCGTCAGCAGCCAGCCATCGACGATCGTCTCGGCCGTGAGTTCAGGGTCGTCGAGATAGTGCGACATCACAGTCTTGCTGTGCACGGCAACTTGGCCAATCCCTTCGGAATCCGGATTAAGGACGCGCAGTTCGACTCCCGGCAACGGGCGGCCAACCGTGTCGGAGCGAAACGGTTTGAAGTCATTCAGCGTAAGAGCGGTGCCGGCCTCGGTGAGTCCGTAGCCATTGGAGACCGGTATCCCGAGATCGTAGAAAAACTGGAGCGTCGAAGGCTCCATGAATGCTCCGCCCGTGAAGAGCGCCAGCAATTGACCGCCGAAGGCTTTGTGCACCTGTCCGAGAAGGCGGCGGCTGAGCTTCACGTTGGGGCGGCGACGAGTCAACAACCGGTTCAACGCAATCATGCGGTCGAGCATAAAGCGCTTGCTACGCGGCAGTTCGTCGAACTTGGCCTTGAGCCCGCGCTCGAGATTCTTCAGAACCATCGGCACCAGGCTCATGTAGCTGATGCGGTAGCGAACGAAAGCATCGCGCACATATTCGGGCCGCAGAGTTCGGAGATGAACCACGCACGCGCCGCAGACGAAAGGCCCGATGAAGCCCACCATGAAGTCAATGGCGTGATTGGTGGGCAAGATGCTCAAGTAGCGCACTCCGGGCCAGAAGGGATACCAGGCCGTGAGCGAAGTGCACTGCTCCAGATAATTTTCGTGGGTGAGCACACAGCCCTTCGGGCGTCCGCCCGTCCCTGATGAGTAGACGATGGAGGCCACGTCCTCGCGCTGGCGGTCGATAAAGATCGGCTCACCTTTCCGGTGAAAGTCTTCCCAGCGATAGGCGCCGCCCAGATCGACTCGCAGCGGAGACTCCGTGACCAGCACCGTCTTCACGGTGTGCTTCTTGAAGTCGGGCGACTGCATGATCGCCCGCCACAGGTAGTACTCAACGATCAGGAATTTCGCCTTGGAGTGCGCGAGCAGTTGCAGATGTTCTGCCGCGGTCAACTTAAAGTCAAGCGGAACCAGCACGCCGCCGCAAAAGAAGATCGCATAGGCCGAGACCAGCCACTTGGACTGGTTGGTCATGATGATGGCCGCGCGATCGCCCTCGCGAAAGTCGGCATCCTGCAGAGCGCGCGTCAGCGGTCGAGCAAGTTCCTTGAAATCCGAGTAAGTAAGGCGAGTCTTCTCCTTGTCGCGGTCGGCTTCGATCAGACACGTCTCGTTAGGCCAGTGCTCGAGCGCATCGCGCAGCGCTGCACCCAACGACGGATATTGGCGCAAATCCAGCATGAAGTGACTATTTCACCACGGAGACACAAAGGTATGGAGAAGAGCTGTTAACCAAATCATCATTACCTGATGCAGTGATTCTACAGGCGCGCGTGAATGCGCCCGGCCAGCGTACGAAAGTCGGTTACTCCTTGCAGTTCGTAGTCGGGCAGTTCCACGTGGAAATGATTTTCGAGCCGCGTCAGCAAATCGAGGGCCTGCAGGCTGTCGATGTTGAGCGTCTTGAAAAAGTCCTCGTCGGGCCGCAGGTTGTCACGCGAGACCTTAAAGTGCGTCGCGGCCAGATCCATAATCTCGTCCAGTGTTTTATCTTCATTCGGCATAGTTCATTTCTTTCGATGCAACTTTCAACGGCCCGATTCAGGGCAAGTACGGCTGCAGGTCGGTGCTTTCTACAAATTTGCGCAATCCGGCCTCGACGGCAGGCTCTGCGAACAACTGGCAGAATAGATCGATCTCCTGCTTAAGCTCGTGATGCGGAATCGGCTTTATGAATTTCTTCGCGGCGATCGCGGTGCGGCGATCGAACTTTCCAAGTTGCGCAGCGGTGGCCCGGGCAGCGCGCAGCGCTTGGCCCTCCGCCACCAACTGGCTGACGAGTCCTACCGCATGAGCACGGGTTGCGTTCAGGCTGCGACCAGTCAAGAGAAGGTCGCGAACCACGGCATTGCCCAAGTCGCGCTTGAGGCGAGGAATTCCGCCGAATCCTGGAATCAGGCCAAGCCGAAGTTCCGGAAAAGCGAAGCGCGCCATTTTGTCGGCGATGATGAGATCGCAGACCAGAGCCAGCTCAAATCCACCGCCGAACGTCACGCCGTGAATGGCCGCTATCGTGGTCAGGGGCGCGGCGTCGATCGTGTTCAGCACACGGTGAATGCGCTCAAGGAAGTCTCGCACTCCAACCACCGCTTCCGCCTTCTGCATCTCTTGCGAGCGGTGATAGAGTTCGCGCAAGTCAGCGCCCGCGCAAAATCCGGACGGCATCGCACTGTGAATGATGAGTGCGTGGCACTGCCGGGAAAGGTCGTCGAGAGATTCAGTGAACTGCTCGAGCTCCTTGAGCGAGATCGATCCGATTTCGTTGCACGGGCCTCGATGGAGCGCGAGTTCGATCACGCCGCCTGCGACTTCCCACGAAACGGCTTCGCCTTGAAATCGATCAGTCATGATTGTTCAACTCTGATCCCACTCTAGACCGCAACTTTCACTCGGTACATGTCGTCTATCTGGTCGCGCATCTGCCGCGCGATCGCGTCACGCTTTAGCTTTCCGTTGGCCGTCAGCAATCCGTTCTCGATGGTGAACGCCTCTGGACGAACATGGAATGCGCGAACCTGCTTGTAGTGCGGGAATTGCAAATTCACCGCATCGATTCCGGCCTGCGCCTGCTCCGCGGTGACCGTCCCGGTGATGATGGCAGAGAGATACCCTTTCCCGTTGCCGACCAGCACGACCTGAGCCGCTCCGGGTAGGTGCTGCAGAAGTTTCTCTTCGATCGGTTCGGGGGCGATGTTGTGACCGGAGCCAAGGACGATGAGATTCTTGATGCGGCCAACGATGCGCCAGTTCCCTTTCGCATCCACTTCGCCCTGATCGCCTGTGTGGAACCAGCCACCGCGCAAGGCCTTGGCGGTTTCCTCCGGACGATTCCAATATCCCGGGAAAATATTCTGCCCTCGCACGATGATTTCTTCGCCCTCGCCCAACCTCATCTCGATGCCAGGAATCGCGGGCCCAACTCGGCCTGCTTCGTAGTCCTGAGGATCGTCGAGCGTACAAATCGCCGTGGTTTCGGTAAGTCCGTAACTCTGCAGCACCGGGATGCCGAGCATCATGAAGAAAAGCTGCGTCTCGACGGCTAGAGGCGCCGAGCCGCAGATCAAGGCGCGCAGGTTGCGTCCGATCATTTTCTTGCGGATGGTCGGGAAAATCGCCGAGTTTGCCAGCGAAAGCCAGAACCAATCGAGTGACTTTGACTTCTGCTCGTGCTTACGCATCCAGGCCGACTTCGCCCGGCTGTAAATCGCCTGCACAAAGCCACCCGCCTGCCAGAGTTGTTCGTCGACCGCGCGCCGCATGCGCTCGAGCAAGGCAGGCACATTCAAAAAATAATCGGGAGCTAGCGTGCGCATATCTTGCGCGATCTTGCCGAGATCCGTGTTCATGGTAAGCACGCTGCCGCGTGTCAACGAGGTGAGCAGCAGCATCCAGGAACCGGCAAAGACGAAGGGCAGGTAGTGGAACACGCGATCCTGCTGCGTCGTTCCGCCCATCAAGCGATCGAGGCGTCCGTTGATGCATTGCAGCATGTGGGCGATGTTGCCGGCATTCAGCACAACACCCTTGGCCTCGCCCGAAGTGCCAGATGTGTAGATGATGGTGACCGGATAAGCGTCTGCCAGGTTCGTTGCGCGACTCACCGCAGCAGGAACGGAAAAAATCTCGTCGAACACAAATTGCGGTGGTGCAACCGGCCATTCGTGCACGAGGCCGTCGCGCAAGGACGCATCGCCGCAACATACGAGGGCGGGCGAGCAGTCCTTCATCATCGCCACCAGTTCCGCAGGCGCCTGTCGCGCGTACAGCGGGACTACGATCAGCCCTTCCGCCATGATGGCAAGGTCCATCGCGACCCATCGCAGACCGTTGTTGGCGTAAAGCGCGCAGCGATCGCCTTTTTTCAAACCGCGCGTGGCCAGAAACTCCCTGGCTTTCGAAACTTCCTCAAGCAGTTCCCTTCCCGACATCGGCGCGACGCGGCCGTCGCGGATTTCCTGCAGAACAGGCGAGTCCCCAGACTTCTGCAGGCTCGCGAAGATGTCTTCGAGAAAACTCATTCGTTGCTTTCTAAAATGCTGGGAACGCCTGATTCTAGCTGGCAACCGCCGGCTTACGACTCTCGGCCGATGTATCGAACCGCTCTACTAACTCTTGCAGGCCGCGATGCATCGGGGGCAGATAGTCTTCCCAACTCCACGCGCCGGTTCGCGTCGAGAAATCGGGATAGCGACGCTGCACTTCTTCTTCAAAATGAACACCCATGCGCGCCATAACTTTTAAATTCTTGACGACGGTCTTACCGATTCCTGTCGCCACCGATTCGCCGTCGGCATAAAGATGCTCGAGCGCGGCCAGTAAACGCGGCTCCAAGTCAGGATCATCGACATTCATTAACAGATCCTGATGCCCGCGTTCACGCATCAGGTTGCGGATGCGTTCATCCATGGTGATGCCGCAAGAAGGCAGGAGGCCCGGCATGGACGTGACGATGCCGTGATAGCGCGACGATGCCATCATGTGGCAGGCGCGCAGGATGCTGACTACCTGGTACATGTCGTAGTCGTCGGAACTGAGCACGGGAACACCACCCAGTTTCTCCGCGATTTTGCCTGCGGGACGAGCATCGAGGCGTTCCGTCGCCACCATCACGACGAACACGTTGTGCTTCTGGCGAAAGGCTGCCACGGCCTTGGCAATCGCGCTGAGATAGTTCTCGTACTTTCTTTCTGCCTCGGGTCCGGAATTGTGAAAGTAGACCGACCGGTAATGGCTGTCCTTGTATGCCCCGGCCACCTTGTTCGCGGCTAACTTGCCTACGGAAGCTTTCACTGGCCACTCGAACGGATTGATGGGGCAGACGACCAGCACGCGAGCGCTTCCATCCCAACCAGCGTCGCGCAGCACACGCTGTCCATACTCGGCAGGGAGCGGCTGAAAAGTCCAGGCAGTGTCGGTTCCCAGCTCAGTGGGTACGCCAAGTTCCCGCAGCAGGGTGCGCGATTCGTCGTTGCGAGTAATGATCAGAGAATCCCTGCAATAGCGCGCGCACATGCGTGCGACCAGCGGGTCCATGTGGCCGGCTTCCGCGCCGTAGCCGACAGAGAGCTTGTTCTGTACGGCGGCGATGCCGAGAGAGCCGATCATCATGGTGGTCAGCGCGTTGGCGAACTTGCTCTTGAACATCGACCCTTCGCAGGCCACGACTCCGTGATGTTTCGGCACTTCGCTCGAAAGAAACGGCGGAAAAATTTGCGGCAGAAGTACCTGGCGCGAGTCCTTGAAATAGCCTTCAGACCGAGCGAAGGTTTGCGTCATCACGCTGAAATCGACGTTGTCGGCACCCAGGATATGTCGCAACTGGCGTAGCATCTCCTCGACGCGCACGTCAGATCCCATGTTGCGAGTGCCGTTATATCCGGCGAACAAGACCTTCAGTTTCTCGCCGGGCTTCCAAGTCGTGCCACCACCCATCATCCAAGAGGCGCGCTTCGCCTCGATGATCGCACTGACCCACCCTTCCAGGACCAGGTCCATCATGCGGCCGATCCTCCGGCGCTGGCAGCAGGCCAAGGCTTGTAGTTGTAAGTGAAGTTTGATTCGCGGCTGAACTTCAGCAGTTCCAGGCTGTATTGAGAGAACGGCACCGGTTTGCGGCTGAGCTCCGAGGTAACTCGCGTGTTATCGAACACCGTGTTCCACACCAGATAGGGCATGAAAACTTTCATCAAAGCTGCGCCGTGGGCCAGCGATCCACTGCGGTTTGCCAGACTGTTGACTACGCTCGCGAAAGGCTTTTCAAAGACCGGCAAGAAGACTGGGCCGCGCTTTTGCTGCGCGGCGGCCAGCGCAGTCGTGACCTCGCGGAAGGTCTGCGAATCGCGCCCGGACGAAAGATGGTACGTGTCGTATTTCGGCTCCGCTGTCTGGTGAAGGCTCGCGATCGCATCTGCCACGAAATCAACGTTCACAATGTCGATCTTGTCGTTGGGCCGGAACGGCAGCGCCTTCAGGCTGGCAAGAAATACAAAGGCTCGCACCATATCGAACTGCGTCGTTTCCGCAAAGCGGCTGTCGCCCAGCACGATGCTGGGACGGAAGATGGTAATGGGGACGTCGGGCAGGAGTTCGCGAACCATGTGCTCGCAGAATTTCTTGGTGCGAGCGTAGGGATCGTAGTCCGAACGATTCCAGTCGATGGAACGATCTTCGGTGACCACCTCGTTGTTACGCTTCCCCGCTACGGCCACGGTGCTTACGTTACTGAAGCGCCGCAGCCCGTGATAGTAGTGCGATCGGCGGGCGAGTTGGAGAACCTCGAGCGTCCCGCGCAAGTTGACGTTCAGGCAACTCTTCTCCGATTTGCGGTTCAGTGAGGCTGCGCAGTGGATCACAGAATCGGTGGTGTGAATCAGACGATCGTAATCGTCGCGGTTCAGGCCGAATTGCGGAGACGTGAGGTCTCCCGGAAAAATCCGGATGCGCGTCTGCAGATGCTCGTAGAAGCGCGGGAAGTCCATGTGCAACTGCATCCCGTTCCATAAGCGAAAGGCCGCTTCCTGCGGATCTTTCCCGCGTACCAGCACGTTCAATGACGCGCCATGCGAGTCCAGCAGATTGGCCGCGACATGCGCGCCGATGTAGCCCGTTGATCCGGTCAGGAATATCGCCACGTTGCCCCGTTTGTTCCAGTTTTTACAGTTTCGGCCTGCGCTGCTTCCTGATCATTCACCGGGATGAGAGGGCGCGGCGGCCGCACGGCCAGCGGGCGGCCTTCGATAAGCGGATAGGTCCAGCGTCGCAGTGCGGGAATGTGGATGTCGATCCAGTACGCCCACCAGTCGAGCGAGCGCGTGTCGTAGCCAAAGTCAGCGCGTTCTTCGGGCACCAGGGCGAGAGAAAGCTTCTCGACGTTGTCAGCAACGAAGTCGTGCTCGTTATGCAGAATGAAAGGCTCGAACAGCTGCACCAGCTTTCCGACTTTCTCGAGATTGCGTTCCGCTCGCGCCAGTGGTGTCTTCTTCAGCGGCAGTGGTGCCATCACGCGCTGAATCGATTTCACGATCGCCATCTGCGCAGGAGCGGACAAGCGGTTGTAGCGCGTCTTGGAAACCGGGATCGCATCCATCCGCAGGCGCAGCCAGGATTCCAGACCTTCCTGCGCGCGATAGTGTTTGCGATGAGCGAGCGAAGTCAGTTCGATGGACCGGCCCATGTCGCAAGGATTAGTGACCGAGGTCGCGAGCTGATAGACCGCATCATGCCTGCGCTCGATAACGGCCGCGGCTATCAGCGTCATGCCTTGGCACACCGAATCTACGGGAATGATGTCTAAGCGCTTGCGCTCGTTCGATGGCAACTGCCGGAAGTTCGTCCCCAGCAGATAGGAGAGTGACGCTGAAGTATTGATGCCTTCGTTCCAGCCTACGAACGGCTTGACGACCGAAGTCTCGACGATGGCGGGTCGAATTATAGCCACAGGAAGTCCGGCCGAACGGTTGCCGATCAACGACTCCGCAAGACTCTTCGTGAGCGTGTAAGTATTCGGCCACCCCAGTTCGGCAGCGCGGCGCGCGCCGGCCTCGGTCAGATAATTGCGCAGCCAGCGGATGCGTCCCTTGCGAACCTGGTTTTCCAGAGCAGCACCACGGAGATCTTTGGCGGCGTGTTCCTTGCCGACGGCTTGCTCGGTCAGTTCGCGAGTTACTTCTTCTCCCTCGGCTTTTTCCGTCGCCTGGTTTATCAACTCATGCAGGTTGCGCCATTCCTGCTCGGCGTCAAAACCGGCAACGGCGGCGGGCGTGTAATTGGGCCGAAGCTTCTCGCTTACGCGCCCATCTCGCGCGCCGGCAACGTAGCAGGTGGAAAGATGGACCAGACCACAATGATTCGAGTTCCGCACGAAGTCCACAACGTGCACAGCCGCGTCGACGTTCGTGGCCAGAGCATCTCGCAGATCAGGGTTAAAGTCGGTCAGCCCGGAGCTATTGATAATGACGTCAAGGTTCGTCTGGAGACGCTGCGCGATCTCGGGGTCGATGCCAAGACCTTCCTGCGTCACGTCGCCCTCCACCACCTCAACCTTATCTTGAAGGAAGGCGGACAACCCGAGGCCATAGCGATCGAAGAGAGGATCGAAGACGGGCGATTCCTCGACCACGCGTTCGAAACGCTTGCCGGCCGGATTCGACTTCTGGCGACGGATGAGAAGGTAAATCCGACCGATCTCGGGCAGATCTAGCAGCGTATTGACTAGCCAGACTTTGCCGATGAAGCCGGTGAAGCCGACCAGCATGATGTGTTTTCCGGCGAGACCCTTTCGCACCGAGAATGGGGCCGTGTTCCGATGATTGTCGAAGTAGACGACCGGGCGCGCACCGTCTGAGGGAGCGCGCTCCGCCGGCACGACCGCGCTGCGCAGAGCGACCGGATCCGGTAAGTTCAACTCGCGCACCAGGCGGTCGGGCGTACGCTCACCATCAGGTCCCGCTCCCGTGATGCGCGCGAACAATCCCCTTGGGCGAATGACCGGTGACAAAAGACGTCCGGTCGCGACCCGATCACGGAAGTCGAGCCGATTCACCAGCAACCACTTCACTCCCAGAAAGTGAGCAAGAGGGCGCATCACATGGTCGAGGCCCTGGCTCACAAGAACGATTTCCGCCCCCTGCGCTTGCAGCATCTTCAGGCGAGCCACGCCATCCGGCTTCAGGTGAGGCTTGAGTTTGTACTGGAAGTATTCGTCGCCGAGAAGGTCGAGCCGATCGCGACTGACTCCGCGCAAAACACTGTGGACCACCCGCGTCGCAAAAACGCGATGTGCGGCGTACAGAAAAGGACGGAGCGCCGCCATCAGGAAGACCAGGCCGCGGCGAGCCATACGCGCCGCAAAGGTCTGGGCGTTCCAGGTAAAGAAGGCTACCGGCTGTACCGTGGTGAGATCGAGAAGACTGCCCTCGACCCGCCAGTAGACAGGAGCGGACGGACCGGACTGTCGGGAATGTGGTCTTGACGGATCCAAGAGTTGCAATAAGCCTTAAATTTAAGAGTACGGAGGCCCAGAAGCAGCCCCGGTCATTATGCCAAGTCTATTATTGTAAACAATCTCGCCACAAGGACGAAGAGCCTTGACAGTACCGGCTCACACCCTACCCGAACTATGAGGAATCTGCTGAATTTTCGCTCCCTCCGAGCGAATGCCATAAGGTCCCAGGACTATTCCTAACCATAGGCAACGAAGATTGAATTTCGAGGATCGAGAGCGAAATCCATGAATGGAGGGACGGGTTTGAGGTGGCGGGGACGTTCGCGACGACACTGCTAATGGCGGGGGTTAATACATGAAGAAAACCGCCGGTCCCCAAAGCCGCCTCGAGATGCCAGCCTCGCGAACCGACGGTTTTTGCCTTTCCTATCAGAACTTGCGACGCTAAGCGGCAGCTTTCTTCTGCTGTTTGTACTTAGCCCAACGAGCTCTCTGTGCTGCTGCGATTCTGCGACGCGCTGCCACAGACAGGACTCGCTTGGGACGAACCCCTGCGCTCCGGCCATTGTGACTCATACCGCGCAGTGCTGCGATCGCGGCTTCCACCTGACTCAACTTACTTTGTAGAGTTTTTTGCTCTGACATTAATGACTTCACCACTTTATCCAAGTTAGGCATGTAACCTCCTCGCGGGTGATTCTAGCAAACAGATTGCTTGCTCGACGAAAGATACGACGTAAAATTTTCTAAAATCATTGACCCCGGGGCACGAGACCCAAATCCGAACGTGTGCAAAGATATTCCCTTACCGCCTCCGATCTAACTTCGGCAAAATTTCCTAGCTGGTGCATCCCCTCGACTGAGGACTTCGGCTTACTGGAAACCAGTAGAGTCAGAACTTCTTTGAAGTGTACTGGCGTCGCGTTTTTTGCTCAGGGTGAACTTAAATTTCCCCGTACGGTATCCAATGCCTTAAGATCCCGTTTCCCGCTTGCTGTGGCGCAAGAAACCATGTACAAAGCCGCCCCATGAATCGAGTTACCTTAGGACTTATTTGCGCCATCGCTTTCGTTCGACGGGCGCAGCCATGGCGCTACTGGGCAACTGCTGGCGCTGGACATCGCCGGCTCTCGACGTTACGCTAGTGATCAAGATGGGGGGCTCTCGTCGCTCTATATGATTGCGTGTTTTGGTCTACATTCTCAGTTTTATGGCTCTTGGCATCTTTTGGTCCGACCACAAACCGAGTTAACCCACCTCCCATAGAAACCTCCCATGGATTCTCCGACTCTCTTCTTGTCTTCCGTCTCGCTAACACCTCTCTCGACTACCATGCTTGCCGGTTGCCTATTGCCTGGCTCTGGCGGTGTATTGGATGAATAATTCATGGTCGGTATTTCCCTGTACTACTAGGCAGGGTGCCATCGACAAACCTTTGGTGCCCAAGGTGATCCAAAGCAGCGGATATTGCCCAGCGGGTTACCGCGGCTCGGCCCTACGCACGGAAGGGCCATTCCAGCTTGACGGGGAAACTGTGTAGAAATAAAGTCCGGGCATCGGTTTTGGTGCAAAAGCTGGTCCCAGATCCAGACAGGTGGGTGGTCGAAAATGCTTCTTTTGAATCGGTTACTTGGCTCCTTGGTGATGGCAAGTGTCGTCTCTCTGGGGTGCATGGCGCAGAGTCAGGATGCCTCGGCCCCCCCAAATGCGCAGAGCGCTCCCGACTCGCAAGCCTCCGTGCAACCGGCCCAAGACCCCGACACGGTCAATCAGATCCAGCAATTGCAGGCTGCCATCGATCAATTGCAGCAACAGGTCTCGCGCCTCACTTCGGCGGTGGAAGAACTGCAGGCCGACCGCGCCGAGTCGGTAAAGCCCGCCGCGGCGCCCCGCGGCAAGGGGAAACCAACAATTCCGCCCAAGAAAGTGTCTTCAGTTGCACAGACTCCTGCGACGCCGGCCGCGGAGACGGACGCGCCTATGACGGTTCTCGTTTTCCAGGACGGACATCGCACCGAGGCTCGCAACTACGCAATCGTCGGGCAAACTTTGTGGATTTATACCGAACAGGACTCGAAGAAGGTGCCGCTCGCCGATCTGGACGTTAATGCCACCAAGAACGCGAACTCGGATCGCGGAATCGTCTTCCAGATGCCTAATACGAAGTAGCAGGCGACCGGCCCTGACGGCGAAACCCGTTTTAGGGCTTTACCTCGCGGATCGACTTTCGTACCCGTTCAATCTGCTCGGTCATGATCTTGTCATCCAGGCGAGCGGAAGCCTTGGCAATGATATTGGCAGTGATCATCTGCGCCTCGGTCAGGCTGAGCTTGAGTGTACGCGCACTGACCGCGGTCGATTCGTAACTCCGCACCGCTTCCACCAGCAGTCCCGCCGCATAGCTCACCGCCTCGGCGCTCACACCCTCTTGAATTTCTTCCAGGCTGCTGCCGTAAGGAACAGCCGCCAAATTTTGTGCCCGGTCGTGTCTCATGGTGTTCCTCACCAGGATCAATCTCTATTGCCGGCCATCCTCAATCTCCGTGGCCTTCGTCACTTGCAAGCCGCGACGCGGAGCCAAGGGCGGCCAATCGTCCGCAAGTTATTTTCGTGTCTGTGACCGTGGTCACAGAAGCCGAAACGGGTTCCTTCCAAGATAAGGCTGCTCGGCCGCCTTTTCTGCGTAATGCGGTCTTCTTATACCGATTACCCAACCATCCGGAGGCCGAGCGTTTTACGGACGAATCGTTCGCGCACGGCCCGGGCCCCTCCGCGAATGGATTGGAGCACCGATATGGTGAGTGATCCTATCAAAATTCTGATTGTGGATGACGACGAACAAGTATTAATTGAGCTGGAACGACTGCTCGAAAGCGAAGGCTACAGCACCGCTACCGCGTGGGGTGGGCGGGAGGCGCTTGCCTACACCGAGCAGATGCAGTTCGACGTATTGCTGGTCGATGAGGACTTGGTCCATCCTGACTGCAGCGCACTGTCGGTGGAACTGAAACGCAGACAGCCGCGCGCCTGTTTCCTGCAGATGCATACCCGCAAGCATCACCGGACTACGCCAGCTCACGGGATCCACAAATGGGAGCATGCTGCGGTGAAGGCAACTATCCGAAACTTTCTGGCTGCCTGAAGGGCAGTCTCGCTTTACTGGCTTTCCGTCCCCAGAAGAATCTTGATCAGGTCCGTCGCGAGCGCCGACGAATCCACTCCGTCGAGGTTGATCAGGACAACGACCCCTGTCCTTTGTTCGGGAGCGAGCATTATGAACGTGCTGGTTCCCTGTTGTCCGCCGCCATGGCCGACATCCGGCACGCCTGCCGAATTTCCCATGCCCCATCCCAGTCCATAGCCACTGTGCCCTTCGTCAGCCACCTCGCGCGTCACCCCGTGCTGGGGCGTCCACATGGCTGCGCGCGTGGAATGCTTTACGAGCTTGTCGGCAAGAATCGCCACCTCGAAGCTGGCCATGTCATCTGCCGACGAAAGCCAGCCTCCGCCGGGAATCTTGTAGCTGGAATCAAGAAACTCGGAGTTCTGAATCTCGCCTGACTTCGTTTTGGAATAGAAGCGCGTGCGGTGGGGAATGATGGCGAACCGATCGTCCCAACGGGTATTCGTCATGCCCGCCGGCACGAAAATGGTGTCGTGTACGTAATTGACGTATTTCTTGCCTGAGGCTCCTTCGATCGCGCACCCGACGAGAGTGAATCCCTGCGTGGAGTAATGGAACTTCGTTCCCGGCTTGTCGACCAGTGGATCGTTGGCAAAGAACTGGATCCCTCCGGCGATGGGATCGTCAAAGTGCTTCGTATTATTGACCTCGAGGTTTTCTTTCAGGTCGGGCTTGTAGTGCCGGATGCCGCCCAGGTGCGCCATGAGCTGTCGGGTCGTGATGGGCAACTCTTTCTGTGGAAAGGCCGGACAGTACTTTTGGATTGGCGCCTCGATGTCCAGTTTCCCCAGCTCCCAGAGGTGCATAGCTGCGGTCGCGGTGATGGGCTTCGAAATCGAGGCTAATCGGAAGAGAGTCTGTGGAGTGACGGGTACGCTGTTTTCGAGATCGGCCATGCCGAA
>Ga0070716_100000105_pt1 | contig 33296 bp, 28 predicted proteins | sample LARL112metaG_FD_71395 | JGI IMG/M metagenome (GOLD analysis project Ga0070716, IMG submission 71395) | Corn, switchgrass and miscanthus rhizosphere microbial communities from Kellogg Biological Station, Michigan, USA - LAR L11-2 metaG | ecosystem: Host-associated > Plants > Roots > Rhizosphere... | reverse complement strand
AGGACCATTCCATTTATTGAACTCCCAACCAAAAACTTCCTTGTAGAATTTTATTGCTCTTTCCGGCTTATCTGCCACTATTTCAAAATGAATTACTCTTGGCACAACTATAAAGACCTGGTAGTCAATTATTTAAGTTTGATGATCGAACGTGGTCTCATATTAACCAGAAAGTTTGGAGTAGATATTCAATGATTCGCGAATATTGTCTCACGGAGAAAGAGAAACAATAGTTATCTATGTGGAGAGTAATGGATATACAAACAAAATATTTTGGTCTTACTAGAGAGAAAAAATTAGTGAAGATAATCGGAAGACGCTTTAGGTGTATTAAAGATGGAAGTTTAGTAATCTCTGGTATTCGATATTTATGAATAACGACATATTGGATTGAGAGATAAAGTCTCATATACTATAAATAGTTGCTTTTCCATAACAAGAAACATCTTTTAGTACTAAGGAGATAACGACAATAAATAAAGTACTCTTACCAACAAGGCTTAGAGTTGCACGATGATATTGCGTAGGTATAATCCAGCTGATCTGGATGCAATCGAATACTTGATCAGCAGCAATTTAGTCGGCTCCACCATCTCCAGTTGGAGATGTTATACTGAAATAGAAATATTAATTAATTAATTCTTGATATTTATTCATCTCGTATTAAAATTTTCTGTGATGCCTATATGTTATCCTTGATAATCACTTTTGTTCCATCTTTAATTTGACTCAATATCTGATCTTTATCAGAATCTATAATTCTCCCTACAATATTCACAGCAGAGTACGCCAATATCATTCCGTTCTTACTTATGGGAGTCGGTCCAAAGAATAAACATAATGCTTTGCCTTCGGGCCAATAAGCAACATCTAATTTATTAACTTCGATCTTTGCACTGTCTTCTAGTCCTATAGATATCATAGTTCGATCAGTATAGAGTTCATCTCCCCATCTATTGATATTAACTTCAATTGGTAGATTCTCAAATATTGCTTTGAAGGTCTTTGGCGCAAGAGAATCATCTAATTCTATTCTAATCACTTTATCGTCGAGATCTGGGAATACAACAGCAATAATCTTCTTCATAACTATATACTGGTGAAGAGATGTAATTGTACTCAAATATATCTTATGTCCATATAACTAATGTACTGTATCTAACACTGATAACCAAAAATGTTGAATAGTTATAATACTTCAACATATATATGTGACAGTATCTTACTCGGATGGATACACTTCTACTATCAGAATTGCATTTATAAATGAAATCTAGATTATGACATATGTTTACACGTCGTGGTTAGTTAATCCTTTCTCCTTCTTGATTCCAACCACTAAGATCAACCTCAATGAATATTGATTCATTTTTCTTAGCAGCGACAACCCAGCTTTTTAGTTCTAGTTCCCAATTGATTTCATTTTCATCATCTATTATCTGATCATACGCATCTACAAACCTTGTAAATGATTCATCAACTTTTGTGATAGCCATAAAACTCTCATCTTTCTCTAAACCAATAGCGAATTCATTTCTGTTTTGATTAGTATAGATGCAAATTAGTGGTTTTCGAATACGAGATTGATTTCTATGATTTGACTTCATTATTATTCTTTTTTTGTTACTGTTACTTTATTACTTCTATAGACCAAAATAAAGCTATCATCTCTTCTCTTAGCACCATCCGATATGTAGATCTTTCTGAGACACATTTCTAGAAACATCACATTACACGAGCGATCGGTAGTTTACGTTATGCTGAAAGATTTGAAAACAAACTGGTTATGTCTTCGTAGTTAAAGTTCAAAAGTCTACAATTATTATTTACTAGAAAACTATGAATATATTATCATAAAAATACAATTCTAAAACTCATAGGAAACAGGTCTAATTGTTTGTCTTCAAGCGAAAGGCCAGAAATGTATGAGGAAATGTATAATGAGCTTAGTTGAAAATATCAAATAGTGTCGTAGTATCCATCATCATACTTGCAGTACAACATCTGCTGCTCCGGAGGATGTTATTCAGCATTACAAGAACATTTCTATACTATCAATCTAGCCTATTCAAATGGTTAAGTCATTATTCTCAAGTTTTGACTTTCGAAGTTGATTCTATTTTTACAGGATTCCTAATGTATTTACAGTAAAGAATTGGTCAATGAAGACAAGACTACAGACAATTTAGATTAGCTGTTAAATTTCCAAAAATCACAACTCATAAAGATTAAAAAAGTTAATAAAATTAAAAAAGAACTGAAATTATTCTTTTTTCTATAGTTTATCTTGAAGGAAAAGTTTTAGCATTATTAATACAGCTATCATCCTCGATGGATATGGTCGAAGAATGGACAACCTATAGTTTACTACCAAATTAATAATAAAATAATTGTGTTATCTAAAATGGCGTTAACACACTTCGATGGACTTTACTAAGTAAAGGAACAGTCATATTTTGACAAATCGGTCGCATGAATTGAGCGTAAATCAGATTAACTCTTTTAGCTCGAGGGTGGTCAGAGTCTGCCAAGGTGGCTTAGATCACTAGTTACATGATATAAAAGTACAAAATTAAGACAGAATAATCATTATCGCTAGTGATTTGTGATTTCTTTTCCTTTGAATAGAAAAGGATTATCCAAATAATAGAAAACATTTATCAGAGATAGTAATAGAATGGTCTTTTAGGAATGGTAAATAATAATTATGATGAAAGCTGCAAGGATCATTAAACCAAAGGAATCGTTAGAAATACAAGATATTGAGATACCTAACCCCAAAGGGTCACAAGTCCTTGTTAAGATCCAGTCTTCTGGCGTATGTCATAGTGACATACACCTCTGGCAAGGCGGATATGAAGGTCCAGGAGGACAATTCTTAAAGACAACTGATAGAGGAGTAACTTATCCATTAACACCTGGACACGAAGTATCTGGAATAGTAGAAAATATTGGCGAGGAAGTACAACAACAAGGAAGGATACTTAAAAAAGATAAGGTTCTTGTGTATCCTTGGATAGGCGAAGGACTTTGTCCTGCATGCAGACTAGGGGAAGAGAATCTATGTGACAATCCAAGATCATTAGGAATTTACAAAGATGGTGGATATGCTGAATATATTTTGATACCAAGTTACAGATATCTTGTAAAGTTACCGGAGCATATTGACATGGATGTAGCAGCAACTTTATCGTGTTCTGCACTCACAGCATATGGTGCAGTTAAGAATGCTGATATGAAGCCCTACGATAATGTAGTTATTGTAGGAGCGGGCGGACTAGGTTTAATGGCTATGCAGCTGGCTAAAGCAGTATCTGGAGCAAAGATTATTGCTTTAGATTTAGACGATAAAAAGCTTAAAGTAGCAAAAGACAATGGTGCAGATGAGATAATCAATACTAATAAAGAGACTGATATTACCAAATCTGTAATGGAATTGACTAATAATATGGGTGCAGATGCAGTTGTTGATTTTGTAAATGCGTCAAAAACCGTGGATGCAGATATGAAATTTCTAAGAAGACGGGCTAAAGTTGTACTCGTAGGTCTTTTTGGAGGCGAACTAAGACTAAACTTGGTAACAATGCCAACAAGGGCATATAGACTAATTGGCTCCTATACCGGAACTTTAGCCGATATGACTGAATTGATATCGTTGGCAGATAGAGAAATAATTAAACCGGTAATATCTGATAAGTTTAAACTTAACCAAGCCACAGAAGCATTGTCTAAGTTAAAAGAGGGTAAAATTATTGGAAGGGGGGTCTTAAATCCGTGAGATCTACTAACAAAAATGTTCATAATAATGATAACAAAGAAGAAATACAAAATAATAGAAAATCAAAACTACAGACAATAAATCCTACAACAGAACAAGTTCTCAAAGAATATGAAATAATGAGCAAAGAACAGATAGACGACTCAATAAAACAAGCAAGAAATGCATTCTCAGAATGGAAGAGAAATATTGATAAAAGATCAGACTTTTTATATGCATTTGCAAAAGAGCTTAGAAAGAATAAAGAAAAACTTGCTAAAACAGCTACAGAGGAGATGGGAAAAGCAATAAAGGAATCAAGATCAGAAATAGAAAAATGTGCATGGGTAATAGAATATTATGCGGATAATGGAAAAATTTTTTCAACCGCCGAAGTTGTTAATACAGATGCAAGAAAAAGTACCATATCATTTGAGCCCATTGGAGTCATAGGTAGCATAATGCCATGGAATTTTCCTTATTGGCAGGGAATAAGGTTTGCAGCTCCGTCATTGATGGTTGGAAATACTATTGTACTAAAACCAGCTAGTGCTACAATGCAATGTGGAATTGAGATTGAGAACACTTTTCATAAGGCTGGAGTACCAGAAGGTGTTTTTCAAACGTTAACGGGAGACTCAACTATTGCAGAGACTCTTATCGATTCTAGTGGTATTAATGCCGTAACGTTTACAGGCAGCGTACCTATTGGCGCAAAAGTTGCACAGAGAGCCACGTCACAACTAAAGAAGACTGTACTTGAGCTAGGAGGAAGCGATCCGTTCATAGTATGCGAGGATGCAGATATTGAAAAAACTACAACTGGTGCGGTTAAAGGGAGATTCATTAATTGTGGACAGAGCTGCATAGCATCTAAAAGGTTTATTGTAGATAAAAGAATAGCAGACCAGTTTACTGAGAAGTTTGTTCAGAAGGCTGAAAAACTTAGAGTGGATAATCCATTACTGGAGGATACAGATATGGGACCGGTTGTTAATGCTAAATCTCTTGAGAATATAGATAGGATTGTAAAGGCATCTATAAAAGAAGGAGCGGAATTGCTTACAGGTGGAGAGAAAGTAAAAGATAAAGGATATTTTTATCGTCCAACTATTCTCAAGAAGGTATTACCCAAAATGGAAATAGTACAAGAAGAAGTATTTGGGCCGATTGCACCAATAATTGTCACTAATGATGAAAAGGAAGCTATAAAGGTTGCAAATGATTCCAAATTTGGCCTTGGTGCAAGTATATGGACACAAGATCTTGAAAAGGCTGAAAAATTATCTGCGATGATGGAATCTGGGATCGTCACCGTAAATAATATGGTAGTATCTGATCCAAGAGTTCCCTTCGGCGGCGTCAAGAAAAGCGGCTTTGGTAGAGAATTATCAAGATATGGTATGCTGGAATTTGTAAATATAAAATCAATTCGACTTTACGACCAACTTCTCTATAATCATCATGTAGAATAAAAATAATCAATAAAAGTAGACGAATACCATAAATAAATAAATAAATGTTCAAAATGGTAACGAAAATTAGCAACAAAACTTTCAGAGATAACAACGCTAATAAAGATAAATTGTCATCATTAGCATTAGCAGAGAACAACAAAAGAATTGAGAATGTATTAATACTTCAAGGTGGCGGATCTTTGGGAGCCTTTGGGTGCGGAGTCTACAAGGAACTTACAAAGAATAACATACATCTTGATATTATTGCAGGTACTTCAATCGGTGGAATAAATGCTGCAATTATGGTAGGTAGCAAAGACGAGAAACATCCGGAGCAACTCTTAGAACAGTTCTGGCTCGAATTAGCTGACAGCTATATAGATTTAGACAAAACAGCCCTTCCTCATCCCTCTGATTCAATATTCCAACTTATAGAACAGTTTATGCCATTTAGAAATTACTATGATGACCTCAGACTATTATCACAACAAGAAATCTATTTGACAAATGCAAATGAATATGAGCGTAGAATTAAACAGCTAAAGGCATTTTATAGCTCTGCTATATTTGGAAACGATAAAATGTTCAGGCCAAGATGGATGCATAATAATGCATTAGCTGATCCAGAGTACTTTACACCTATAAAATGGACGTATATGTATGATCACTCACCCCTAGCAAAAACTCTTGAAAAATATATCGATTTTGATAAATTAAGGCCCAAGGGAAATCCAAATACGCGTTTGATCTTAACTGCAGTGAATATTTTAACTGCAGAGTCTCTAACATTTGATAGTTATAAGCAACAAATAACTCCAAAACATATCCTCGCAACATCCGCTTATCCTTTGTATAACTTTCCATGGATAGAAGTACAAGATGGTATATTCGCGTGGGATGGTGGCTTATTAAGCAACACTCCTCTAAGAGAGGTACTAGACGTATCACCTATAAATGATAAAATAATATTTTTGGTAGAAAATTATCCCAAAAAGGTTGATGCATTACCAAAGAACTTGCCAGAGGTTCATCACAGGGCAAGAGACATTATCTTTTCAGATAAGACTGAACACAATATTACATTATCTAAAATAATAACACAATATCTTAGGTATATAGATGAATTATATCGAATAATCGAAGAACACATCGAACCAGCAAAAATAGATAAACAACAACTAAAAAGAATCCGTCTGAAGTACAAAAGATATAAACAAGAGCATGGAGCTGAAATAAAAGAGATCTTTTACATAACACGCAAGGAGCCATTTCCTCACATGTACGAAAATGCAGATTTCTCGCCGGAGACAATCAGGAATGAAATCAAAGAAGGTGAAATGAAAGCACTACAAGCAATAAAAAATACGAACAAAATTAACTTGTAGAGTATGAAAGCTTTGTAACTAGATACTACAAAATCCCATGTTGTCTCAATGTCGAGTTTGAATCGAATATTATAGGATTGAGAGGAAGGGGGGTAAAGACACCTCATTCGGTATAGTATATGTTTGAATCGAATATTATAGGATTGAGAGGAAGCATGGCTTTATGCAGTAAAGACTCAAGACCAGTGTTTGAATCGAACTATATTGACAATAATTCACTTATTCCTAAAGAGGAATGGTCTTAATACTTGATACGTTGGATACATATTACGCACAATAATATTCTCTTAATGACAACAAAGAGTATAGATTTGTCTGATATTTCTATCCTACGTGTCTAATGTGTCATATGTGTGGTCCTAAACCATCACATATTTGAAAAATAATCCCTTTCAATATCTGCAAATCGACTATAAACGGTGGCAATTATTGCATTTCACTATATTAATAAATTTAGTTATATGTGTTTGAAGTAACTGGTCATCATATTGCAACTATTAAGTTGCTACTTCTATTATAACATCCACATGATTTGTCTATACGAAGATGAAATATTTACATGAATGTTAAAATAATCCTCAGCTGAGGATTATAATAGTACAATAGTACAATACTGAAACCTCTTAACGTGGAACAACTTATATTAATTGCATGGATTGTCTTCTAGCAAAACCCCCCCTCTTGTATATTTTCACTCAGCCAATGCTTCTGCAACTAAGATTCTCCTTCTCGTGCTTGCACCGAGTGAGTTTTATTTGTATTATAGATTTTACAATTACCACTCAATATTAGAGGCCTTATTGGAGCAAAGGAGGCTTTGGTATTAATCCTAATTGAGGTGAAGGCAGTTGTTGAACCTGTGAAGAATTTGTCTATGGTTTAGCAACTAAGATAACATTCAGATCCATCATTTGCCATTCCTATTTATGGCTCTACAATATCTCTAACGGATTTATGCAATTCAACGTACGTTGTAATTTCATCCATATGTTTTACAACATGACCATCAATTGCTGTTATAGTATCACCAATATGCGTAAAAAGACCAGTAGTATTTTGAGCTGCTTCTTTAGGGCCTGCTATGTATACAGAGGCCTCCAAGTTGAACCGAACCTACTACTACTCCTTTGTGATTTTGTTGGTAAACCTACATGAGTGTTATCGGGTATTAATCTAACTCCAGAAATCCAAACCAAGGATGAGCATAAGTTCCTTTATCTATGAGTATTTGCACTTCCTTAGCAATGGTATTGATGGAATTACAAATCTTACTCTAGAGAATTGTCCAGCCTGACTGAATATAGCTACATTCATTCCAACTACCTGTCCTTTCATATTTAGTAATGGTCCATCAGAATTACTAGGATTAATTTTGCATCGATCTGGATTACATCCAGCATAGTGAAACCGGCCTCTGGATTGGTAATAAACGACCTTCTTTGGTTAGGCACGGTAGGGCAGGAGTACAGGAATTTGATGAACAGTCGAAAAGATTATTGAGCGATTTCAAACTGGAAAATAAATTATGGCAGTTCATAAAGGTTAACTGTAACGTAATTTTCAAAGTAAAGAATTGGATATATCGTTGTGTGGGCGAAATGGTGAAAGAGGATTTTATTACAGGAGCGGAAGCGGCAAAATAGTACGTCATTAACGAAATGAAGGTAACCAATGTCATAAGTAGCCTAATCCACGATCTGAACATGTAGAGAACGTATGTACTTCAGATATGGACAGTCCATTGTTCCGTCATATTGAAATGACAGAGCGAGTGACTCCCATCACCGTCCATCCTTTGAAGTTGTTTCCGCGTTTCAATTCGTGATATATACATATATTCTCGAAAGATCCCTGAACTAAAATTAGAACATAGATTTTGAACTGATGTTACTAGCCCAGGGTAATTCCCCATATTATATTGTAGATCCTCAAAATACCATTTTACTCTCGTATACTCTTGTTTAGTGAGCGTGACCGATCCCGAAGATAATGTCATCATATGTTGAGTGCAGGTCTAAGTGCATCCATAAACCATTATGATATTAATTGTCTATTATCAGCTATAAATTGGTAAACATCTATCTTGTAGATAAGTTTTGGCATAATCTGTCCTTGATCTTAATCAAAGCTACTACCATGTTGTCTAAGTACGTAGTAAGGAATAGAATGAAAAAAAGTGGTCGCATGGAGAGTTGGGAGCCTGGTGACCTATCCAACCCTTCTTTTTGATTATCTATTGTCAATACTACCTACTTTTCTCTTTCTCTTCCTCGTCCTTAGCCAAAAACTCGATCATTTCTGAGCCCAGAGGACCATATAATATAGGCTGTCTTTCCATCCAATCTTAATATTGGCATGTTTATCTTACCAGTAGCAATACTCCTGCCTAAACAGTGAATGCCTTTTTACTACAGGATCCGATTGTGTCAACCATATCGTCACATTTTCCAAAAAAATTTCGTTCGCCTACCGGATAGAACTCTGATACCTTCCGATCATGGCCGCATACAAGTTTCATATCTATGTATTTGATATCATTTAAGCTCGAACTCAGTATGCATGAACAGAACATGTCGCGGAATTCAAGGTCGGCACCTTTTCCAGGATCTATAGTACTGGTAAAGGTACCAGAAACCCCGACAACCTACTATTAATCTTCTTCTCAAGATGCCTTATAGCAACATCAGATACATTATATCTATCTAGGAATGATATTACCATCGCCCCCACTTTGATGAAAGCCAATATGAAATCTACCGATATAATTCCTCATCTTCACTATGAAAGATAGAAAGCAACAGAAATAAGTTATTACAATTTACGAAGCAACGGTTGTATAGTTCTATCTACTAATATTCCTAGTATATATCAGCACCACGAATTATGTCTAGAATACTCGAATTTAGTAGTTAGTTTCAAGTTAAACACCATATATTAGGGAAACAGCATTAGCTCAGGGTAGTTATTGATTCGTAGTGCAGGGATTTTATATTGACATCATACTGTTCCAAGATATTCTACGTGGGTTCCTGTTCAAATCTATTTAAATGATTGTGTTTGGGACTAAATAAAGTGTCCAGAAAAAATACGAGAGCTAAAAAAAGATTCTTTGTATGTCTTACAGGAATGCCTGGGGCTGGCAAGTCCTCAGTTGCAGATTCACTTAAAGAAAGAGGATTTTACGTAATATCTATGGGTGATGTTGTACGAGAAGAGGCCAGATTACAAAATATGGAGCTCACAGATAACAACTTGGGCAATATAATGTTAAAACTAAGAAAGGAAATGGGACCGGGCGCAATATCTCATCTTATCGTAAAGAAGACGAGGTGTGAAGATAACACCTTGAGTAAAATTGTTATCATTGACGGTATTCGAAGTATTCATGAAGTTGAGATATTAAAGGATATTGGTAATGTTAAATTACTAGCTATCCATGCATCAGCAGATACAAGATTTAAACACATTAAACAGAGGGCAAGACTAGACAAACCTTTGAATGAGGAAGATTTTGTCGTACGAGATAAGCGCGAATTGACAGTAGGTATCAGTGAAGCGATTGCTTTATCTGATGAATCTATATCTAATAACAATTTAACAATAGAGGAATTGAAAGAAAAGGCATATGAAATAATCCAGAAATGGATTAATATGAATAATGCTGAACAATAACTAATAACTGATAACTAAATATTCAATCGGACAGATAGAATGTAATAAGTAGTATTGTTTATTTGATATTTTACTAATTTCTAGTCTTTCATTTACTTATTGTTACTAGTAGAATATACTTTATTTTCATCGTCTCAAAATCTAGATCATAATATCTTACTAGAAATATGTATCCTAATGTTTAGATATTCAGGTTGAATTCGTTCTTCATTACTCAAGATACTATTTAGTAGATGAATTAAATATATACAACCATAGAGTACAACTCAATTCTTGTAATTGTTACTCATAGTAAATTGATTAGGATAACATTACAATATAAAATAGACATACAATTAGTATATACAATCAGTCTTGGATTACTAACCATGACAACCAAAATATGGATTAAAAAGTGTGGTAATCAGATTTTTGTGCCTCTTTACCAGATTTAATAACTAGAGTTAGCTCCTCCATTCGATTGTATATTTGCAATAGACGCATACCTTTATCGGTTGTTCTATAGAAATGATTGCCTTCTTCGTAGCCTAATAAGCCATTTTCAAGTAGAAGTGTCACATACTCCTTTAACTGTGCAAACGATAAGAATGCTTTGTACATCAACTTTGATTTATTAGCCCCACCTCCATTCGCGGCCTCAAGTATCAATTTAACTATGTCAGTTCTACTTCTGTATTTCATAATAGAATCAACTAGTAGAATGGAAAACGGGTATTTATGGGAAGCTTATATTAGTACTAAAATTATTTAGCTATTTTATCGATCATAAATATTTGATCGTACAAGTGATCATTGTACTGAAGCTGGTGTACATTTTTACATGTTTAGTATTTTTACTTCAGATTGTTGGAGTTGTATAACAAGAAAATGTAGAGTAACAAACGTAATCAATCCATAAATTCCATTAACGTTGATTGTTCTTTTTTCTCTTCTTTGAAGTTCAGTTTCAATTCTGTCATCAAGGATTCTATTCTACTTTGAAGATAATCATTCATTTTAAATTGGTTACACATATTTGCAGCAATATCCATGTATTTTTCTACTGATCCGCGGGTAACTGTTTGTAATAATTCATTATCACACCTAACACATCTACCAATAAGTGGTACTCTACGATATTTCTCTCCACAATGACTACATCTAAAACCTTGTGAAGAATACGATCTCATATTACCCATAATATCAGGCAATATATGCGTAGTCAGTACCATTGATACCACTTCATCAGTATCTACTGCATTAATCAACTTTGCAGTAGCGATTTGCATATCCAATTTTTCATCCATAGTATTAAGAGTTGAGTACGCACTACGAGATACATTAGTTGTCAAAAAGTCTGTAATATGTGTAAACAAATAATCAAAGAACTGATTTTCCTTCCCAATCCTGTTTTTTACCGTCTCTATTTTAGAGACAAAGTCTCCAGCTTTGCCTCGTTTCCATGTAGCCTCATAGAATTCTAATGGATAGATTTGAGAGATATCCAGGTTATGAGCCTGTCTTTGTACTTCATATGGCAACACTGTTGGTTGAATCAATAATGGAGCATCCATAAGACCACCAATCTTATCAGGCAAAAAATCATTTGAGAAATTTAAGAAAGCATCCATCAATAGCATTATAGAATCTGCGTCACCATCACAATCCCTACGTTTTGCAGAATGCCAGATTGGAGATGCCAGGCATACTTGAGAATTGGTAAAACCAATAATTCTTCCGACTATGCCTACGGATGTATGTGGCGCCAATCCAACAACAAGTTGGCCTATTAGATCATAAATAGAGGATGCGTTATAACAAGGCTCTAAATGATATATTTTTACAAGTTCTTCATCTACAAATTTGGCTACATTGAGTAGATGTTTGGCGCAATCGATAGGTATTACGACATCTTGCATTAATAGTTCAGCCAGTTGGTTTGGGGAAATCAATTCATGATCAAGATAGTCTCTAGTATATCCTAAATCCTTCAGTTTTTCTATGTCAGTCATTATCCATTTGGGTTTGAAGTGAGTCAATGGTTCATTTGTTGCATCGAATCGGACAGTGCCATCCTTAAAAGTATATATACTATGTTTTTTTCTCAAAATTCCTTTTTCCAATGGTTCTGCAGCCTTATCCTTACTCATAAGCATCTTAACTCCTTTCAGCGGCTCAGATACTTTGATACCAAGCATTTGTTGTGCTTTTTCAATCACTACTTTTAGCGGATAGCTAACTGGGGAATAAGTTCTACAATCTTTACCACATCTACGACATCGCATTCTACTCGAATTCTCAGTAACTTCCTCTTTACAAACTATACATAAATTGCGTATTGGAGTATCCGCACCGCATTTACTGCAACTTATACCAGTAGACGGAAGTTTGCAGTTAATACAATATCTGTTCGCAATTTCTGCATAAAATGATTGATCCTTCAATGCTTTCAGAAGATCGCGTGTTGCACCGCCTTTAGATCCGACAGGAAAGAGTACATGAACAGGAGGTTTCATTTTACGTTCAGCGGCTTTTTCAGGGCGGCCCACTCTTACTGCAATCGAGGAAGCAAATTTTGGCATAACTGTGACACCAGAGATCTTAGACACAAATTCAGTTGCATTTTTTGTATACTCTATATTATTCCTAATAGAAGAGATCTGATTTTTCGTTTTATTTGTCTTAAAAGGTAATAAATTTTTTAGAGAATAGATTTGCTCCAAGTTATTGATCACTAAGATCGTATTCCTTATTGAATGATCAACTCCAAGTCGCTCTAAAATGTCCTTTAATCTAGGATTAGTATTATGCAAATGTAGAGTATTATCATTAATAGAAACTTCACTTTCTTCTAGTTTCTCATTCAAGAATATGACATCTTCTATGGTAACAGAATCCCAAAAGAAGGAATATCTTGGATGCAAAGGAATGCCAAGTCTCTTACTAATATCAAAGGCTTCTTCAACAGTAGGAAGTACGACTAAAGGTTTCCTTGACAATTGAATTAATCGTTCATGGATTGATTCATTATTAATTGAAGATGAATGAATAGATCCAAGTTTTGACTGTAATTCTAAAGCCCAGATTTCTTCTACATAGCTAGCAGGAAGTAACTGTGCATTGTTTTCAAGAAAGTCACCATAACTTATCAGTATATCTCCGAGATAAAGTATTTTTTCAACACTCGATCTAATTTTTATGGCTTGTTCTAATGAGGATACTTGTAAAACACTGCCGTCATTAAGTCTAACAATTGGGGCTTCTATAGCATCCACAAGTGCTATTGTGGATGCCTTTCCTGGTACATCCATCTTAATTTGTGTTCCTACCACAATAGCATGACTCAATAAAATGGGTATTGTTGGGTGAATTCCTACAGTTGCAAAACCAGTATTATAACACCTACCGTACCTTAATCTAAAACCTCCAATTTTCTTTGTCATAGAAAGCACCGGTCTTCCCGTAATTACCTCAGACATTCTATGGTTTACGGCATCCTCATTACCTGTTTGGATCGCACCTTTGAGATTTCCAAGCCAACACCAACCGTCTAATCCTAATAGCTCAACAATTTTGAGTAACTTTCTACTTCTCCCAATTAAGCCGTCGTTCATTACTCGTAAGGCACCTCCACGAACTCGGTCAGTAGAAATTCTTCTCATATTCCTATGACCAACGACCTCTACTGGATCAGTATCTACACCATCTAGCTCTACTGGTAAATTAGTTATACACCCAATTACATCCTCATCTAACACTTTAAACTGAAAATTCCCTACTTCACGTTCATAAATTCGTAATTCTTCAAGAAACCTTCCTATTTCATCATCATAGGAGTTTGCTACATATTTATCTAACTCGACGACTTTTCTAACATGATCTGCTATCAACATCGTTAATGCTGCCTCTGTGCCCCCTGCTGACCGAATAGGACCGGCAAACGAAATTGAAAGATATTTACTACCGTCTATATTATTTTTTATTTGAACATCAGAGATTCCTTGCAATGGAGCAACTGTTACACCTTCTGTGACTACTGCTAAACTGACACGAACAGCATTATCTAATCTAGTTCTAAGATCGCCAGTACCATATTCTCCTAAGGCAATTTCTTCGGCAATCTTTAGTGTTGCGTTCTCTTTGCTAGTTTGGGCAAGTAACACACGCAATCGATTTGCTATATCAATATTGTGCATTTTTGCGACCCTATCCGACAAATCATAAGCAATTTTGGATTCAACTTTATCTGAAACATCTAATCCCTTCTTGCGTGCTCTAGTTGCAAGTTCGAAGTTATTTTGGATATTTCTCAAAATATTACGTTGAGTGTTTAGATAATATTTTGGCATTTGAATATCCTTTAAATAAATTTCAGAATCCTCTATTATCGTCACGAAAATTACCTCATTCACTGCCTTAGCGAATTAACAATTGAGGAAAAATTTTGTTCCCAATCTCCTTTTTCCAGCATGGTTCCGATTACAATTATATCCGCACCAGCATCTGCCATTTCTTTCGCTGTCTGAGGACTATGGATTCCACCACCTACGATAATTACTCCTTCGTATTGCTTTCTTACAGCAGCTATCATTTCACACGAAACATTCCGAGCAGATCCAGAACCAGCTTCCAAGTATAAAAACCTCATTCCCAAATATTGAGCAGCCAAGGAATACATAACGGCTATACTGTTTTTATCGAAAGGTATTCCACGCGCCTTTCCTACATACCAGGCAGTAGTATACTCACCAATTATCAAATATCCAGTCGGCAATGGTTCGATATTATATCGTTTAACCGATATAGATCCTAATGCTTGGGCTTCGGTTATAAAATAGGGATTCTCAGAATTAAGCAACGAAGTAAACAGTATGGCATCAGCCTTAGGAACTACTCCCGTAACATTCCCAGGAAACAATATGACCGGGATTTTAGCACTTATCTTAATATCAGACACTACTTTAGCCAAATCGATCTGATCAACTGCCGAAGATCCACCAATCAGAATTGCCGATGCTCCCAATCTTTCTACCTTTGCAGCGATATTGCTTGCATTTGTAACATTTTCCGAATCTATAAGAGGAAAGCAAATCGTACCATGTTCTCTTATTTGTTGTTGAATGTATTTTTCAATTTCATTCTTCACATTGCTTGCGCAGTACCATTTAGTAATATATTATTACCTCGCAATCCCTTAATCTAATCCAGATCCAGAGAATAGGTTTAATATTAAGGACTATACAAATTTGTATAGTAAATGTCGGCAACGGATTCGCGTTTTAATGATCTTCTGAGACACATTGTTAAGAATTCTTTATTTACTGACAGACAATTATATATAATTTCGAAGGTAAAAGAAAAGCAAAAATTATTGGATGGTATAAGTTCAGGAGCATATTATAGACAGGTAAGACAGTGTAAGAATAAGATTTTTGGTGTTGTATACAGCATAATGTTGCTAAAAATTATTAATGTTTTGGATGAACAAGCATTTAACACAATTAATGAGTTGTCTGATCGCCTTGCAAGGATAAGTCAGTCTGACAGTGATCTTATACGTGATATTGATATAACTACCGTGATATTTAAGATGGACCAGCTTATTTCCAGCCTTTCTAACATCAATTGAACTATAATATATAAGATTAAATCACCAATTAATCACTATATTATGTGATGCTAGAATTTTTTGATACCGCTATTGTGACATATGCTCTTATGTCATTTCTCTTAGGAGCAGTGGCAATGATAATTTACTATAGAATTAAATCACAATTTAAAACGAGTAATCTTGCAAATATAGAGATTATCGATGCGATTATTAGCCAATATAATCATCGGCTAAGCCAGTACGATGATATCATCAATGAATTGAAAATCAAGACTGAATTGATTGAATCAAAGATTATTAAGTCAGGTAATAGCTTAAAGACTGTTAATCACGCTATAGATAACTCTACATCACAACAAATATCACAATATTCTGAGAAACGCGATGAATTATTAGAACCTAGTCACGTGACTACAGATTCCAGCAATGCTAAAATGGCTGCATCAGAGGAATTTTTACATACTGGTAATACATCGGAGATAATTCTAAGATTGCTTTTGAACGGTCCTCTGACATCGAGGGAGATACAAAGAGGCATAAGAAGAACTCGTGAACATACCTCACGTGTTATGAAAAAGCTTTACGAATTGAAATACGTTGATCGTGACATGAGCCACAAGCCATTTAGATATAATATAACCGATCTGGGCCGATTGCAAACCTACGATCATGTTTTATCTGACAATGAATCTACCGTTTCCATCCACGACCAGTCTACAAGACATTAACTGTTAAGATAGATGACTTGCATTAATCATTCCAAAAAATGAAAAATGCAGTAATAATCATCATAAAACTTACAATATTTATATATATATGTAATTTTAATATACAATGACTGGCTGCATTAATAAAATGTCTGACATTTTAACACATTAACTTCTTAACAAAAGCAGACTAGATGTGTTAACTTATCATGATACACTTGAGATATATGAAAAGCATCAAATTATAACAAGTAATAAACAGGCGCTTCTAGTGTCCAGTGGAAATAAAGGGGTTCACTATAGAGCGATTAACATGATCTATCTGACGTTAACACTCCACTGGAAATAATGGGGTAGTTAGGTGCCGTTTATCTATATCTCTCTTGCTTGTTAACAATTGATAATATCTAATAGCTTAAACCTGGCTACCTCACCCCGTTGTTTCGTGTCCATTAAATTTTCTCATAAACAATAATAGTAATAATAATTATTTGATTAATTGATTAAGGGATATTGATTAACGTGTTTAAATGTGGTTTGTTAATATCATGTTAATATTATATTAACAACTCAGATCTACAATGGAAAGACTGGGGTGGGAGTTATAATGGTGATAATGGATGAGTGACGATATACTTGATAGCATTTTTGAAAAAGCCGCAGCAGGACAAACCTTAATCAAGAATCGCAAGACACTTACGATTGATTATGTTCCTGAAAGACTTCCGTTTAGAGATGATGAGACTGGAACGATTGCACAAGCACTATCTGTAGTGCTAAAGGGCGCAAGACCATCAAATCTCCTACTATTTGGTAAACCTGGTACTGGAAAAACTGCAGTAGTCAAAAATGTAACCAAACGTCTCCTGACGAAAACAAGCGATCTGGGAATCGAGGTATTAATGCCATTCATAAATGCAAAGACCGCAAATACAGGCTATAAAGTGCTATATGAAATTGCTGAAAATATGGGTATTAATAAAGAAGAAAAGAAATTTCATGTTCACTTCACAGGTTTATCAATGGGTGAAGCAACAGATAGAATTTTAGATTTTATAAAAAACAAGAAAAAATTGCATGTCATTTTAATAATTGATGAAATTGATTCGTTAGTTGATAAAAATGGTGATGATATATTATATAATTTTACGAGAGCGAATGAAAGAATTATCGGAGGATTCATTAGCCTGATTGGTATATCTAACAGTCTCACCTTTAAAGATAAACTTGATCCTAGAGTTAGAAGTAGCCTTAGTGAAGAAGAAATGGTATTTAATCCATATACTATAGAGCAGCTGCAAAAGATCTTATTAAATAGAGCCAAAGTTGCGTTTAACGAAGATTGTATCTCGGATGCAGCCATAAATCTGTGCGCAGCTATAGCTGGAAAAGAAAATGGCGATGCTAGACGTGCAATCGATTTACTTAGAGTTGCGGCTGAAATCGCAGAAAGAGAAAGAGCATCTAAGGTTGAAGAAAAACATATTAGACTATCCCAAGAAAAAATCGAGAAAGACACAAATTACGAGATTTTAAAAAATTCTACTACACATACTAAAATACTAATACTTGCAATTCTTAAATCAAAAAATGGAAATACTGGTGAAGTATATGAAATTTACTCATCTTTTTGTAGACATATACAACAGGAACCGCTTACTCAGCGTCGTATAACTCAAATAATCAGCGAACTTGATCAACTTGGCTTAATAAGGAGTGACGTAGTAAGCCAGGGTAGATATGGCAGATCACAGAGAATTAAAGTTACTATTCCGTCAATTACTATTACATCTGCATTAAGAGATGATCAGATTCTCTCTACATTATTGTTTGCTGATTAAAATCCATTTGGAAAGGCCTAAGCGTAGCAAGATTAACTAGAATTGCAATCCCCGGAGTTGGAACTATATTCATTGTACGCTGAAAATTGGTTTGTGATTGCCATGCCCCCGAATTAATGACCAGCGTTCCTCGATAATTCTGAACGTCTATGACGTGGACATGTCCTGAATGGAATATGTCTGGGATTTCAGTAATTACCATCATATCGTCCTTTTCCGGAGCTAATGGAGTATGTTCTCCATATATTGGTGATAAGTGCCTTGCCTTAAGTAATACCTTCATTGCTTCTGCAGGTTTTGAGTATGTTAAACCGGGTGTCGCGGCTATGATATCATCTAAACCTTGTCCGTGATACATCAATATTTTGACACCATTTAATTCAATAAGACTGGGGTTTCCAAGCATGGTGAAGTTATTTAAAGAATACAACTTATTAGAATCATTTCTTGGAATGGCCGGTTGTGGAAGAGCCCTTCTACCTGGATCATGGTTACCAGGGATTACAAATACTTTGATATGTTTTGGGATTTTGGTAAGTAAATCACTAACATGTATGATTTGTTTATCCGTATTCGTCTCAAGTAATTCTTTGTCCTGATGCGGAAATATTCCAATACCATCAATTAGATCTCCTGCTATGCATAGAAATTTGATCCTCCTTACTATGTCGTCCGCATCAGAAGAGAGCCACATTAAAAATTTAATAAATTCTTTTTCCATAAAATATTTGCTTCCGACGTGTAGATCAGAAATCAATACTGCATAGCTTTCAGATTTTGATCTAGTAGGAAGGTGTTCTGGAATATCTGGAGAAACTATATTTTTTATAACAAAACTATGCATTGCTTTATTATTCTGGTTTTCAAGTTCTAACATGACCATTTGATCAAGTGCAAGTATTGATGCCTGTTTCCTTAACTCTTCGTTAGTTGCAATCACATTTAATATTCCAGTACAGTCATCAATTACCATTTCTAAACCATTTTTTCTAAACTGTTTAGACATCAACAAACCAGCAACTACTGAAACAGAATTTGTAACCCGATATTCAGTAGTACCACGCGACTTTGATCTAGCTGTCTGCTTTAAAGATGCAATTCTTGTTATTCTTTTACTGGAAGGGCGTAGTGCTAAAATATGAAGTAATTTTTCAAATCTACTTCTAAATAATGCAGTATAACCCTCCACACCCTCATTTGTATTAATCTTGGATGTCGGGTCAGAAATTACTCTATATACGTGCTCATCAGAATGGGGTGGATGATAATTTGTATCATCATTATAAATTATTTCAGGATCGACTACTACATTTGTAATTTTGCCTTTGTCTTTCATGATGATATTTTGTATGTCTTCTAATACAATCAAAGTGTCTCCTTTTCGCTTAGTTCTGATTATATCTCCTATAATTTCGGAAGCATTGATTTCTAGATTCTTAAGCATAGCAAAAGCGTCAGGATGGATTTGATAGCCCTTGCTGGTGGCTAGCGTTAATGCATTAACAATTTCTTTTTGGAAAGCCAAGGTACTGGCTATTCATTCTATGAATACCATCTTTAATTACATTTCCATAATTGATAAACTAATTATAACAATAAAGATAACGTTAAGTTTCGTATTGCGTTTCAGTATTAAATACCGTCTGATCTATCTGGCATTTGGTATAGTCACTTTTCTAATTGCTTATTCTGCCGGTGCATCAATTCATATGAGTACAAAAGAAACAAATATTCTAAAACAACAATTTTCAGAGCAAATAAAGGATATTAATCAATTCGGTATTTTTATCAATAATGTTAAATTGGCACTTGGGATGTTCATTCCTGTACTTGGGATAGGTCTGGGAATATTTTCTGGTTTTTCAACAGGAATGGTATTTAATGCACTTGCTATAACTTCTCCTCTTCTGAAGAATATTCCACCGTTATTAATCTTGATTACTCCGTTTGGACTTTTGGAAATTTTTGCTTATGGTTTAGCATTATCTAGAAGTGGAATATTATTTTATCAATTAATAAAGAAAAAATCATGGAAAGAATGTACAATTCCCTTACTTATAGAGTCTTCGATTGTAATAGTAGTCCTATTAGTAGGAGCAATAATAGAATGGCAGACAATATTGCGATTTGGAGGTCTACATTCGTCTCGCGTTAGTTTATATCAGCACTAGTTTGATATCTTATGTTAGAGTAGTAACGTTATACCACTAAAACGAACCAATTTATGGATTGTGGACGAGTCTTTATAAAAGTGAAATAAAATGAAATTTTAGAACCTTGAAATACTGTTTGCAGATTCCTTGTAACCTAATATTGAGGAAGAAAAAGAATGCTTGTTATCTTATATGATTAATTACTACTACTGAGAGATCACTAAATTTCAGTCCTTCTAAATCGCTAACTTTGCCGCGGAAAACAGTCTCTTTGCTATCATTAGTTAGATGCTCAAAAACCCAGACATTTAGGTTTGAAGTATCTATCCTATTCTCTTTTAAGAATATCGCTATTTCTGATTGCATAAAGTTCTTCTCTGAATCACTAGGCCAAGGCCGTGGTAGTAGGATTATATCTTTTCTAAGAATTATAGATCTAACTAATTCCTTCTTTTTCTGTTCAATATCTGTAGTTACATGAAAAGTAACTATATGTGCCTTATCTAATGGTACCTTTGATTTTGCTGCTGCAATCTGAATTGAACTTATACCTGGAATAATTTCAACATTTTTTTCACCAAAAATTTCTAATAATCTATCAACAACTTCGGATTCGGAAAAATTTACATCACCGGTAAATAGTACAGCGCAATATTCCTCATCTTTCATCCTATCATAAATATATTGATATCGTTCTTCTTGATTTTTTAGAGAAATCACATAAATTTCTTGTTTATTTTTATCTATTAGACTCTCAACAGCCGATATAGTGTACTGGTATCCAATAATATAACGTGATTTGTAAATTGCCTCCCTAGCAATATCTGTAATATATTTTATTGATCCAGGACCGACTCCGATAGTGTATAAACGCTTTGGCAATATACAATACGATGATATTCAGCCATCCTTAAAGATTTCTTGATGTTCGTTATTCTGATTTCTATTTTATTAGTCTATTATTTATAACAACAGGCTTATGATTACTGCTTATCGATTTGCTTTATGTATGTTATTGTATGCTTGTCTTATTTCTTCTATTGATGAATTGTCTTCTAATGTAGTTATATCACCTGTTACTTCTTCGCCAGTAGATATGGATTTAAGTAGTCTGCGCATTATTTTTCCACTTCTTGTTTTTGGAAGCTTATTTACAAAGTAAATTTCTTCAGGCGTAGCTATGGGACCTACCGTATTTCTAATATGATCGATAAGATCTTGGCGTAGCTGATCAGATTCAAAGTAATCTGTACGAAGAACTAAATATGCAATTATTGTCTCACCCTTTTTCTCGTCCTGTCTACTTGTAATAGCAGCTTCTGCAACTGATTTATGTGACACAAATGCGCTTTCTAACTCCATTGTGCCTAGTCTGTGTCCTGCTACTTTGAGTACATCGTCTGATCTTCCTAATAGCCAAAAATAGCCATCAGTATCTGACAAGGCATAATCACCAGAATAATAAACACCGCTAAATCTTTCCCAGTATGTGTTTTGATATTTTAAGTCATCTTTCCAAAGCGTCATTAACATTCCAGGCCAAGGTTTTTTTATCACCAGATACCCTTTCTTGCCAAGAACTACAGGTTCTCCATTTTCATTAACTATGCTTGCATCTATTCCAGGCAAAGGAAATGCGGCAGAACCGGGCTTCATTGGTATATCCGAATCTAGACCAGTACAAGCACCTATCATAATTCCACCAGTTTCCGTTTGCCACCATGTGTCAACAATAGGACAATTCTCTTTTCCGATAGTTCTGAAGTACCATGCCCAGACCTCTGGGTTAATCGGTTCACCTACAGTACCCAATAAGCGAAGAGATGATAGATCAAATGAACTAGGAATACTGTTTCCAAATTTCATATACATTCTTAGGGCCGTAGGAGTAGTATACAAAATTGTGACACCGTGTCTTTCAACCATTGCCCAATATCTATTGGGCTGTGGATACTCTGGTGTCCCTTCATATATCAACTGTGTAACTCCATGCATAAGTGGCGCGTACACAATGTAGCTATGACCAGTAACCCATCCTATATCAGCAGTACAAAAGAAAATGTCAGTACTCTTATAATCAAATACCCAATTCGCTGTTGCGTATAAATATGTAAGGTAACCACCTGTACTGTGTAGAACACCTTTTGGTTTACCCGTAGTTCCAGATGTATAAAGGATATACAAAGGATGTGTGCTATCTAATATCTCGGGTTCACAAAATGAATCAGCCCTTTCAATGACTTTGTGCCACCATACGTCTATATCATCATTCATATGTAAATCGTTTGAAGTTCTTTTCACGACAATGACGTGTTCTATTGAGGGTATAGATGGAACTGCCTCGTCTACTATTTTTTTCAGCTCGATAAATTTCCCTCTTCTAAATGTGCCATCCGCGGTTATAATTATTTTAGACTCTGAATCTCTAGCTCTATCAGATAATGCCTTGGCACTAAATCCGGAGAAAACTACAATGTGTGTTGCACCTATTCTTGAACAAGCTAGCATTGCAATAGCGAGCTCTGGAATCATAGGGAGATAAATTATTACTCGATCGCCACTTTTTATTCCAAGGGTTTTTAATGCATTTGCAAATTTATTAACAAAATGATATAGTTGGAAATAAGTAAGTGTTTTAGTCTCGCCACTTTCATTTTCCCAAATTATAGCCGCCTTGTTTTTTATATCAGAATCTATATGCTTGTCAAGACAGTTGACAGATGCGTTCAACTTGCCGCCAACGAACCACTTTGCAAAGGGAGGGTTTTTCCAATCTAGTACCCTTTCCCAATCTTTAAACCAGATTAGATTTTTTGCCTGTTCCCCCCAGAACTGTTCCTGATCCTCTGATGCTTTTATCTTAATTTTTTCAAATTTTTTGCCTGCAAGGGTTACTCTGATTTTTCCGCTATCTTTGTAAATCTTTGACAATTCATCAGAATCTGCTTCAGACATTTTCTACTATAAGTCGGGGATAACTTTAAACGTTGTGATGCATTATAATACCTTAAAATTACCGATTGTATTGTGATATCATACGACCAAATGTAATATTCATTTAGAACTTTGTTCCCGAAGTTTGTGTCAATATATTAAAATAAAGAAATCCAGCGTATCTAACTTGTGAAATACAGAAGTAGAACAGAAATAGTAGCAATGATCTTAGAGGCTGCAAATGGAGGCGCGACAAAGACAAAGATAATGTACAAAGCCTTTCTTAGCTATGCACAACTAAGGGAATATCTTTCAGTACTTATTGAAAATAATCTATTAGAATATTTGGAAGGCTCTCAAACATATAAAACAACAGAAAAGGGATTAAACTTCCTCAAGATGCATAATGAGATAGGTGAACTTTTACAAACCCAGATAAAACAGGGTAAATAATAAGTTACCACCCTTTTTCTTGAAACGTTTTTTGTCCTTTATTCATTTTGGATTACGTGATTAAGCCAACTGTTTTCATCAGTTTCATTATTATTGGTATTGCTTTGAACTGCTTTCTCCTCTGTCCTCTTTCCTTCATCCGCAACTATGATGTGGGCCGCCTCATTTTGTTTACTTGTCTCAATTTTGGAAGGGGATTCTGTGTAATTAGAGCCTGGCAATTTCTGATGTGGGGTATTAATTGCTAAATCTACACTGTCCAAGGTCTGTTGTGTTAATCTCATTTTGACATTATTGATTTCAGCCTTCTCAAGATTAACGTGCTCTATCAAATCGTTTGTATGTATACTGATCTGTTGATATGTTTCCTCTGTCAGCTCGCTACTTCTATATTGCAGCTTTGCATCGAATAGTACTGATTTGATACTTTTGTTTTCTGCATCTAATTGATTTAATCTCTCTTGTAATAATTCAATAATGGTTTTTTCTTTTTCTTCAAGGTCATGTAATCTCTTCTGATATTTTATATAAACCAATTCAGCATCATCTTTCATCAAATCATTCGCTGCAACCATTTCTTGTAGTGCTTTTATTCTTTGTAAAGTAAGATTCTTTTGTCTTAATAGGTTCTGTGCATCAAGTCTCCATCTTGGAATATATATTACATAATCTCCTTGAACTAATAATTGCTCATACGCTAATTGATTTAGGCCAGATGATCCGCAGTCCACACCAACAGATTCAATTGAACCATCAATATCTGTTATAACGCCAACTACCTTTCCCATGAATGTGCCATACATATCCTTGACTTCCTTGCCTACAAATTCGAGCTTAAATTCGCTCATGTAATCCGTTTAATAAGTAGATATAATGGCAACGTTGTCAAAATTGTTGTATTATTTGGCAAAACCATTTTACCGTCTTAATTCCAGAGAACCAGACAATCCTGACAAGTTTAATGATCAATATAAAATAAATACAATTATCATAATAAACTTACTACATTGCATTTTTGGGTAGGATCATTTTGTTCGATTCTTGGTATTAATAACAAATCAATAGCTCCACAGGGATTTATTGCAATATCTGATGTCATAACCTTAGTAGAAGACATGGGTAACCAAATACCAGATAAATCTTGGATGCTTTATCTCCTTGAAATCTTCAATATCCAGAATGTAGCAATCGAGCTAAATCTTATATGCCAGTTTGATAATCAAGATTACTTTGAAGCTATATTTAATGGTGTAAATAGATATAGATTCAAACAAATATTACCCACACTGGGTCATGCATACCTTCGTCAAATTATTATTGCTCATCAGAAAAAGTCCATTATTTATATCTTGGAGAATCAGAACACAAAGCAAATTGAAAGATTTGAGCTATCTTTACTGAATATTGGAGATTTTGTATTCGAAGGTAAGATTCACTTTACTGGAATAGAATGGTGGAATAAAATGGGCAATTTTCCGTACCCTATTAAGTATGGTGTAGAGATATCACAATTAATGTATGGCTTATGTGACAATCCCTCTGATTCTGAATCAATTATTTATAGACCATATAATGCATTAATCCCTAATAATGAAGGATCAAATATAGAATATCCTATTTCATTCTATGATGTTAAGATTAGAGATGATTGCGTTTGTTATAATGTTGCACCGGGTACTTGCAAAGTTGGTTTACAATATTGCTAACATTCTATTTCAATTGCATTATACATATTTAGTTACATAACAGGTGAATAATTTTGGTCCCATTATCTAATTATGAACACTTTTCAGAAAAGGAAAAACTCCTTCTTAATTCGCATTTTTCAAATACCGATAAATCAGTCTTTGCAATCATTACACCTAAACAAGTAGATAGAGGAGCATTAATGTCTAGATATTCTAGAACAGATAAAACCATGCGACGAATATTCATAGATGAATTTGTAAATAACCCAAACCGAGGAGGAGAGTTTTATAATAAAATACTATTAGAATATGGGGATGATTCTGTATCCGAACTAGGAGACGCACAAATAGCAGTAGAATGGATTTCAAATATCGCAGCAAAGAAGATAGAAGATCATAGAATAGGACTGTCATACCTTGAAAAATCTTCTCGATATGTGGCATTTGATCAGAAGATTAATGGCCGATACAAATACCATTTAGAAAAGGATATTATGTCTTCATCCTATGCTGATCTATATAAAGAAGTATGTGACTATAGCTTTGATACATATAGTAAGAATATTCTACAAATGCAAAAATTTATTTCGGAATCTGAACCAATCGATCAGTTTCTTTTTTTTGATACTGAATCGCGACGTGAATTATATTATAGCAGCTTGAAATCAGATACATCTATTGAATCTGCAAAAAGAATTTATCATGCAACAATTAAAGCCAAGACACTTGATGTTCTTCGCGGCCTTTTACCTGCCTCTACACTTACGAATTTAGGTATAGCAGGTAATGGTAGAGCATACGAGTACCTATTATCAACTATGTTTGTTTCAGATCTAAATGAAATAAGATCGATAGCTGATCTACTTTATGCCGAAATTAGCACAGTCATACCATCTTTTATAAAACGTTCAAATGACAGGTATGGCAAGTCTCTTCAATTATATGTTACTGATACAAAGAAAGCTATCTTGGAGCTATCCCATCATCATTTAAAAAATATTAAATTAGAAAAAAATCCTGAATTTGTAAAGTTGTTAAATTTTGATGACAATTTTGATGCAGAGGTTAAAGTGTCTTCTGCAATCCTCTATGAATATGCTGTAGGTCAATCTTTGGAGGATATCATGACATATGTTAGATCTCTTGAACCGAAGGAGAGACACAAAATCATTTGTGAGTATACAAAATTCAGGACAAATAGGAGGCATAGACCAGGCAGAGCATTTGAAATGGTAGAATATACATTTGAATTATTTACAAATTTTGGAATGTTCCGTGACCTTCATCGTCATAGACTTCTTACTTTAGAAAGACAATTATTATCTACAAAGCATGGATATGATGTTCCTAAAGAGATCTTTGATTTGGGAATGGTTAGAGATTTTAAAGATTGTATGTATAAATCTAATGAAGCCTACACTCTTATATCAAATAGATTACCTGAACAAGCACAATATGTTGTCAATCTCGCTTATAGATATCCATATTTTATGAAGATTAATCTACGAGAAGCAACTCATATGATTGAACTTAGAACAGTTCCACAGGGGCATTCTGATTATCGTAGCGTATGCCAGAAGATATATAGACAGATAAGAAATATACATCCAATACTTGCAAAAGGAATGCACTTTGTAAATCTGAACACGAATGAACTTGCGAGATTCACTGAGGAAAAAAATAAAGAAAGGAAAAGACAGGGCTAATTTATTCAAACCATTTTTCCAATGACTGGTTTCGATTTGTTATTGATTTTTTTAATCTATCAAGAGATCCTGTCACTCGATCAACGGAAAAATTTTTTTCAATACACAGAAAGTTAATAATGTGATCATATTTTATCTCGTTGAATGAAATGTTGTCAATATCGGGGATTTCTGATCTCAAAAATATATCTCGTATTTCTTGATATGGGACATCTGATAATCTATCTCTAATTTTTTCTATATTTTCAAGTTTATTATATTCCTTAATTAATTTTAAGGCTGTCTTAGGACCAATGCCTGGAAAACCTTCCGGGTTAAAGTCAGTACCTATTAAAATTCCTACATCTACTATCTGTTCACGCGTTAATGATAAGTGACTGAGAAAATGCTTGAGATCTATAATCTCTGGTTCTATATCGATGTATAAATTTCTGTTCGGAATTTTTCTCTTGCCGCTGATCGTAATGTTTCGTATCAGTTTCTCTGCTCCAAATAATAATGAATCATAATCTTGACTAGCACAACCAAATGCAATTCCACATTTTGTCAAATAAGCTGCCGACGCTTCTCCTTCTGATTTTGCTTGAACTATGGGAATACCAAGTAACGTCAAGATCGTTTTTGATTCTTCTATCATTTCACTGGTCAGGACTGATGTAGCTTGACTATATTTCCGTGCATCCTCATACTTACCGCTTGTTAAAGCCGCTTCGTACTTTTCAAACGCTATTTGTTTTAAATGTCGTCTATGTTCTATCTCCTTTGATTTCAGGTTATTAGGTTCTCCATCGAAAACATATATTAGCTTAATATTCTCTGCCAATAGGCTTACATTACGATAAAAGAGGCCGCTTAGATGACTTGTCACACAGCCTTTACTGTTTGTAAGTAATTCTCCGGTTGGCCCACGGATTGTGGCAAGAAATTGGTATATAGAGTTGTATGCATCGATTGCAATTATCTTGTCAGAGAGTTCAGTTATATTTATAGATGATGCCTCAACGAGTGGTCTAAGATCTAAACCCATTATCTTAATAATGCATGAACTGAATTTTTACCTTTTCCATTTCTAGAATTATATTTGCATTGTTGCTTTAATTAAATTCCATTCACAATAAGACATTTTATATGAATTACTATAGGTTATAGAATATATGATCAATTACAGTTTATAACCTAAATTATATTAAGGGATCTGATTATATAAATCCTTAATTGAGTCTTAGTTTTATCGGTTATCATATTTCTAAGTGTGGATACTATACAATGATATTATTTTAGCAAAAGAATCAAAATATGTTAAACTTTTGAAGACACTAGTAGCAGAGAGAATATAATAATGTCTATATCAAATATGCTATCAAATGTTAAGATCGAGAACATATTCAGATGACGTGATGTATACAACTTATGATCCTTGTCTTTATTATAATGAGTTACATAGCTTCGCCTTTAACAGTTACATAACTAACTTAGGAATCAGCATTTATTCATTTAATATCATAATACCCATTCTAGATTAGTCTACCCTAGAGTCAGACATCATATTCGAGATTGCATTAATGACAGAGGAAGAGAAATTATAAATTCTGATCCTCCGTCATAGTTTGGAACGAAGCTGTTTACAGTTAAGCCTTATCTTATAGTATAAAATGGTTGATTAACACTGTTATTCGACAGCCGTAATCGCAGGTGAGCTTCTTAATTAATTAATTAAAGTGCTCTGGATTAAATAAAGTTTCAATTTTGAATTATTATAGTCTACTTATTAGCGCTCCGTTTGTAGTTACATTAAATTAAATCAAATTTTGAAATGATTTGAACATTTAGTGCCCATTGAATATTTTATAGTTAATTATTGTAATATATCCAAAATGAGCATTTAATTATGATTCATATTGTAAAGTTAATCTCGTTCCGAGGATAGTAAGCTAAATAATCTATCACCGATCAAACCTTATTTTTTGGGTAATATGGATGCAGATTGTTTAGAAACATGATCTACTATATTCTATTCAAACGTATAAAGAATCACTTCAACTATAATTCAAGGCGAGAGGTTTTTAAATTATTAAATTAATTCTGCATAACACACTTGATGGAACAGGATGAACACATTAAGGCTCACTTGATGTGGATATGGGGACAAAAGGGAGGTTTTATTAAAAGAGGCATTGAAGGTATGATGATAATCACCAATAGACGTATTGCATTCATTACAAAAACTAGCATGACATATAGAGTACACGATGCATATTCTCTAAAACAACTTAAACGATTCAAAGACGGCGAAGATGTATTTAGACCTATATCTGGATATACTATAAAAAATTTGGCAAGTGATCTTGCAATGAGTAATAAGAATTTGGAAATCCCATATGATAGGATTGTTGATATCCTTACAGAAGAGAAACGCTGGGGTACTTTACTCAAAGTCAGGTTTAGTTCTGAGAGTAAACTCGAAACCTATATGTTTTCAGTTGTTAAAGGATGGGTAAAGTACCCATTAAAAGATCCTATCGGATTTCAGCGCATTGATTGGAATCCTTTAATCAAGATCTTTAAGTGTTGAAATCTATTAAAGTGGATGATAAAAAATTTCTAATCGCATCTGAAAAAGGATCTTGGTGGATAATCCCAAAACCAGTAAAACTATAGTATCATCACAATAAGAACTAGAATTAGGCAGTGAGATTCTTGATCTTAATATAGTATAGCAAAATTGGATGTATTCTATAGCTTCTAGCAGCAAACACTACATAAGTTTACATGTATTGAATGTTAAATATTCCTATAACTAATATCAATATGTAAAACAATGAGTTACGTTAGTATGGGTCTGATGTCATTGTACTAGAGATATTTACATTGTGTTCATCTAAACTAGAAAAACTAGATCATTGATGTAGAGATGCATATTATTATGACATTCGTATTGGTACGCCGACTAATTATATATTCTATCCAAATACATTATGATAACAATTATTAACTTCCACTTTTGTGGGCTCTGTTGCAAAGTAGTTATATTCGCTTAGATCTGTAGGTCTGCTCTCTTTAACTGTTTTCTTTATACAACTGTAAAAACTATGTATATCCTGGTCAAGTTTTGGATTACCAGTATTAACAGGTAGGAGTATAACTTGTCCTCGGGAAGTACTCTTCGTAATTGTATTTGGATTTGCAACTATAGGCTCTGCTAATGCAATATTGATGATACTATTTGATAGCAACATAATTAATGTCAGAGTGAAACTAACCATTATTAATGCTGTATTTGTATTCATTAAGATTGTCATATATGTATTCTTTATAAGTAGTCAGTCTATAAATATCATAAAACAAAAATAAAATTATTCATAGATAGTTTGTTACAATAATTTATTACTGTGCGATGTATGTACATCAATTTTGCTGATCCACAATCCAATGATGCAGCACACTCAGCTATATCTCAGTCCGACGATAAGTTAACAGAACACTCCTAATAGGGGTATATTTCTCAGTATGGATAGTCCCAATGAATTTGTTCATTATAACTATATCTAGATCAAGTATATGTAGACGAAAGTCTATTAATTTCCGACAGATATTGCTAGATGTCGCTATTGTATCATCGATCCCAGTCCACTTCTTGGATCTTTTTGGGACTATGATATTTGCAGTTACTGGTGCTCTGAAAGCCATCGAACATAAGCTAGACATAGTGGGAGTTATTGTCCTATCTGGCATTGCTGGATTAGCTGGGGGCATCATTAGAGATGTAGTCATAGGACGATCCCCGCCATCAGCCTTAGTCGATCCATTGTATATAATAATAACATCGATCACCGGGATCGGTATTCTCTTTCTTTATCGTTATGTAAAAAATCTAATGAGACTATTTTTGATTTTTGATGCATTCGGTCTAGGAATATTTAGTCTACTAGGGGCTAATATTGCCTTCAGTATGTTTGGCCTTAACCTCGTCATTATGATGTTTGCAGGAGTTATTACAGCCGTTGGTGGCGGTATTATACGCGATATGTTAGTAAGTGAAATTCCTTTGGTTCTCAGAAAGGAATTATACGTATCTGTAAGTTTCGTTGGAGTTTTATCGTTCTTTATTTTGCTTTACCTGGGAGTTAACATATTAATTTCAACCATTATAGGAATCATCGTTATCACCTCATTTCGTATAGCCGCGATAAAATATAACTGGAATCTACCAAGAAGAGTTTTTAGAAATGCAAATGGCTTGTAAGAACCAGCTACAATAGGGATTTTGGTCAGTGGTATTCGGACTAAAGTTTTTTATGAACGCGAAACATTTGCTGATCGCTCTCAACAATCATGTATGCATAGTAGTTACAGAGAATTTCATTTTGCAAACAAATACCAAATAATCAGCTATGTAAATTACTGCTGTTTCCTCAATCAATATAGTAATATCCCAGCATTATAAGTTATGATCAAAAAACCTGATGTTTTATCCTGCACTAGATTTACAACTGCGAATCTGGTCCTTGAAGTCGAGCGGGGCTTTACAACGTGCAAGATCGGTGGAGATCAAGTCATGTTTGTTTCAGATAGATTGAATTATTAAAATAGACAGTTAATTTTTATGATGATTTTTTTGTTCAGTTTGAAAACAAAAATTAGATAGATAGTAGTAACTGAGGTCAATCATCATTATTACGGCACTAAATGAATTTGCTTATAAAGCTGATGTGCATTTAAGATATGTCTTGATATCTGATCATCTGATATAATAATTTATCCTACGTATCACCATTGTTAGGAGAGAACAATATAATAATAGAGAAAAATATTTAGAACTATTTTGAAATATTAAATATCTACATAATGGTAATAGTACATTTATATCTATATAAGTATAATATATGAATATGTATGGTAACAACTATTGATTCAGAACAGTTTTCCAATGATGGAGTGGCATGTTAAACATTTAGAAAAGGTAGTTTTGAAATTCGTAACAGGACTAGCAGAAAATGCAACCTCTTGGGAAAAAAGAATGAATAAACGTTATGGTAGAATAAATAATGTTTGTAGACAAATAAACTATGACATAAAACAAGGTGCTACTTATGATCAAGTTCTCTTGCTTTTGCAAAGAATCCGGAATGATTCTTCCTTTCTAGTCTTCGAGATAATAATGGTTCTTTAGAAAGATTAGCCGAGTTAGAGTAATACTTTCAGCAGCAACCACTAGAGAGAACGAAGTGGTGGTATTAATCTCTTGGCCCCACATGAGAGATAAATCTTTAGGGATAGGATTATAGATTAAATTTATGGCAATAGAAGAGGCCCCCCTGATACTTTATTAATATATCAAATTTATAATCATGTAGTTGGTTAATTGGCTTTACATTGTAAATTGTAGCAATTGTGGGTATATTTCAGTAGAAAAATTATCTAAGGAGAAGGCAAAGATACTCAAAAAGACGCATCTAAATATCACCAAAAATTGTACTCTTGGACATATCAGATTAATCAAAGTAAGGGCATAGAACTTTACTTTCTACTGGGAAGTTGGCGCAAGGATATAAGAAATTGTACGTATCGTATCTTATTATTTTTGTGTCTTGTCACAGTATTTCACAGTGATCAATGGTCCTGCGAACTTTGGACTCGATTTCTTACAAACCTAGCAAAGGGTGCTCATTTTATTATATTCAGAAAATTCGGCAAGGTGATATGTCAGAACAGACTATCATCTGATGTTGATGATCAATCTTAGACCATGTAATAAACTGACAATCGTAGTCAAATAAATAAAGGACCGTCTATACTACTTGGAAGGATTTCTGTATCTTTGAATCATAACTGTCTTTTTTGATTTCGAGATTAGTATTATAAATTCCACTACTTGATCGAGGTCCTATTTGTACAGTAAATGTCGCATGTCCATCTTTATCCGTATATGCCGTTTGAGTTGTTGTTGTTGTTG
>Ga0070716_100000104_pt1 | contig 33563 bp, 27 predicted proteins | sample LARL112metaG_FD_71395 | JGI IMG/M metagenome (GOLD analysis project Ga0070716, IMG submission 71395) | Corn, switchgrass and miscanthus rhizosphere microbial communities from Kellogg Biological Station, Michigan, USA - LAR L11-2 metaG | ecosystem: Host-associated > Plants > Roots > Rhizosphere... | reverse complement strand
CAAACGGCTATTAGAGATAGCGCATTTACACCAGCTCACTGGTGGTTGTACAGTCACTTTATCGCTCTCCCATTAGGATGGGGATTTGTGGCAATGTACGACAGAAGAGTACCTATTCTAAGAGGGCCGAATAACTCAATGAATACAGGCTTGAAGATAACTATCATAGGTTATCTAGCAACGATGTTTACGATTGGCATAAATGAACTGTGGCACTTCTGGTTTGTCGAAGAGATATTTTCAGTACCCAACCACTGGATGTTTAACATGGGAGTAGTAGTTGCTTTCATGGGAGCTCTTGCATATGTAGTACGGGTATATGCTAGACTGGTAGAACTTGGTGCGGAAACACCTGCAAGGAACCCATATGTAGCTGAAATGTACAAACTAGCATTAGAAGGAAAGTTATACAGTAGATCAATACCTTAGAAAGATAAGATTCAATAGAGAATCACAGAATCATAGAAACACGTATCACAATATAATAGCAATAAGCTCAATTAAAGATCATTTAAGGTGATGATCTTCCTTTTTCTATCTAAAAAAGACATTGAGAAATTGGATCCTGGATTGTTATCTTGCTCTATTAATAGAATAGGAAAAATTCGAAAAATAATATTATCTTAATAAGACACATTTTGAGACAATCGATTTCAACTACAAAGTATAGCAAAAAATTTGCTCAAAACTAGATCATGTATTATGATGAAATGCCTACAAAATAACATGACGACTGTCTATATCATTGTGAAGGAAGTGGATATGTATAGAATTTGAGGCAGATGTATTTAATTAAATTCATGAACAGACTAATTATAATCGGTCCAAAAGTTCCTACCTCCTGTCATTTAGATAAATGTGAAATCTGTGAGACCAATTTTTCTAGATCCTGAGTTCCAATCATATCATGTACGAGCGTTTGGCTTCTGAATAACTGAATCTCTATGGTAGAACAGGACAAGAGTGGATAATGGGCAATTGCGCCCAAAATTCTACCTTGTCCGTTTATCCCATTTTTGTGCAGAGATAGTAATGCCTGGCCAGGTCTATGTCCCTTTACATCAGTACCACACACTATAATATGATGCAAACTTGGATTTTTTATACTGAACCTTACTATCTTATCTATTCCCCTATTTTCGGATAGCAATCTGCCAACAATTAATATTTTGTTCATCAAGTTAGAGTTCTTCGCAATTTCTAATAGGAAATTCATACTCGAAAGAGTACAAATGGCAATCGACGATCCATTTCCAAAGTAACATTCCTGTTTTATCGGTAGGATAATCTCGCACGCTTTCCCCGCGGCACTATCAATTTTCCTTTTTACTATAGTGAACACGTCTTCACCAGTCTGTCGCTTAGAATACATACTATTTTTCACAAACCTTTGAAGCTACTGCTGGCTCCCATTATAAATTCGATATTCATACTACAATATCTGAAATTAATAGAAATGTCTAATCTCTTTCTGGCTGGCAATTGGTGTGATGTAATGAAATTGAGTAATTAAATATTCAGCTTAATAAAGTGCTAGATTAATGCAAATTTTGCACGAAATCAAATGTGGGCTGGGCTAGAAACTAAATAATTCAGCCCCAAAAAATTGGTTCAGGATAAATAATAGAACACACTCATAAAAATGACCTGCATAGCAAATGTATTATGATATATTTGTGATTCTGATGCAGGAAAGTATTGCCGCAAACCAAAATAAGGCTGATTAAAAGAGGTGCAGAGGCTGACATTTTTCTGGTCAGGTGGTTTGGCGAAAGGGCTATCTCAAAAATAAGAAAGCCCAAGCCCTATCGAAATGTATCATTGGACAGCGAGATTCGCAAGAAAAGGACAGTTCATGAGGCCAATATGCTTTCCGCAGCAAAATTAGCGAATGTAACAACTCCGTTCATTTATTTTGTTGATCCCAAACACGCAGAGATCGTGATGGAATGGGTGCAAGGCGATAACGCGAAGGATATAATTGACTCCCAATTATCTGCAGAAATTGGAAGGTATGCGGCCCGCTTGCATTCTCGAAATATTATTCACGGGGACCTTACAACTTCAAACTTTATTTTTAATAAGAAGGGTTGCAGACTCACCGTTATCGACTTTGGGCTATCTTATTATTCCCAGCGTTTTGAAGACAAAGCTGTTGATGTGCGTTTAATCAAGGAAATTTTCATGAGCGCCTACGCAAATGAGTATGAACGCCTTTATTCTAGCTTTTTGGTAGGATATAAAGACACCACTAGAGATGATTATACGACAGCCAGAATTTTAAGTACAGTTCAAGCTATTGAGAAAAGAGGCAGATATACGAGGATGACTTGAATTATAGAGATTGTGATAATAGATTGAAGTGATTTCTCAAAAAAGTCCTTTAATATCATTTTCATCGACACGAATAGGCATGTATACACAATTTCTCAGCGCCTGGTTCCTATTCTTTTCTTAATTCTATTCAAGAACAACGTAAATGACGAAACTGACGCCGAATATGCCGACGAAAGTGACGAGATATTTATATTGGCTTAACTATATGAGAACCCTTGAGAATTTCGATTGCAGAGGAAACAAGGCAGGAAGTTGTAACGAAATGGCTTAGTGGATGGGCTAGGGATAAAATCGCAGGCGAGATTGGTATAGGCGCAGGTACTGTCACCAATATTATTGCACAGTGGACTAACTAGGTAGGAACCCCAACAGCTGCTGCGCTTAGGGAGTTGTCCATAGAAATTCGAAGAACTGGTATGGGTGTCCGAGAGTGCGCAAGAGGACTGCGTATCACAAGAGTTTTGTCCAGCAAGATGACAGACGATGAAGTTAGTGGATTAGAACTATTTGTAGATAAAGTATATAATAAATGTAAATATTTGAATATTTCTCCCGATCGTTTAGTTGAGCTTGCTAGCGAGATATGGGAGTTGTCTAAAAACATGCCAGTATCACAAATTTCTACTTATTTGGACGAAAAGATTAGAGAAAAAGAAACTTTGGAAGCCAAAATAAATGAGCTCAACATGAAAAGAGAGATTACAGTAATTGAATATAATAGAAGCTTAGACGTAGCTAAGATAAGGACTCAAGAACTTCAAGAATTTATCGCAGTTCGCCAATATTTTTCAAAATATTGCTTAGGAGTAAATGATCTTCACAGACTCACAACTGCACTTCTAACCGCGGAGGAATATAGGTATGACATTCATCAGATCGTGCAGAGTATTTCAAGTAACAAATCGCTTGCCGCTGAAGAGCAGGATTTACAGAGAAGAGTGTTGCAAGCACATGAGGAGCTCAAGTCCACCCAGCGTGATAAAGAAATTTTATTAGTCGATATGGATCAAAAGGCAGCGAAGATAAAATATTGTATTGATTTAGAATCAATGGGATTTGGCATAAATGAGTTCATCGCATTGAAATGCATTTTAGTCGAGATTGCTGAGACTAAAAATACCGATGGCTTAGTTACTTATCCTACAGACGTAGTTAAGCTGCTCTTTAGAAAATTTGAGGAATTACGAAATGTAGAAACAAAGGTAGCATTACTCAGGGAAGAAGCTAGTCGTACTGAGGAGTTATGTAAGTCATATATGGACGGGATGAAGGAGTTCATGGGAGATATGAAAAAGGATGTAAAAGAGGTGTCCGACCTGGCGATCAAAGCCATTAAGATGGCTCAGGAGGGCAAAGGAAATATAGATTTACATGATAATAAAATGGACATCACATAGTACCTCGATAACTTAAGACTGAATAAATACAATTTACGACACACCACCAAGCAAGTGAACATGAACTTGGGTATAGCAAAACTTTCTGATCAGCTAAAATTTTCAGATACTCAATTTTTACCAGCCTAGTATTTATGATACATGTTGGTTTAAAGCCTGTGTTTATGAGGTCACTCAGCTTTGCTAGTACTAATGAGAATAAGTATATCGAAGTGAAATCGATTCTTCAGGCACATGATTTGGAGATCGCTTTCTGTAAACTAGATATTAAGGAAATTCAGTCAAATTCGATAGAGGAAATCGCACTTGAAAAGTGCCGATATGCATTTTCAGAGATAAAGAGTCCAGTTATTGTAGAAGATGATGGATTGTTTATCAATAAGCTGAGCGGATTTCCAGGACAATATTCTGCCTTTGTTTTCAAGACCATTGGTAACAAGGGCATTTTGGATCTACTCCGAAATTGTGATGATAGAACTGCATATTTTGTTTCGATTATCACTTTTTGTAATGGTCAGACACATCACATTTTTGATGGTAAGATTCACGGAAAGATAAATAAGAATATGACGGAGGGCGGATGGGGATTCGATCCTATCTTTATTCCTATGAATAGTAATCTTACGTTTGGTCAATTACATAGGCTTGGAAGAAAGCAAGTATACTCCCATCGATCAAAAGCCCTTACTCAATTTGCGAAGTGGTATAAAACACAGTAAAGACAATATGTAGAAAATCATATGATAAGTCTGGTGCAGTATATTTATTATAAATAAATGTACTTTATGTTGCTTAAATTTCATTTATCAGATAATACTATACAATAAACTATAACAGAGTAACATGAAATTTGTCTCTCCGAAAATTATTCATAATGCTTATATAAAATGCTATCAACTAAATGTCTTAATGAACAGAAATCTAAAAGTTGCAACATTGGGTGTAATACTAGCAGCAGCATTGGCCTTTGGTATCGTGGCTACAGTCGGTATCGTGACAACAGGAAATCTAGTTGCTCCAGTACATGCTCAAGGCAATATGAGCGGTGGCGGCGGTAATGCAACCAGCGGCGGCAACATGACCGGCGGCAATATGACGAAATAGAAAGAGTCTTAATTCTTGTTGAATCAGGAATAAGAAACATCCTTTTTTATTTGACTTTTTTGGACTTATAATAATTCTAGCTTGTTGGGGAATATTATGAAGCGTATTATCAATGAACTCTTTGATCCTGATCAGTCTTTAATCAATATTTTCTCTCAAAGTTAGCATTTGACAGAGTGCAAGCTTCGATTAGCCAGATTAACATAGGTAAAATCCGATACTATAATTTGTGCTGTGCTGGGTTTCCGTCTTTCCGGCTTTTCCGGCGACACTAACAAGTTCTCTACCATTAAACATTGGATGAGTCAAGGTTCGTACTTAGAAATTTCATGTGGATTTCGAAATTCGGTATATTTAATCTGCTTTATTTAGCTAGCAACAGATTGTACAAACTGGTTGTCCAGTAAATTCTATAGGCTTCTTTCCCATAGTCAATATTTCTCTCAGAAATCGACTCCTGCTTGGTGAGGATGGTAGTAATCAGGATTTGTACCTTACAGAATTTGTTAAAACCTTGTATGGTCTCAAAAGTTAAAAAAATAATAAAAATTTAGGATGAAGAAAGATTTTTTCTTCCCTTATCTCGCATAGTTACAGATTGACCAATCTGCTTAACGGCCATCAGTTACGGTCATTTTTTTGGTTGTTGTTCGCTAGATACCATGCTGCTTCCCTTTGGAGGTACCCAAGTTCCTGGTGGATGGTCTGTGTCTGTTGCATTATTAGTAGCCAAGACTGCAAATGCACCGCCCTTTACCACATCAGCTAACGAGTGACTAACACCAACATACAATCCAGGCTGTGGAAATGTCGCTTCGATCACAGAGCCTGATCCTGGTGGAATAGTCCAAGTATCATCCATCTTGTCTACCGTGCCGTAATTATTATTTTGACCATTAGTGCCATCGCGTACGGTAATCATGCTTCCAATAAAGTGGAATGCAAGGAAGTGATTAGGACCGGCATTTGAAATATACCATCTTGTCAATTCATTAGGTTTCACCGTGAATACAGTGGCATTCTTGTTTAATTCGATCTTTGCAACCTTACCTATAGCTGGAACATATTTGAACGCCAAGCCGTTTGTCAGTTCCAGATCATTGTTGCCTGACAAGAAGTTGCTAATGTTAAAGTTTGCAGCACCTGTTTGATTCTTACCAGATAGTGGAGCTGGAATATTTGAGCCATATATTTCACCTAAAGCTACATAGAATTCTTTAGCCTTTTCTTCATTTGCTGGATGTACTACTATACCCCCGTACATTCCGCTTGCAATATGTTCCCAGATACCATTAAGCGCATCGGCACTACAATGATAGAAGAAGAATCCTGGAATAGCACCTACAGTACTCCATGATTTGGATTGACCTGGAGAGACCGGACCAGAGTTTGCAGCATTAGTTCCAAATCCGGCATGATAATCAATGCTGTGTACAAGCTTTCCCTTGTTGATAAGGGTAGTTGTTAGGTTATCCCCTTGATCTATAGAAATCAACGGACCAGGAATAGAACCATTGAACACCATTGCATTGTACTTTATCCCGCCAGGATGAAGAGCGTTATCTGGAGCAACTTGAACTTCTTTTTCGCTCGCGATAAGAGTCACATGTTTTTGCTTGCCCGCCGGTGGAGCTTGAGCATAGGCAAAATTAGACTGGGACTTAACTAGAATAGAAGGACCTACTATTAATCCCACTGCCAATACTCCTGCCATTAGGGCGGATAGAATTAGACGATTCATTAGTTCGAGTGTTAACTAGTCGTCATATAAAACATTTACTGGTGACATTGATGCATGACATTACACAATAAGGATAATCGCTAGATTGTAAGAGGATATTGAGAAAAATACTCATACGTCAAAGTGGGAGACTAGAAAAATTAGAAGTACTGTTATTTTTTTCTAGTCGTGGTGGTTGCTGTCATGCTTGTGATTGGTTTGAACGTGGTTAGCAACAGCTCTATCTAAAATATTCAAGTAGTCAGAAGTAGAAGCACCTTCCTGATTAGTAACTGTTAACTTTAGCTTTATAAGGGCATTATCCAGAACCTCGGGGAGTTTGAATGACCAGCCAGCTGTATTAGATCCACCTGCAGTAGTGCCCTGAGGCCCAGATATTTGATCCCATTTATATGACAAGGGCCCTCCAGCCGGATCATAACTGCCACTGCCATCGACAACAATTGACGACCCACCATTTGCTATCTGATCTGGGCCTGCTACTGCGACTGGCGATACCTTATTGGAACTCGTATTTTCAGATGTTGTTGTCGCTGAAGTAAAGGGAGGAGCAAATGGAGCTGACGAATTAGGTTGTTCGGCTGATAATGTAGACTGGTTGGCATTATCTAGCGCATTAGGAGGCGTATTTGGAGGTATATTTACAACAGACGAATTAAATAGACTAGCCGTGTTTGGGCTTGGAATATTTACTTGATCGTTGTTGACTAGAAATTTTGATGGAATATTTTGAGATTGTACAACTGCTGTGGAATCATTTACGTTTTGATTGCTATTACTAACCTGTACATGACTATTTGAGTTGGCCTGAGAAATAGAATTAGATGATAGTTGATCAACTGACGATGTAGAATCAACGGAGGGATCACTCTTTTTAGCAAGTATATCAACAGTCGCTGAAGAGGCACGTCCAGTGCTGTCTGTCACCGTTAACCTGTACGCGAAGTGTGTGTCTGACTTAACCTTTGGAACGGTAAGTGAGAACACTGGAGAGTCGCTAACTTTTGACGTTATAGATGAATTATTATTGAGTGGCGCCCATGAATAAGATACAACCGAACCGCTAGGTGATTTACTAGCTGCTCCATTCAAGGTAACTTGTTCTTGTCCATTTACGACCGAAGTTGATTGTTTAATTGCAACGATAGGTGGTGAGTTGCTGCTTGTTTGGACTTCAAGATTACCGTTTAAATTGGAAGGATTCGTTTGAATAGGGGATGCTTGGCTCGGCAAATTAGCACTTTCCAACTCGTGGAACGGTACCGGAAATATTAGACTGGGGCCTATTCCGTTTGGTACGCTCCCAGGTATCGAATCGTTCTGGCCTTGATTTTGCTCATTAATTATTGTGCTGGTGGTAATATTGGAATTATTAACATTGTTACTTGGAGTATTCGCGCTAGTAGGATTTTGGTTGTTCGCTGCACTGTTGCTATTATTAATTGAGATCGTAATTGTTGGTCTTGGTGGAATCGATGCAGATTTTGGTAGCGGCTGGGTGGTAGATTGATTTGAAATTACAACTTTGCCTGGGATAATATTTGTAGTATTAACTGTAGTTTGATTGCTAGACTGCTTGATGCTAGTTGTCTTTGGAGGAATAGATGCAAAGTTTGGTTTTCCAGAATTTTGTTTTGAAATTACAACTTTGCCTGGGATAATATTTGTAGTATTAACTGTGGTTTGATTGCTGGCCGCTTTAGGATTATAGTTGCTGTTAGTAGTACCAGAATTACTTTTGATATTATATGGAGGAACGAACACACTTCCTTTATCATTGCTAGTACTCTGATTTGTCGGGTTTAGTGTATTTTCAATGCCGTTGTTACGCTCCACCATACCGTTTTTACGCTCCACCATACCACTATTAGCTGCCTTATTTACTGAATTTTCGACAATCTTTTTATGCTCTTTTATGCCATTATTAACGCTGGTTACAGAAGAAGGCTCTGGATTAACATTTTTCGACTTTTTTATTTCGGCAAAATTGACACCTGTTGACGGCATAATCGGTTTATACGAATTTGAGACGCCTGTGAAATTTACGCTATAATACTTTATGGATTGTGTAGCAGGAGTGTTGATATCTTTTGTATTGACACAGGAAATTTTTGATGTCACTCTGTTATTTCCCTCTTTGATCACAGAGGTATTAGACGGGGTGAAGGTATATTTCCAAGATGAGAAGTCTGCTGCACTTTCTCCTGTCCCACTTGGTATAACGTTCTTGTACGGTTTAAAGTCATTTATCAGAACGCCGACGGTACATTTGGTATCAGGTCTGTCTGAGGATGTTCCTGTAATCGTTAGAGTCTTGATTCCGTCCGATAACTTCTCCCCTTTGGTGGGGGAAGTAATCTTTACGCTAGGTGTTGCTACTTGAGCACTGGCAGCTGATATTGATACAAAAGAGAAAATTATTAACCCAAAGCTTAACATTAACATGAATTTCTCAAGCTTCAATTAATTGACCTTGGGTAGGATGTAAAAATGACTATAAAAATATCGGTTGTTAACGGAATTTGGCTAAGTATAAAAAATACTTTACATCAGTACCTTCAAATTCCCACGAAAAGTCAGGAATACTGCGCGAGACTTGTGCATATCATTATCGTGATACATACAATCTTATGATGGTTTTTTAATCTGATTAAAATTCGACCACCTGAATTAAGGTTATGCTTTGTAAACTGATGTAGAGAACTTCGATATTTTCTTATTTGTCATTCTTGGCCTCTCCGATTATCTGTCACCTTTTCCACACTTATCGCCGGTATGTATCCAAACACGCCACATTTGCCATCGGTTATGGTAAAGAGTTTATAGTTAGTTCAACAAACCTGCACCCTTATGAATGAATATACTGATTCAACTAGAGTAGCTCTTTATCCATCTGTCAGTATATCTTAATTTATTTTGTAATACTACAATTCTGGAAATCTCGCTTTCATCCATTATAGAATATCCTTGTAATTTCGAACAGAGTAGGCGAGCAAAGTTTTGGATTTCGCTCATCTCCATCATATTATTACGTCCAAGCCGTGTGGTTGACATTCCTATATTCATGTAGGATTTTAGCTCAATAAAATGCGGATTACCTTCCTCCATCATTTTCGAAAATTCTTCTACAAAGTCTAAACGATCGTTGTAACCCCTGATTAATGTCATACGTAGTACTGTTCTTGTTTGGACTGATGCAAGAAAGCGCAAACTCTTCCACCATCTATCCCAGGCATCTGTGTGTCGCGGTCGATTAACTGTATAGAACATTTTTTTATTGGATGCATTGGTCGAAAGATAGATCTGGGTTGGTAACGCATCCTCATCTTGTAATCTAGCAAGCATTTCAGGTTCCTGGCCATTAGTGACAAGAAAAATCGATTTGGTTGCTTTCAACGTTTTTAAATACTTGATTAATTGCGGCAACTTTGGGTACATTGTAGGCTCGCCAGAAAGGGATATTGCATAATGTGCTGGAAATAAAGACTCATTCAGTTTTTTCTTACTATTTTTAGAATGTCCGTAAAACCCGCTGATTAATTTTCTCCTTGCCTCCATCAGATTATCTACTATGACATCCGGTTCGTCAACTAATTCCGGTGGCATTTCTAATGTATCATAAAATTCTGTTGGGCGCCAGCAGTAAACGCAACGATTTTCGCAATTCATCGCGGCTGGTGTCATTTCCATACACCGGTGGGTAGATATTCCATAGAATTTGTGCTTGTAGCAATTACCCTCATCTGCAAAGGACTTCTTGGTCCAGTGACATAATTCTACCGCCGAATGGTTGTAAACTCCGTATTTTGCTTTTTGTAGTTTTGACCTGATCTGAGGTGTAATCTGGATAAGGTTATCCTCGGTACTGTGGGAGACATATTCGTCGGAGCAACTCATTTAGATCCTGGTACAATCATTTAAATTTAAAAGCTTGCAATCGCTAGATGAACTAACATCATCTATTATTGGTATATGATTAATTGAATAATTGGTGGCTCGAACAGCCTCCTCTATTCAGACAGACAGCATTTATTAGGACTATCATAAAATTATGCCTAACAATTGGGTATTGACACTGAAGATATAGTTAAAACCAGCCTGAACCTGGTGAACTGGGGAAGTCTACCCGCAGACAGCAACGTACACGTTAGAGGTGACAATATTCGCAAGGCCCTGATAGCCATTGATGTTAGCATTGCAGAATTAATGCTGGCAAAGAATCTTGGTTGTGACGCTGTGATAGCCCATCATCCAATAGGAATCTCGGCTCTCAATTTCCATAAGGTGATTGATCGACACACGGAATATATGGTTGAAAATGGTATTCCAGAAGGGCTTGCTGCAGAAGCTACTCTCAAGCTGAAGGAAAGAGTCAGAATAAGATCTCATGCAAGCATTTACGATCAGGTTGTTCATGCCGCAAAAGTACTGGGTTTGCCACTTGTCAATATTCATCAACCGTGCGACGAATTTATGCGAAGAACAATATTGGAAAGGATAATCGCAGGGAGCACAGAGTACGTTTCAGACATTATCAAGTCAGTTGAATCTATAGCAGAATTCAAAAACGTTGAGACCAAAGTGGAGACTATTTTTGGAAGCTCGAATAATAGAACCGGTCGATGGGCTTTAGTAGTGGCTGCGGGAACAAATGGTGGGTATCCAATAGCAAAGATCTATTTTCAGCATGGAATTGAGACTGTAATATACCTTCATATTGATTATAACGAGGTAATAAAAATGCAAAACGAGCAGGTGCATGGAAATCTAATTATCCTAGGTCACCTAGCTGGCGACTCTATAGGGCTTAATGCACTAGCAGATAAACTAGAAGAAACAGGCATTGAAACTGTCAGAGTAGGCATTATATCCTCAAAATGAAATAAAATAGCAAATCGCCTTACAGTTAGTTGCTATATTTGCAGCAGGATACAAATATTGTCCACAATCTGCCATGTTCATTTAAGAGAAGTTTGTGATCTCTTCTAACAATTATATTTGTCGTAGTTTTAGAGTTGTTGGTTGGCCTTCGTAGTATAGCCTGGTGAGTATAGGCGGCTGTGGTCAAGACGAGATAAGCGATCATCATAATCTTGGAAGAAACCGCTCGAGGAGGGTTCGAATCCCTCCGAAGGCCCTTTATAATTTTACTAAATGTTAAAAAAGGTTTCGATATAGGGCCATAGGATTGATGGTATTGGCTGACTGGTAAATTAGCATGAATAAATTCTAAAATATCAAACTGAATTAAATTAAAGCCAGATCCAAATTCATTTCGAACTTTCAAACTCTTCGTGTACTAAAGGATTGGCTAATACCCAGCCATAATGATATTCGTCATGGACGTATCTTACCTCTTTTATATTTGGCTTTAGCTTATTTTTTCTTAGTCCCAGAAGTAGTCCAGTTTGGATTGCAATGCCAATTTTCTTGCTAAGTTGAGTAGTCTTGATGTCCCCCCTAGGAAGCAAAAGTCTACAGCTAAACCTGCCTTGATCGTTAGCGTCTCCATATAACTTGACTAATCTGTCAACCACATCATGTACATCACCAGTTCCCTTAATTTCAATAGTAACCTTCACAGGAAAATTTGAATAGGATCTCGACTGAGACATACCTGATTATATAGCGAACATGGCAAGGAAAAAAACATTCAGTTGACAGTTAGAAGGAAAAATATCCGTTTCAGAAGATTCTGGCTTTTCAAAGTTCCACTGGCCCGAACATCAATCTCCCGACCCTTTACACAGTGGATCCAAAATTAAGTATGCCTATTTTTGTTAAAATATCCACTGTGGCATTTTATTGAATTCAAACAAGAGAATGCATTGGAATTATATGAAGGGTAGTTGAGGCATAGAGTTTGATGTTACAACATCCCTGATTCTATGATAACGAAACTCCTCATTACAACGTCAGGACGGATAGGACCGCTCGTATAGCAAGTACTAGTAATAGAGAATACGTATGGCCGGTTGCTACTCTTACGATATGAATATAGACTTCTCGTCTTAAAATTTAACCGCCAGTTTAACAAGTTCGTGAGTTTTAACTCTATTGATATCATTTGGGGACAGGTAGCTGATCTCCTTCTTGATTTATGCTGCATTTACCTATGGTCATTTAGTAGTTCAAGAAACCAGTGCCGGGGGCGGGACTTGAGCCCGCGACCTTTCGATTATGAGTCGAACGCTCTGGCCATGCTGAGCTACCCCGGCAAAGCTCAGAGGCCATTTGCTAACAAAATTCCTTTCTAGCATATATAATCTATTCAAACTAGTGATGTTTCATTGATTAATCTCAATGGATTTTATATAGCAGATCAGAGAAATTTTTCGAGTTATTCTGGATATCAAAGCGTATGCTCCAATATCCTGTTAATTGCATTAGCTAATATTTGTCCGTAAGTTCAGTTTACCTAACGCTATAACACTATAAATAAGGTTGAGCTTCACAACATAAACAAAAATCTTCGATTTCGTTGCCCTCCGGGTCTGCAAACAAGTTATTTGGTAGTCTAATATTGACGTCTATTGGGTTTAGTACTTTTTTCTTGGTTTTCTATCTAAGTTGGCAAAACTCGTCACATATTTTTTCGTCATGAATATGTTTTGATTCCCTATCAACTTTCTTCTTGAACGACTTGGATCCCCTTTTTCCCATAATCTTTGCCCGGGTAAAACCGTCTTAATTCACTTTTGGCGTAAGTATCCACCCACATGAACTTTCGTTGTAGAGTGGCTGTATAAATTTTCTTCCAATCGAGCTGAACGTATTCAAGCCACGCTCGCATGACGCGGGGATCGATATAGTTTCTCAGAGAAGTACCAAGGTTATAATCACGAGTCTCTTTCTGAAGCTTTAGCTGAACTTGTACTTTTTCTAACCTAGCTTCTAATCTATTTTTCTGAAGATCAGTCTTCCATTTCTTGGTCGCAATATCATCCTTTAGTTTCCTGATTGTATCTTCCTTTGATTTTATAGAAATTTCAAATCTTTCTAATGCTTTTTTGCTGGCAGGATTATTCGGATCTATTCCCTTTTTATGATTGCAGGTAATTGCCGCCTTTAGATTTGCCATCTTAGCAATGTATATCTTTTGTGGCTCTGAAGACTGTTTGTTGACCTTGGCCGAAGAATTAGCCAGAGCCTCTCTCACTGTAGTAGTAGTGATATACGTTCTGAACACTTTTGCTGTAAGGCCAGGCACACTCTTGCTATCTAGCGTACGCAGAAAAGAGTTTACTTTATTGGAAGTTATTCCATCAAAAATCTGATCCCCCTTTTGCTTGCCGTTCATAAATAGTTTCAGATTATCATATAGTCCCTGCATATCGCGTGACTTTACCTCAAGAGTTTTCTGCCATGGGACACTATCCTTACCCAAAAAATTGAACTCTACAAATTGTTGTCCATCAGATTCTGGAAACCTAATGTGTTCAACTCGCAGGGTGGACGCACCTACAGTGTCTGCCTCCTCTGGATCCTTTTCATCACCTACCCTCATTGCAAGCTTTGAGATTAGATAGCAGACTGTTGCAAGTTTTCTATGACTTAAATCGCGCGAAGATATCATCCTCTTTATAATCTCATCTTGAATCTTATTGATGTGATTACCTAACCTATCCGCCTTGTCATACTTTTCTCTATCATTATTTTGTCTTAGTGTAGAAGAATCATGAAGCCAGACATACTTTCTTTTATCTGTCAAGACCTCAGTCCACGTAGCTAACCACGTGGAAGCATGATCGTGGACTACCTTTTTCCAGGATCCTTCAGGTACTGGTGCGTCTTCACCCAGGTTAAGAATCACATCCTCCGGCCTAATTCGTGGTTTCCACCTACCACGTAATGGGTGCTGCCCTCTTCCCATAAATATACCCGGAGGTTCGACCAGCCAATTAGCAATGTCTACTTCAGCCCCATCTACAATTGCCTTGCCAAAAATGAATTTCAATCTTTCGCGTTCGGCTTTTTTTTCAAGAGATATCCTCTTTCTATCGTCTCGGCTTAAGTTCCTGACTCTTTCAATTTCTTGTTCTTTGAATCTCTTTTCTTTGTCTACTAACGTGAAAGCTTCCTCAAAATTAATCTCCTCTATGCTACCAATTTGTTGATATTTTTCTGGCAGCAATTTCTTGAAATCTGACAAAAAATTCACCTGAAATACCTGGTCCTTTACATAGTGTGTATCCTTCTTTTTTGCCCATGCGTAAACCAGTTCTTCTTGATCAGGACTCAGTATCACCTTCTCGTCTTTTATATAGATACTCAATCCCTTTGGTATATAAAAAGGGGGAAAAGCAACGCCGTTATGTTGTAGTGTACGCCATTTATGGGACATAAGTGCAACTGAAGACTCCATCTACTTTGTGTGAACTCCTAGCTCATCACTCTTAAAGGTTGTCAGCAGACTTTCTATCGTTATCATTGGACATTCGTATCAGTTAATTCATCCAGGAAATAGTAATGGATTAGGAAGTCCAATTTGATCAAACACAAACAAGTAATTGTTTTACTTCCTAATAGAATGGTATCTGAATTTATCCAGGTTGATCAATTCGTGATAAGAGCCGAAGTTAGTGGGATCGACGTTATCAAGGGCATACCTGCTTGGATCGTTTACTTGTGTCTGTGGATTAATTAAACCGTACAACGTGGATCTTTGAGCAGGAACCCTTCCGGCGGAACGAATTATTGTTTGTATTTGTTTAGGCTTCATTAATTGTCCATGTTGAGCACCTGCAGCTGTAGAAATGCTTTCATTCATTAGGGTTCCCCCAAAATCATTAACCCCACAGTCTAGGAGTAACTGGGACATCCGTGGTCCTTCCTTTACCCATGATACCTGAATATTATCTATAAATCCATCAAGCATTATTCTCGAGATGGCATGCATCTTGACTATTTCGTTACCATCAGGTCCTGGCCTCATGTTCTGAACCAGGCCAAAGTTGAACATAGGTGCCTCGTGGTGTACAAAACTTAGCGGGACGAATTCTGTAAATCCCCTTCGTTCTTTTTGTAATTCTCTAATGGTTTCTAGGTGCCGAGCTTTATGTAGCGAGGTTTCTACATGCCCAAACATAATAGTACAAGTAGTAGGTATGTTCATAGAATGTGCTGCTCTAACAACTTTTATCCAATCCTTAACTGATATTCTGCCAGGTGAAATAATCTGTCGCAAATCTTGGTCCAAGATTTCAGCAGCAGTCCCCGGCAGGCTACCTACTCCAGCATCTTTTAGCATTTTTAGATATTCCTCAACACTTACCTCAGACCTAAGTGCACCGTAAAGTACCTCTTCTGGGGAAAAAGCGTGGATGTGGATATCAGGTAGTTCCTTTTTAATGGCTCTGCAGATGTTTATGTATAAATTCCCATCCATCTTCGGGGGCAATCCTGCCTGGATACACACTTCAGTTGCACCTAACGACCAAGCCTCCTTTGCTCTCCTTACAACTTCTTCTAGAGGTAGAAAATATCCCTCTTCCTCTCTAAAGTCTCTACTAAAAGCACAAAAGCCGCATTTTTTTATACAGACATTACTAAAATTAATATTTCTGTTAACAACGTAAGTAACAGAGTCTCCTACCTTTTGCCGCCTAAGCTCGTCTGCGACAAGGGAGACGATGGTCATCTCTGTCGAATTTGTATCGAATAGCGCTACAGCTTCCTGGACTGAGATTTCCTTGTGACTCAGCGCTTTATTCAATGTGCTAGAAATGATGGGATCTATATTTTTGAAAATCGTATCAAGATTCAATTCTGATCGTGCTCCTTTACCAGCCCCGCATCATCTATCAGCGGATCAACAAAAGATCTCAAGCCATCAGAAATAAAGCCCAATGATTTGTCCAAGAATTCTGGATAAATCGGCAGCCGGGCTCTCAATCCGTGAGCCTTTTGCAGAGTAATGCTCCTGACTACCTCTACGTCTGGCCAAGAGTGTTCGGGATTGACGTAATCGATCGTGACCGGTGAAATCCCTCCCCAGTCATTAATACCTGCATCTATAAAATCACCAAGTCGGCCTCGATTAAGGTTTGGTGGAACCTGGATATTCATCTTGTTCATGATTAATCGCGCAACAGCCACACATTTTAGGAAGTAAGAATGAGAGGGCCTATTAATCTTGACCATTGCGGTATTTGCCTTTGGGGAAAAATTCTGCATGATTACCTCTTGGAGATGGCCAAACTTGCTTTGAATTTCCTTAATTACAAACAATGAATCAATCATCTCTTCAGGGGTCTCGCCTATGCCAACAAGCAATCCAGTTGTCATTGGAATTTTGAGTTCTCCGGCACTTTGAATTGTCTTTATCCTCAGTTTTGGATTCTTACTCGGAGCCTTTTCATGAGGCATTCCCTTCCCCAGGAGTCTTTCGCTTGAGGACTCCAACATGAGACCTAGACTCACATTCGTATCCCTTAATGAAGACATTTCTTTTTTTGTGAGACAACCTGCATTAGTGTGTGGTAGCAATCCAGTCTTGTAAAGAACCATTTCACTAACTTCACTAATATATTCAACGATTGAGGAGTGACCTAGCGACTTTAACCATTCTTTGGCTTTTGAATATCTTGCCTCAGGTCTTTCGCCAGAAACAATCAGGGCCTCAGTACACCTTGTCATTTTTCCACTCTGAGCAATCGAGAGCACTTGATCTCGGCTCATCATCGACAGGGACTCATCGGTAGGCTCTTTTTTGTAGGTACAATATGAGCACGTATCACGACACAAATTGATCAAATTTATGAAAACTTTAGGTGAATAGGTAATCGGATCAGGCTTGAACCTATCTCTGATTGACTTTGCAGTCTGTAAAATCGAGTGAGTGTTCTCAGATTTGAGAAGTAGAACAGCTTCTGTCCTCGAGATCGATTTGCCTTCCAAACTTTTATTCAGTACCTCGTTAATTTCGTTTTCAACCGTACACGAAAACATCCTTAAATCTTATACCTAACTCATTATTAACAATTAGCTAAGAACAGTATTAATACTGATTATTGCAGTTTCATCTAATTTTGGTGTTTGAGTGATCAAATCTATCTACGATTCTATGAATTAAGCAGCTTAATGGTCAGCCAATTGGGTGTTGATCTCTGTTTACTGTATATTCTCTGCCATGCCAATCAACTGCATTTTGTTTGTTCGCATCTAAATTTGATGATATAAAGGATGCAGAAATGACAGCACCGCCTACTGGCGAAGCAAAAGCATAAATTAATTTCTCACGAATACCAAATTTCAGCTGAACCGCATCAGTTATGATTATTAACACTATAGTTCCTAAATCCGATGAAATTAAAATAAAAAATAACAATCCTTCTAAATTATATGCATTAAGGATCAGGAATATAGAGTAGGGGAGAATGATGAACGGTCCAATTAGTAAAAAAAGGAGCGCGACGGTCAACAAGATAGTCCGGTTCTTGTGTTGAGAATACATAGGAATAACCAATCTTCGCAGTCCGTTCCATAATGTCTCTAGGTCTCTGGCCCATACAGCTTGAATATCACCCTCGCCACGAAACATTTTCATTTCATATTTCCCCCGTTTGACCTTACCCCCCAAAGCCCCATCCTCTATAAGTTCCTGCTTTACACTTTCATGAGTACCTATTTTTTCGTATGTTTGCCTAGTTATTAAAAAAAAACTTCCAAAAAAGTAGCCTATAGTTGTATTAGGATTATTGACTCGCAAGGCAGAAAAACGAGTATGTAAAAAAATCGAAAGCATTGGTACAGTGATTCTTGTCCAAATTTCATTGCACATTAATCTTGGAACAACGGTTAGAGCCTTTAATTTCTGCGCCATCATTACTGTAATGGCTCTAGTCATTAGTTGAGAGCTATGAACGGTGTCTGCATCAGTAAATAACAAAATATCACCACTAGACCTTAGATATCCTTGGTAGCAGGCCCAGTTTTTTCCAACCCAGCCTTTAGGTGCTGGGTCGGCATCTATTACCACAAGTCTACGATCATTTTTAGAGTATTGATCCATGATTTCACCAGTCCGGTCAGTGGAAGAATCATTAATAGCGATGATTTCAAAATTGGGATAGTCCTGTTCTACTAAACTATCAAGACATTTTGCAATATACTGCTCTTCATTAAGGGCTGGTACTATAACACTCACCTTTGGAAAACTCTCCAGCCGCAATTGGACAGCCTCAGTCAGCACAGGAGATCTTCTATAGGACTTTATAGAATAAAGTAGGAGATATATCCAAGTACCCAGGATTGCAGTCATAATCACTCCCAGAAGAATATTGATCAGTAGAGAGAAGTTTAAACTCGAATCCAATTCTTTGGTATACGATACTGAATTAATTGACAGATATAGATTACGATCCTGACTTTATGAGGAGAGCATAGCGCTTACGCCATCGCCTCTAGGAAACAGAATGTTTAGAAATTAGGAGCAAGCCAAAAGAATCTTCGAACTAAACATTATTCCGCATTGATTTTGATGAAAATGCCCTTTTTCGACGACGTAATCACTCATAATACCACAGTCTTGACATATTTTTGGTAGGATTTCAATGGTCTGTACAAATTTGGAATTGTTATTATTATTAATACCAATTATGTGTCTATAAAGGTTAAGTTAGGTTGGGTTGGGTTGGGCATGGTTCTCCTAGTAATTCATGCCAGTTCTGCCGGGTATCTTTCTAATGGATTGGTCAACGGATATGAGCTAGCGAGCATATTCCAGATCCTCAGTGTAAGCCGTCGTGCATAGATCCTAGCCACATCGTTATCTAGGGAGTATCTATTTGGCTTGCCTATATATTGACCATCACAGAAAAAAGTCTATTAATGTAGAGCCAGTGCATTGGAATTGGGATTAATCTATCCTCCGGCAATAGTTGAGGCTTTGGTTGTTACGAATGCTTCGCTAATTTGATGATATATTCTCAAAAAATGCAAACCTTTTTCAGTTGTACTATATGTCCTTTCACCTTCCTGATATGTAATTAGGCCATTACCTAGTAATTGAGACAAATATTCTTTAAGCTGCACGTACGAAAGGTAGGCTTTGTACATTATTCTAATTTGCGTAGCCTTTCTTCCCCTTGCGATCTCCAAGATCAGCGCAATTATTTCTAGATTATTTCTATTCTTCACTCTAATATCGTAAATTTATACGAACATTAAATAAAAACCTCGTCAAACACTATTATAGAAGCGATTACTATATTGAGGTAACAATAAAGTTCTAGTCTTATTAAATCTTAGGAGTGTACTATATGTTTCTTTTTATTCATACAATTTTCCGAGGGTCTGAGTCACAGAGATGTTAAAGTTATTGAGCGAAGGCATTAATTTAATTCATAATCGGAAATCATGATGCAATTTTCATATTATCTGGCTAGTTCATTCATAAAAAACAATTTGCTAGAACAAACCGCGAGGAAACTGAAGTGTTGAATTCTAGACAAGATTTAATTTAATAAATTGGGAAACCTAGACAAACGAGTAGTCATCACCCTCGAACACTAGAGAGGATCTACTTTATACTATCGAAAAATCTATGTTACTTGGCCTTTAGCATCTATGCACTGATTAGCACTATAGAGATACAGCAAATCATACTAACCAATACCAGGACTAGAATTTTGTGAACTCTTTTGGTTTTGAATGCCATGTAGTATTGCTTCGTATTGTTTGTCCAGAGGCCTAGTGTTGAGTGGTATTCCTTCAATTCTGGCGAAGGCATTCACGATACTTTTTGCAGCCAAGGGTTGGGGGAAGGTTGTTTCAGAAATCTCTCCGAAAAGACCCAGGGCATCTACTTTTCTTTCCCTAGCGAGTCCAAGTATCAAACCATTGAACCATGTTATACTATCAATTTCATTACCAATCAGTTCTATTTTGAATTTTGTCAATATACTTTTGAGATCCGGATTGTTTACTACGCCGCAAACTCTCGGAGCACCTGTTACTTGTTCCCTAAAATATCCTCCTGCAGCATATAGGAGCCTAACTCTTCCTACTTCTAGTGTGTAGTCTAGAAGAAGATTACATAGTTTGTGAAGCTCCCTAGTCTCTTGCGGTTGGGTGTTGCCTGTAAAAATTAGTAGATTAGCATCCTCGCTAAAATAGATTTGGTACGAATCAACCGTGCACCTCGCTACACCATTTTTGTACGAAACCCAAGGCTTTTCATCGGAGATTATTTCTGCTACAAATTCTGTCTTGAGGTTTTCTGCCAGGTAGGAAGAGGCAATTCCCCCTACCTTACCAATATCAGGTAATGATGCGAAAAGAATAAAATTATCTGATTTGATATCTTTTATTTTATTGAATTTCAATTTTTCATTTTTCTTGGCTTATAGATGTTTCATTTGGGAGGAAATAGCGCAAATTTTATTAGAGAATAATTCGATCCCTTTAAAGAGCTTTGCATAAGCAGTTTGAGTTACCATAAGTATAGTTTTTTGTCGGTTCATGAATATCGCAGATCCATAGGGCATGAGAATATCTGGTATATTAGTCACATCGATTGTATAAAGTAAAGCATGAATAAAAATCATACCATGCTTACAATAAAAGATGATCTGTGTTTGGAGTTACTTTAATTGAGGATTATCGAATATCGGAAATAGACTAGGAGATGCTTGAGAAGCCATAAATGCAGTTGACGTGGATTATTTACATCAAAAAACTTAGCTAAATCGATTGAATTTGTTCGTCTATATTATCGATACATTGAAGATACAAATCCCGGCTTCTCTTTATTATCCATTTTGCAAAATCGTCCAGGTTAAATACGTACTGTTGTTGAAAACTTGGAGGTATGAAGCCTCCGTGCGTTAAAACTTGGACTATTACATATTTCTCGTTGATTGTTGCTACTTCTTCTTCTGCGGCAGATTCCGACTCCTCAACAATATTTCTGTATAGTAGAAGTGGTCTCTTTTTCTTTCTAGATAAAAGCGATGCACGAGTTAGTTTGTCTCTAAATTGCTCCACTAGCCAACCGTCTAGCGTTACCTGCCTCCTGTTGATAGCCAGTTGCTCCTTTCTTATCAAAGTGCTAACTATAATACATTTCTAATTAGCATATATTATAATGTAGGTGGTAATATTTTTTGACTATGTAAATAGATATCTTTTATAAACTTGGAAATTTGAATGCAAAAAATGATGCTAGTTCGTAATGATGGCTTCCGATTAGGATTTACCACATTCGCTCTTCGAATCCGAAAGAACTCCTGAACTTGTCATGTCCTCAATCTATGTAATCTCTCTTTTTTAACGTTTATGTGGTCGCTTCCGACGGAAAATATTAGCCATTTATGAAAACAAATACGGATTTAAATCTCCAAATCGCAAAAGTCCTTGTATGTCTGAACTATTTTCGGATTCAAATAGAAGAGCTCTGATTGACCTTTTTATTATTGTATGCTGTATTATAGAATAACTTCAGTAGGCTGTATAATATTTATGAAATGATGGGTTAAAAACAAAATTAATAATGATCTTATCCAAGTTTCTAAGAAAATATACCAGCTTGATTTGGATAACACAGATCATCCTAGACTATTAGAATGAGCGCAACGCGGTACTCTAATAATCAGGCTAATTAGGCTTGGCCTAGAGAGAAGTTGAGTTTGAATGCCATTGGCACATATAGAGCATAGTATCTAATGAAATAAACATGATTCCAATTAACAAGCCAATGATAGGTGAAGAGGAACGACGTGAAGTATTAGAGGTTTTAGATGAAAATTCCACCCTCACATCTCCTGCAAAGGATGGTGGTAAAAAGGTACAAAATTTTGAACAACTTTTACGCGAGTTTCTGCATGTAAAACATGCAATAGCTGTGAACTCAGGCACGGCGGCTTTGTATTCTTCCTTCGTCGCCCTTGGGATAAAGCCTGGTGACGAGATTATATTGCCATCGTTCACATTTGTTGCTACGGCAAATGCTGTCATAGCTGCTGGCGGTAAACCAGTTTTCGTTGATATTAAGAAACAGGAATCCGATTATACTATGGATATTCAAGATTTGAAATCGAAATTTACGGATAAAACGAGAGTAGTTGTACCGGTTCATCTCTATGGAAACCCGGCTAATTTGGATGAAATCGGTGAAGTTTTGCGACAGTCCTCGAATGGTAATGCGGATATTGTTGAGGACGCATGCCAATCGCTTGGTTCGACATATAGGAAACAACAGACAGGTACATTTGGTTTAATGGGCTGCTTTAGCATGTACGCTAGTAAGGTAGTAACATCAGGCGAAGGAGGAGCAATAGTGACTAACAGTGACGAGATCGCTGATCGACTAAAGATGATCAGAAACCACGGCATGGTTGAAGGGTATGATACTCGCATTTTCGGTTTAAATTTGCGTTTACCGGAAATGAGTGCAGCTGTGGCTAAGGCCCAAATGTTAAAGCTTCCTAAAATGTTAACTCAAAGGAGACGAAACGCCAAATTGCTGACCGAGCTATTATCGGATTCCGGTACCAACTCTACAAAAAGCATAGCTGAACTTGTAACACTTCCAGAGCAGAAAATGGGCATCGATGAGAAGGAACCTAATTGGTATTTGTACACTTTGGCTTTTAAAAGGGATGGGATCAGAGATAATATACTGAAAAAGTTGATAACTGAGTACAAGATTGGCGCGGCTGTGTATTATGACCCTCCCGTTCACAAAACGCCATTTTACGAAGAGATGGCACTTATTTCAAGGACTCCAGGTGTTAATATTCCGACGCCTATTGCCAATGACAAACACTCTCTTCAGGAGTCATCTACTGGTTATTCAACGAAAAAGTCTATTGAAAATAGCGACATAAAAACTAACGGCATAAAGCTAACAAATACGAACTGGGCAAGTAAGCATGTACTATCATTACCTGTACATCCACTTTTAACCGATCAGGATATAAACTATATTGCGGCTAGTCTAATCGAGACAATAAGCTCGTTTGCTTCGTAATTAGTCTGATTTAGATCGACAGTTTGTACACTTAATATGCCAGACTTTTCGTATAATTTTATTCGATTGGAATTATGATGTCAAAATAGCCCGCAAATCTACAAGCACTAACATTTTTAGGTCATTCAATTTATTTCTTTGGAGGAGGTATTAGATTAACGAGAGCGTTAAGCCCTTTATGAAAGACAATTAGGCTGGTTTGCTAATTAAATCCGTCTCGATTACCACTAATGGAACCTGAATTATACATGGCGCGAATTATTTAAGCGGGACCACGTCAACAAGATATTTATCTTCAGAAGAAGGAAGATGGTGCTGAGAGAGGGCCGAAATCGCATATGGTTTAAATAATATGTAAATCGATTAGTTTTAGATATAATATGCCAATAGATCCAGACTTTCCGAAAAACCATCAAGTGATTGGTAAACATTCGCTTTCTGACGATGAACACTACCATTATGTTTGGGGTCCAGGCAGAGCTGCAGAAGCTACAGAAAACGAAGAAGTCAAAGCGGCCTTTGCTGCTAGAGGAGAAGAACAAGTCCCTCTAGGTGTACACGGCACTATGGTTGCAATTGATTGGGACTCTTGTGTTGCCGATGGAGCTTGCATCGAGGCCTGCCCAGTCCAAGTATTCCAATGGTACAGGACAGAACAAGATGAACCTCCTCAGCAAATGGCCAATGCTACAAGCGCAGGGACAGGAAGCACAGTTAAGGAAGAGAGAAAGGATTATACTGACAAGGCTGATCCGATACGAGAACATGACTGTATTTGGTGCATGGCCTGTGTTTCTGTTTGCCCTCCGCAAGCAGTAAAAGTAGACCAGTCGAGCCTCGAGTTTCACGAAAAGGCATCAGGTACATTTAACGAGGCACTTTCAAAAGGTAGCGCGCCCCCTCCACACGCTCACTAAATTTCAGACATCAACTTTCTTTATTTTTCTATTATTCCCTCTTACTCAATGCTAGAATTGATTCCTTGATGCATCAAGATACTGGATATGTCCGAACAGTTGGTCACTGCCAGATTTGATTTCCAATCGATATAACTGATCGAAACTATGGACTTTGACCTTTAGACATCAAGTTAAGGGGAAACTAAAATTCAAAATTATCGTCGTGTCAATATATCTTACAGAAATTTAAAAAAACAATTTGCAGTTATTCAATCGTCTTATCGTATTCATTCTGCTTTAGTTTGTCAGAAAATGAAATAAGCTTTCCATGATCTTCAATTTTAATATTATTATTTACTCTTATACTTAATCCCACAGATCTGAAAAGCGCTAACAGTTCTCCACCAGAGATTGATTGATTTAGTTCTCCGATTTTAATTAATTCTACAATTTTGTGAACGATAGATTTAGTTTGAACCGGGAATTGAGACTCGGCTAGACGTAATACCTCATCTCCTCTATCGTGTAAATAATCTAATATAATCTCTCTGTCTGTCCTTCGTGATTTAGATTCAGCTTCTTGCCTTTTCAATTTCTCCCTTTCCATCATAGACATGTACTCACGCAACTCCTTCATTTTACGAGCTTTAATAATTGCTAAATCAGCGTCTTCATCCGACATTAGCCTTTCATTACTCCAATTGGAACCAACCGTACTGCTTTTGTGGCTATACCAAGTGAGTGTGACACATTGACTACAGAGTCTACATCCTTGTATGCATAAGGAGATTCTTCTACTATTCCATCCTTTGTTAGAGACTTTATGTAAATCCCTCTTGATTCTAGGCTTTTCCTTACATTGTCGACCGTATAGTTTCTTTTTGCCGCCGATCTAGACATTGCCCTTCCAGCTCCATGTGCAGTGGATCCAAAACTCAAATATTCAGATTTTCCATTACCTAAAAGGAGCCAGCTTGCAGTCCCCATAGATCCTGGTATTATCACAGGTTGGCCTAGGTTACGATATTTACTGGGTATTTCATTCATCCCTAGAGAGAATGCTCTTGTTGCACCCTTTCTATGTACAACAAGATCGCAAAGTCCTCGGTCATCTACTTTGTGAGATTCTACCTTTGCAATATTATGGGATACATCATATACAACTTGCATATTCAAATCATTTTCACTCAATTTCAAAACCTTTTCAAATGTTTTTCTTACCCAATGAGTTATAATCTGTCTGTTTGACCATGCAAAATTTAATGCAGAAAACATTCCCTTAAGATAGGCCTTGCCCTCGGATGACTGATATGGAACGCAGGCAAGCTCTCTATCAGGAATATTAATGTCATATTTCTTCAATGCTCCTTCTGATATTTTCAGATAGTCGCTGCAAACTTGATGGCCAAAGCCCCTAGAACCGCAATGAATAAGAATAGCCAACTGACCTTCCTTTTCAAATCCCATCGACTTTGCAGCATTATTATCAAAGATTTCATCTACTTTTTGTACTTCCAAAAAATGATTACCAGAACCCAGGCTCCCTAATTGATTGCTTCCACGTTTTTTGGCTGTCTCGGAAACCATGCTAGGGTCAGCTCCTGCCATCATTCCTCCTTCCTCACATACTTCTAGATCCTCGGCCCATCCATAACCTTGAGAAACGACGGATTTTGCACCTTCTAAAAGAAAATTATCAAGATCTGATCTACCTAGTTTGGCTGCTCCTTGGCCACCGACACCGGAAGGGATGGCCCTAAAGAGTTCATCAACGAGAGTTCTGATGTCACCTTTTAAATCCTGTTCAGATAGGTCTGTCCTAATCAATCTCACGCCACAATTGATATCATATCCGACTCCACCGGGGCTAATAACTCCGTCTTCAATATCAGTAGCAGCAACCGAGCCCACAGGAAATCCATAACCTTCATGCCCGTCAGGAAGTACAACAACATGCTTGCGTACGCCAGGTAGAGTAGATACATTAGCCGCCTGGTGTATAGTTCTATCCAGCAGCATTTTTGAAAGTAGATTATCGTCAGCATAAATCGTGATTGGTACCCTCATCCCATGAGAGTCATCTCTTTCCAAAGTGAATTCAAAATCACTTATTTTCCTGACCTTGTGATTGCCAACTTTGGTTAATAATTCAGACATATGTAATATGGTGAATTTCACTGGGAGTTATTATAAGCGTTCCCTTAGGTCGACAGCCAGAAATTGGTGTTATGTCAATGTAGCATCTAATTGAGAAAAGAAGTCGATTGTGGTGCGGGAATTGAATGAAATATTGAGAAAAATAAGAACATTAAAACCTGTCTATTATTACTCGCAAACCAAGATAGTTCTCCGTCGCCAACAACGCATTTTTTACTTCCATAAGAGAATAATGATGACTTATAATTTCTGACAATTTGATTTGACCTGTAGATACCAGATCTGCACCTTTCTTCAACATATTCGGAGTGGAACTAAAGCTGCCAGTTACGGTGACTTGGTTATAATGAAGCCAGTTGAGATCTAAAGGCACAGAGCATCTTCCTGTAAGTCCTGCGAAAATATTGATACTAGAATTCTTTGCAGCAATTTTTAAAGCAAATTCGAAAGCAGCTGGACTACTGGTGGCAACAATAATCGAGTCCGCGCCATAACCATCCGTGTAGCACATCACTCGTCTAAGTGTATCTTCATCATATCTACTATCATCCATATTGTTCCTGTTAAAGAATAGTGACAAATCTGCTCCAAGAGACGTAGCTTTAGCCAACCGTCCAGGGATTTTCCCGATCAGGATTGTTCTCGTTCCGATGCTTTTTGACAACAATAGGTGAAGCAAACCTATAGGGCCGTCTCCGATAATTGCCATTGTTCCCCCCGAATCAAGTCCCCGGCCTAGATTGATTTGACTATTTAGGCAGCACGCTAATGGCTCAAGTAAAGCGGCTTCATCATCATTGATATTGTCCGGGACAGGAACTAATCCGCCTATTTTGACCAATTGTGTTGGTATGTTAATGTATTCAGCAAATCCTCCGTTTATGCTGGATCCGATTTCTCTTAAGTGAAGACATAGATTATATTCATTCCTACCGCAATACCTGCATCTCATGCATGGCACAATAGGTGAAACCGTAACTCTGGTTCCCGCTTTTAGTAAAATCTCTTTACCACCCAGTCCCGAATAAACATCCTTAGTAATCTCACCACAAATCTCATGTCCCAAGATAATAGGTGGAGTAACTTTCGAGTGTCCATTTCTGAAAACGCGGACATCATAGCCACAAACTGCACACGCCTTAAGTTTAAGAGCAATTCTATCTTTGTTATCGATACTGGTTAGATAATTTTCTTTATTGACGATATTACCAGGACCATAGAAGACTGCGGCGCGCATATTTCAAAGTGTTAATTGTATCCTTAAAATACGCTACTATGTTTTGCCAAATGCACTATTTGCAAATGTATATATTATCACCTTTTTAAATTCACCTGGAACGTTCTACTTTAGTTGAATATGCAATAATGGGGCTGAGACAACAAGTAGACCTCTTTCCAATCCTTAATCTGAATGACCCTCCAAAGGGATATATTTGTGGGAATGCTAATCGGTACAGGATTTTAAATTAGAAATACCGCTCGAGTACTAAAGATTACCACTTTAGGTTTTCAGTCTTCCTCATGTAATAGTATAGGTATTGTTGAGCATAGCCTGAATATTTTCCAAAGTACTGTCGCATCTTTTCTGAAATGTACTGATATTGAAATTGGCTCAATCCACGATCAGGTTGGAGATTGATGCTGCTATCGTTAGTACAATAAACCTGTTTATAGTGTCGTTCTAGGGCTCTAGCAATCCAGATGTCGATTGGAAAGGCTTCAAGCTTGTCTAATGAAAATAACAGGATGCAATCCGCAATCTTGTTCCCAATTCCATATATCTTTAATAACGCACTTTTAGCTTCGTAATAGCTGACATTCGAAAGAACTGAAAATTCGATCTCATGTTCAACTATACTCTTGGCGACGGCCTTGATGGCTTTAGCTCGATATCCAACGCCGCAGGATCTTATCTCGTTTATATCTGCTTTGTCTAAGCTCTTGATTGAAGGAAAGGTAAAGAAATTCCTTCCATCCAAATTAAGTTTTCGTCCAAATTTTTTTGAAAGATTTCTTAACATTTTACGAATCATCACTATATTCGTGTTACTAGAACACACAAACGATACTATGCATTGACACGGTTCCTGACGCATTATCCGCAGACCGTAACCCTTTCTTATCGTCTTTTCCATAAGAGCATCAGTTGATATATCCGAAAGAATTTTTGAAATATCATCGTCGAGTCGGAAAACCCGAGTAGGCCAATTGTGCATTTCAGGATATGACTCGAAGCGAATTTTTTGGACTATGCTGAGTCTGGTATCTGTTTTGACAGGATCGTTATTAAATGAAGCAGAATGATCTGATGATAGTTTTAAAATATGGTCGCCATACGTGCCGTACCATGTACCATCGAGTTTTTCCCATAAGAACATTTGACCACTGTTAATCGTAATTTCAGGATTAAAGGCATCAGTTAATGATAAATAATACGACAAATTCAACAACCACCGCGCATACTTTGTTTTATAATCCTAGCCTATTTTATTAAGTTGCCATTTCCCTTATTTTCTTTAGATCATTTCTTAAGATTTCAATTATTTTGGGAATTTCTCTGGTCGCACAAGGAATGCAAATAAACTGAAAAGACAGGGGGTATGTAAAATATTTCTCATTGATCGAAATATCGCGTTTACATGAAACGCATTTTTTTAATTTATACGGATCGGTATTTTTTATGATCAAACCTGCCTAGTTTCATCAATAAGACTATAAAAGTCTGGCTATCGGCTTTACTTCTAGACCTCAACATTGACGATATACTAAGGTATATCGATGCAAGCTCGCTATTCGTTTTATAAGTCTGAAATATCTGAATAAGATTTGGTAATTCACTATTTTGTAAAGTATTCTGTTGACGGTACTCTAGGGATCAGCATCTCATATCGTAGTCCAAAAATAACTTGTCTACCTATAAACGAATTTATACCTAGCATTGGAGCATAATTTATAATGCAAGGCTTTCATGTTAGAAAATAATGTTTGGACCTCGATCTTTTCTCTTGTTATGTGTATATTCTATGATCATTTGTTGGAGTCGTTACTATTAATAGAGACTCATAATACTTGTAGTGAAAACTTGGCGCATCTATGTTGAATCCGGATACTAGATTATAAATATTTCCTACGATTTCTAGGGTCCATACATAATGTCGCCGAAATGTTTTTCATCTGAACATCCAATAAGTCTGAATCCTCGAATAATACGATACAGTTACATCGATAGTAAATTATGAACTTATAATGGAAGAAAAATATTAGGAAAAATACTCTTACTATCTGCTTAAATATTTCCGGCTATAAAAATACATGTGGTCATTCAAGCAAAATGTCCAAATTGCGGAGAGAGAGCAGAAATAGATGACGATACGACAACTGCGAGATGCCATTTTTGCGGCTTAAGCCTGTCCTATGAGTCATATCTAGAATTAATGAAAGAGCGCGCAACCAATTTGGTAACCAATTTCCAATCCAATGTAGAAAACGATCCTGCCTAAATAGGCTTTACATAGTGTGTGGAAATTCCCGGACGAAAGTCTTTTATATTTTTATAATATTTCCTCATGATACGCATCGATAGAAAGAAGCAAAATATTTGGGTATTTAGAAATCACAAATTGTGTTAGAATTCACCCCTTGCAACACAGAGAACATTTTAAACTTTCTACCAGGCGGGGTATGATCACCTGATATGCGTTTACACGTCTTTTGATTAGGGAAAAATAACAGTTATTTCGAAATAGATATTGCAGAAGTTGATTGAATTTGTATTTCTTTTCATTCATGATACACCTTTTAACCCAAATTATTTTTAGAATATTGTCAACTAGTGAGGCAGATGTAATCCGCATTATCAGGTCATATTGAAATAATAACTCAATTTGAGGATTAAACTGATGGGAAAGAATTTAGAACAGCTTTTATTTAAATAAAAGAATAGATCATCTGCCCAAAGTTTAAAAGTAACTTGGATAACAAAACTTATTTGTTACTGGTTCAGATTTACTTTATCTGATTGCGGCTCTTAATCGTTGGCATATGCAAAGATTAAATAATGCTCTGCAGTTGCTATATGGGCTATTGACCCAGTTTAAAGTCATTATTTCTGATTCTAAGGGTAGGAGCCAAACGCAAGAGCTAAAAGATGTAGCAGCACAGCCATTTTTGGGCTCTAAGATAGGAGATTCTATTGATTCTTCTACTGTCGGGATTACAGGGGGTAAGATCAGGATCACTGGTGGAAGCGATAAGTCGGGTACACCCATGCGTCCAGATATACATGGTGGAGTTAAGAAATATGTCCTTTTATCAAAAGGGGTCGGCATGCGTGATATCAAAGAGGGCAATAGAATTAGAAAGTTAGTGAGAGGAAATTTAATTACCGAGGAAATCTATCAGTTGAATTGTATGTTGATCGACAATAATTTGCCCGATATATCAGTAAATCAAGATAAACCTGCAAAGGACGACACAAAGCAATAAGATGGTACTCTGGTATGAAAGACTGAACTGGACAGGTTCCACATCCGAGAAGATATTTGCAAATAGTGATCATATTGTTAACATGGTTATTTTGGTCGTTGTTTCGTCTCCCAATTCGAAAGTATTTTGTCTATTGGTAGAATAATTTTTAATTAAAGTACGATAACTACCTTAATATCACTCAGTAAATTCAGTATATGGATTGCATTGGAGAGATACACTACCTGACTGGTATATCAAAGAATACGGATATCAACCAAATATAAATATAGGGACGTCCGGTCACGTCGACCACGGAAAGACCACCTTAGTAGAAGCCATAACGGGAGTCTGGACAAGTGCGCACAGTGAGGAGTTAAGAAGAGGCATTACCATTAAGGTCGGCTATGCTGACGCAGCATTCTATAAATGTCCTCAATGTCCGCCGCCCGATTGTTATTCAACTAATCCGTCATGTGCACGATGCGGAGGAAAAAGCGAGCTATTGAGGGTTGTCAGCTTCGTTGACTCGCCTGGCCACGAAAGCCTTATGGCAAACATGTTGTCAGGATCTGCGCTTATGGATGGGGCGATCTTAGTCATTGCTGCAAATGATCGAGTTCCACAACCTCAAACCCGGGAGCACTTGCTTGCACTCCAGGTTCTCGGCATAAAACAAATAGTGATTGTTCAGAATAAAGTAGATCTAACTGATTCTGAAAGGGCAGTCGAGAATTATGAAGAAATAAAGGATTTTGTAAGAAAAAGTGTAGCAGAGACGGCTCCTATAATCCCGGTATCCGCGCAACACAAAATAAATATCGATGCTTTAATAGAAGCCATCGAGAGCACAATAGAAACTCCTCTTCGCAAGAAAAATGCAAGCGCCATAATGCACGTCTTGCGCTCGTTTGATGTCAACAAGCCTGGAATCCGAATTAAACAAGTCAAGGGAGGAGTCATTGGTGGTGCACTGGTCCAAGGAGAATTTAACATAGGAGACGAAGTAGAAATTCGACCAGGTTTTTTTGACGAGAAGAAAGGTAAATATGAACCAATTAATTCTACGATCGCGACATTAGGCACAGGGGCTGGTTTGGTAGATACTGTGAAACCAGGAGGACTCATTGCTCTCGGTACTAAATTGGATCCAACGTTCGTAAAGAGTGATTCCCTAATCGGATCCGTTGTCGGAAAACCTGGAGAGTTACCCAAGGATATTGAAGACATATTTGTTGAAGTACAGCTATTTGACACTGCAGTAGGTACTCAAGAATTAGTTAAAGTTGATCCCATCAGAGTTAAGGAACCGTTGAGACTAAACATAGGTACAGCAGCCACATTGGGAACGGTTGCAAATTCTAGAGATAACAGAGTAGAGATAAGATTGAAAAAACCCATTTGCATGATGCCTAAAAGTAGAGTGGCTATTAGTAGAAGGATAACGGATAGATGGAGACTAATAGGAGCAGGTATAGCCTCATAGCAAGGTGACCATCTTAACCAAAGTGGTTTTCCGTAGAACAGGTTCCACTACGCGAATTAGCATTAGATCTCGCCTCTTTATTTGACTTTAATTATTAGGTTGGTATTCCGTCCGTTGTCTCAGGCGTAGTTAAAGCTAATATAAAGTTAAATCCTAGTTAGGAAATCGGGTGACGTCTCGTAAATTCGGTAGTTGTGGCTTGGCCTGAGTGACATTGTCGATGTTCGCGTACTCCTCTTCCGGCAGTTTCTTAGCTCCTTAAGAATCGATTTTCCTTGCCCATGATGCTGTCTCAAGTTATGAGAAAGTTTTTAATCGAATCGATCCGACATAAAAGATAATGAAGGTTCTGGATATAGTGAGGACGAAAGTGGTTAGCCTTGATCCGGATGAGACAGTAGGCAAGGCTTTGAATATAATGTCTAAAAACAAGATTCATCAAATACCGATTATCGATGGCGATTCAATATTTAGGGGTATGATATTTGCGAAACAATTTGTGAGTATAAATGCCCTGCCTGACTCCAAACTCAGGAGCTTTATTTGTAATACTCCAATCCTTACTGAAAATGAGCAGATTGAAAAATGTGCCCAACTTATGATCGTCAGTGCGAATAGGGCATTACCATTGCTCGATAACGGACGACTTATAGGACTAATTAGTGAGAGAGACATTCTGAAGATTTCAGATTTTGGACATGCCACTGTAGATGAAGTGATGTCTGGCGCAATTGTGATTGAAGAACAATCTACCTTAGGTAATGCGCTGTCTAAGATGCGTCGATACAATATATCGCGTCTTCCAATAATTAACACCAACGGAGTCCTAGTTGGCATCATTAACGCACTAGACATAGCTGAAGTGATTTCGACTCCCCGGGAAAGGTCAACTAAGTCTAAAGGAATCGGTAGTCTAGCTACAATTAGAGATCTCGAAGTGAAATCCATTATGAAACGCGCAATATCTGTCGAAAGGCGTACGAGAGTAAATGACATTCTAAGCCAT
>Ga0070716_100000100_pt1 | contig 33752 bp, 29 predicted proteins | sample LARL112metaG_FD_71395 | JGI IMG/M metagenome (GOLD analysis project Ga0070716, IMG submission 71395) | Corn, switchgrass and miscanthus rhizosphere microbial communities from Kellogg Biological Station, Michigan, USA - LAR L11-2 metaG | ecosystem: Host-associated > Plants > Roots > Rhizosphere... | reverse complement strand
GCAGTGAAGTCTGGATCGCGCTGTACAACACGCTGCTGCATTTCGACAAGGAAGGGAACCGGCGCGCTACCTACAAGATCTACACGCCGCAGGGCGCCCGCCTGGAAGCCAACACGATTCTCGTGGAGCAGGAGCGTTTAATCATCGGAAGCGACCCGCTGGGCATCTACGAGTTCGAGCGGCCTGACAAAAAAACTCTGAAATAGGCAAAGTTTTCCTCAGGGACTCCCGTACTAGTCCTGCGTGCGAATTGTACGCAGCTTCAAAAAAATGTTCACAAATGCCGTGAAAATCTGCACCTATTGTTCCGCTCGTACAGAATTTGCGCTTGTGGAAAAACTGTGCATGGGGTGTGAAAGCCGGTGAATGTCTTCTCCTATTTTTCTCTTGCTCCGCACGCTCCAATCAGAGACAATCCCGCGCTGACTCATAGCGGCGGTACGTGGGCCGACTAATTCCAGACGGGCCGCGCGCGGGGCGACAGGGGCATATCGGAGCGTTCCGGCGCGGGCAAGAATCCCGAAGCCTGTAGAAAGACGCGAATGGACCTGCTTTCCACAGTTTTTTCACATCTGTGGAAATAGCACGGGTTTCTCTTTTCTCTTCCAATGACGACGGCGACTAAAACGGAGCGTGAGCGAGAAGCTGTGAACTCCTGGGATAAGTTCCTGGACCGGGTGAAATCCCGAGTCAGCATCAATACGTTTACGACCTGGTTCCAACCCACAAGGCTGAACCGGGCCGAGGGCGACACACTTTTCATCCAGATCCCCAGCGCGGTGTTCCGGCAGGTTCTGACCCGCACTTACGGCGATATCGTGAAGGCGGTCTTTCATGAGGTCGGCACGCCGAACATGAAGGTGCAATACGTATGCACCGAAGAGGAACCGGCCCAGGCGGCGCCTGTGGTCTCCGGTGGGAAACAGTCAAAATTGGATTTTGAGAGCAGCGACCACCAGCTCAACACGCGCTACACGTTCGATTCGTTTGTGGTTGGCAAGTCCAACGAGTTTGCACATGCCGCTTCGCGCGCCGTAGCCGAGCAGCCTTCGAAAGCGTACAACCCATTGTTCCTTTACGGCGGCGTGGGCATGGGCAAAACGCACTTGATGCACGCCATCGGTCACACCATCAAGAAACGCAATCCGGCGATGCGGCTGAGTTACGTCAGCGCGGAGAAATTCACGATTGAAGTGATCAATTCGCTGCGCTTTGACCGCATGATCAGCTTCCGCGACCGCTTCCACACCGTAGATGTCCTGCTGGTCGACGATATTCAGTTCATCGCGGGGAAAGAGCGCACCCAGGAAGAGTTTTTTCATACCTTCAACGCGCTTTACGAGCAGCAGAAACAGATTGTTATTTCCTCGGACTGCCTGCCGAAAGACATCAACTCCATCGAAGAACGTTTGCGCTCGCGGTTTGAGTGGGGATTGATTGCGGACATTCAGCCGCCGGACCTGGAAACCAAGATCGCCATCCTGCAGAAAAAAGCAGAGAATGACCGCTTCAGCCTGCCAGACGACGTGGCGGAATACATCGCGCGCGCCATCAAGTCCAACGTGCGCGAGCTCGAAGGCGCTTTAACGCGCTTGATGGCGTACGCTTCGCTCACGGGCGCGACGATTTCGCTGGGGACCGCGCAGCAAGTGCTGCGGAACATCATTGCTTCGCAGGAAAAGCGCGTCACTATCGACCTGATCCAGAAACGCGTGAGCGAGCACTTCAATCTGCGCGAACAGGATCTGAAGGTGCGCAGCAATACGCGGGCGATTGCTTTTCCGCGCCAGGTGGCGATGTACATCGTCAAGCAGCTTACCACCGCTTCGCTTCCGGAGATTGGCCGCCAATTCGGCGGCAAGCACCACACGACCGTGCTGCACTCCATCAACAAGATCGAGGAGTTGCGCAGGTCCGACAAAGACTTGAACCGCACAATCACACGTCTGATGGACGCATTGCAGTAAAACACTCGCTCTCCTCTCTCACCTTACCCTCCGGAATGCAGCTACGCCTGGCTCACATTCCCGTCTTTCTACAACTGTGCTTGAGATTATTTCGAGATTCGAGCGCGCATTTATATGCCGTGGAGAAGACTTGCGAAAGGTGCGGAAAAGGTGTTGAAGGGCGTGGACCAATTTTCGTATTTCGTGAGGTGCTGCCCGGCAGGGGGACCGTTTTCCGAGATTCTCACAATTTGCCACTGACAAAGCAGTTCCGTATGTTCGATACATAGCTGGAGTTCCTGGGCTATCCACAGATTCACAGCGATCATCACAACAACAAGCTTTATAGGTTTCTAAATCAAAAAGATCTTATGGCATTGATGATGTCTGTGGATTGTTGTGACGTTGCCAGGTTTGATTGCCGCGTTTGATTATGTAAGGCAACGCCGGAGGAAAGATGGGCTTTCCCACCTATTTCCACAGAGTTGCGGCATGCGGTGGGCTTTCTACTTTGCCAAAAAACGAGTACAGTAGCGCAGCGGTAGAAATGAGCAACGGAGGCCTTGTCCCAGGCCTGATCGAGGGTAAACTTCACCATGACCGCACCCGGAACGGCACGCGAGGAACATCAATCGATGGAATTCAGCGTCACAAAGTCCGCGCTGTTAAATGAACTCTCGACCACCCAAGGCGTCGTCGAACGCAAGACGACGATTCCCATTCTGTCGAACCTGCTGGTCGAGGCCAAGGGAAGCCAGTTGACAATTACGGCGACCGACCTTGAACTGAGCATTCGCACGTCATGCGAAGCCAAGATCAAGAAGGAAGGCGCCGGAACTATCCCTGCTAAGAAGCTGCTGGAACTGGTGCGCTTGCTGCCGGAAGGCGAGATTAAGGTCAAGCTACTGGAAAATCATTGGGTGGAGATCGTCAGCGACAAGAAAAAATATAAGCTGGTGGGCATGGCGAAAGAAAATTTTCCCGCGCTGCCGGTGATGCCGCACACGCTCGTAAAGATTCCCGCGCCGATCATTGAGAACCTCATTCGGAAAACAAAGTTTGCAATCTCTATGGAAGAGTCACGCTACACGCTGAATGGCGGCTTGCTGATCCTGAAGCCGGACACGCTGGCGATGGTTGCGACGGACGGCCACCGCCTGGCGCTTGCGGAGACCGATCACAAACTTACTGGCCTGAATGGCGAAGTGAAAGTGTTGATCCCCAAGAAGGCCATGGACGAAGTCGAGAAACTCTCCAGCGCTGCCGGCTCCGACGCGCACATTGAGTTTGCAAAAGACGAGAGCCACTTGTTCTTCCAGGTCGGGCATCGCTTGCTGATTTCGCGGATCCTCACCGGGCAATTTCCGAATTACGAAGCGGTGCTGCCGCGGGACAATAACAAGAATGTAGTCATCGAGCGTACGGAATTGAGCGATGCGGTGCGGCGCGTCTCGCAGCTTGCTGACCAGCGTTCTCACGCCGTGAAGCTGGCCGTCTCGAAAGAGGGCATCGAGATCTCTGCCTCCAGCCCGGAGTACGGCGAAGCCAAAGAAACCATCGAGAAGGACTTCAAGGGCGATCCGATCGCCATCGGTTTCAATTCCAGTTATATGCTGGATTTTCTTGGCGCCGCGGCCGATGGCCCGATCAGCATCGAGCTGAAGGACGAACAATCCGCCGGGCAGATGCGCCCGCTGGCCGACGAGTCCTACCGCTACCGCTACATCATCATGCCCATGCGCATCTGAAGTAGCGACAGAGACAGAAAATCCCACCAAAAAAGGCGCCGTGTGGGGCGCCTTTCTACTTTCCCATTCGCTGGCAAATACGCCACGTAAGCTTTACTAAATAAACTACTTATTTCGACTGTGGGCTCGCAATCACGCTTGAGAAAATGCCGCAGATCGCGTATAATTTTTGGGTTGTCGATTCGCTGATTCGCTTCCACCAAATCGACACGTCCGCCAGGTTAGAAGTGCCCCAGAATTTGGGCTTCGCGCCAGGAGCTCAGGAGCACGGACCTGGAGAAACATGAGTCTTCGCCACGTCTCGCTGCGCGAGATGGGATGGAGCAGGAACCCTACGAGTTCTGGGATTGCCCAGCAAGACCGGAATCAAAGGGTAAGGCGTCGGCCGCCTTTGCGGCCGCACGAAAATGACGATCGGAACATTCCGAACACACGCCTTCCTTGCTTCACAGAAAACGAGTTTGAGCGCGGACGCTTGCTCCGAATAGCCCGGGGTACGTTCAGCGCCGCGGGTTTGCGTCGGCCGTTGCAAGGCCAGGGGATGACATGGGCGATAAAGAAAACGTGAGCAGCACGCCGCAAGGCGGTCACAAGTACGACGCGAAATCGATCAAGGTTCTCGGGGGGCTGGAAGCGGTGCGCTTGCGCCCCGCGATGTACATCGGCTCGACCGGCGAGATGGGATTGCACCATCTCGTTTGGGAAGTAGTCGACAACTCGGTCGACGAAGCGATGGCTGGCTTCGCGGATGAAATCAATGTGACCGTGCATGCGGACAACTCCGTCACCGTGGTGGACAACGGCCGCGGCATTCCCGTGGACATGCACGCGACGGAAAAGCGTCCCGCGGCAGAAGTCGTCCTGACGGTTCTGCACGCCGGCGGGAAATTCGACAGCGACACCTATAAAGTTTCCGGCGGCTTGCACGGCGTAGGTGTTTCCGTCGTCAACGCGCTTTCCGATTGGCTGGAGCTGGAGATTTCTCGCGACGGCGCGGTGTGGGAACAGACCTACGAAAAAGGCAAGCCCACCAACAAGCTGAAGCAGACCGGCAAAACGCGCAAGACCGGAACGAAAGTTACGTTCCATCCCGATCCTGCGATCTTCGACAAAACCGATTACAGCTTCGATACGTTGTCGCAGCGCTTGCGCGAGCTGGCTTTCCTCAACAAAGGGCTGAGAATCACGCTCAACGACGAGCGCACGGAGAAAACCGCGGAATTCAAGTTCACCGGCGGCATCGGGGAATTTGTAAAGCACCTCAACCGCGGAAAATCCACGCTGCACGATTCCCCGATCTACATGGAAGGCAAGCGTGGGAACGTCGAAATCGAGATCGCGCTGCAGTACAACGATACGTACGGCGAAAATATTTTTGCGTTCGCGAACACCATCAACACCGTGGATGGTGGCACGCACCTTTCCGGTTTCCGCTCCGCTCTGACGCGCTCGATCAACAACTTTGCGTCCGCGGCGGGCATGCTCAGAGAGCAGAAGGACGAAGTTACCATCACCGGAGATGACGTGCGCGAGGGACTTGTTGCCGTGGTCAGCGTGCGGCTGCCGCAGCCGCAGTTCGAGGGACAGACCAAGGGCAAGCTGAACAGCGACATCAAGGGCGACGTCGAGCAGCTCGTGAATGAAAAACTCAGTGAGTGGTTTGACAAGCACTCGACAGTGGCTCGCCGCATCATCGGTAAGTGCATTGAAGCCGCGCGGGCGCGCGAAGCTGCTCGCAAAGCGCGCGAACTGACGCGGCGCAAATCCGCGATGGACTCCAGCGGCTTGCCAGGGAAACTCGCCGATTGCCAGGAGCGCGACCCGGCGCGGTGCGAACTGTTCGTCGTTGAGGGCGAATCGGCCGGCGGTTCGGCGAAGATGGGCCGCGACCGCAAGTATCAAGCGATCCTGCCGCTCAAAGGCAAGATCCTGAACGTTGAAAAAGCCCGATACGACAAGATGCTCGGGCATGAAGAAATTCGCGCCATCATCACGGCGCTGGGGACCGGTATCGGCAAGGACGACTTCGACGCCGGCAAGCTGCGCTACCACAAGATCATTCTGATGACCGACGCGGATGTGGACGGCAGCCACATCCGCACGCTGCTGCTGACGTTCTTCTTCCGGCACATGAAGGAATTGATCGATCGCGGGCATATCTACATCGCGCAGCCTCCGCTGTACCGCGTGAAGCGCGGCAAGACGGAAAAATATATTCGTGACGATCGGGATTTCGCGCGCGAATTGATGAAGCGCGCCACGGAAGACCATGTCGTAAAAGCCAAGGAAGGCGTGACGCTGCAAGGCGCGGGCCTGACTTCCTTCCTGCTCAACGTGCAGGAGTACGAAGCGGCTGCGGCAAAGCTCGGACGCAGGCTGCGCGAGCCTGCCCTTGTCGAACTGCTGGTGGAAAGCGGTCTTGAGAAGAAAACGGACTTCGAAGACAAAAAGGCGCTCGAAAAACTATTGAAACAACTGGAAAAGACAAAGCTGAAACTCGAAGGAAAAATCGTTTTTGACGAGGAACACAGCTTGTACGAAATCCAGTTTGGCCCGCCGCACAGCCAGAAAATTAATTGGGCGGTGGCGTCAACGGCGGAATACAAACGCTTGCGCGGGCTGGCCAAGCAGATTGAAGAGTTCAACCACCCGCCGTTCATCGTGGCGCGCAACGGCGACAAGGTGACGAAGGAAAAAGTGACCGACGTATTGAACTACGTGGTCGAGGATGCCAAGAAGGATTTCACCATCACGCGATTCAAGGGCCTGGGCGAAATGAACGCCGAGCAACTGTGGGACACGACCATGAACGCGGAAACGCGCACGCTGTTGCAAGTAAAGCTCGAAGACGCTGTTGCGGCGGAAGATATTTTTACGACGTTGATGGGCGAAAACGTCGAAGCGCGCCGCAAGTTCATCGAGGACAACGCTCTGGAAGTCGTGAACCTGGACATTTAGCGCGTGTCGGTCGATTCAAAAACCGGTGCCGGCTCGATTCGCAGCGCAATTCGCTGGGGCTTGGTTCTGGCGGCAGTTGCTACCTTTGGATTTCGGTTGCCGCGCTTGATGCGTGAAATTCAGGCCTGGCGCGGCGCCGTTCAACTGGGCGACACCTCCGGAGCAGAAGGCTTGCGAACCTTTGTGGCCGCGGACTCGATCGGGCTCTTGATTGTTTTGGCTTTCGGCGTAGTGATCTATTTTGTTTTGCGGCCGCGCAGCACGAGCCAGCCGTGATGTATCAGTTGGGTTGGGCGACGCTGCCGGGGCTGCGCGGGTTGAGCGTCAGCGGGTTTCGCGCGACGCCGACCGATGCGCCCGACAATGAGAGCGGCGTGGCGGTTGAATTTACCGACAGCATCCAATGTGATGAATTTCTGCGGCAACTCGAGAAGCATTTTGCGACGCGTCGGTTTACGAATTCGGCAGACGCGTTTGATACGGTGAAGGCGTACGTTCTGGAGCACGCCACGCGGAGCTAGAGAATTTCAGCAACAGCGAGGGGAAATGGCGGACGAGACAAATCAGTCAGTACTGCTTCCGATCGATATCGAAGCAGAAATGAGGAAGTCGTACCTCGATTACGCGATGAGCGTAATCATCGCGCGTGCGCTGCCCGACGTGCGCGACGGGTTGAAGCCGGTGCAGCGGCGCATCCTGGTGGCGATGAACGACCTTGGTCTGGCCTCCAACCGCGGCTACCGCAAATGCGCCAAGATTTGCGGCGACACCTCCGGCAACTATCACCCGCACGGCGAGGCGGTGATTTACCCCGCGATGGTGCGTCTCGCTCAGGACTTCAACATGCGCTACCCCTTGGTGGACGGGCAAGGGAACTTCGGCTCCGTTGACGGCGATCCTCCCGCGGCCATGCGGTACACCGAAGCGCGGCTGGCGAAAATCTCCGAAGATATTCTTGCCGACTTGGAAAAGGAAACCGTCGATTTCATTCCGAACTTCGATCAGACGCGCGAAGAGCCTGTAGTTCTGCCCTCCCGCATCCCGAATCTGCTCGTCAATGGCGCAAGCGGCATCGCCGTCGGCATGGCTACGAACATCCCGCCGCACAATTTGCGCGAGATCGTGGACGCCGCCATTCTGCTGATAGAGAAACCGGACGCGACGCTGAAAGAAGTGATGAAGGTTGTGCCGGGACCAGATTTCCCGACCGGAGCGTATATCGCGGGGCGCGACGGCATTGAAGCTGCTTACAAGACCGGCCGCGGCAGTTTTGTCATGCGCGCCAAGGCAGCCATCGAAGAAACCACCAAAGACCGCGAAAGCATCATCATCACGGAAATTCCGTATCAGGTGAACAAGGCGCGGCTGATCGAGCGTATTGCCGAGCTGGTGCAGACCAAGAAGATCGAAGGCGTCTCCGATGTGCGCGATGAATCCTCGCGGGAGGGGATGCGCATCGTCATCGAGTTGAAGCGCGGCGAGGAATCACAGCTGATCCTGAACAATCTTTTCAAGCACACGCAGATGCAGGAATCGTTCGGAATGATCCTGCTTTCGATTGTTGGCGGCCAGCCGCGCGAACTGGGCTTGATCGCGATGATCAAGCTGTTCATCGAGCACCGCATCGACGTAATCCGCCGCCGGACGGTCTTCGAGTTGAAGAAAGCCGAACAGCGCGAACACATTTTGCTGGGCTACCAGATCGCGCTGGATCATCTCGATAACGTGATTCGCATCATCCGCGGTTCTTCCAGCCGTGTGGACGCCAAGGAAAACCTGTTCAAGTACTTCAGCGAGCAGGACGTCACCATCACGGAAAACGGGAAGTCCAAGAAAATCGAGGGCGTGAAGCTGGACGGCCGGAAATACCGCGCGCAGGGAGCGCCGGAAATCGAAGCCGCTGGCCGCGGACCTGGACTTGGTCTCAGTTACGCGCAGATTGACGCCATCCTTGAATTACAACTGCACCGCCTGACGCAGCTCTCCATCGACGAAATCCTGAAGGAATTGAAGTCCATTCGTGAATTGATTGCCGAGTTGCGCGAGATCCTGGCGAGCGACAAAAAACTCAAGCAGGTGATTGTTGCCGAGCTGCGCGAGGTGCACAAAGCGTATGGCGACGACCGGCGCACGCAGATCGTGGACAAGGTCGATGAAATCAAGCTCGAAGACCTGATCGCCGACACGGAGATGCTGATTACGGTGAGCCATGCGGGCTACATCAAGCGCACGGCGGCGGACACCTACCGGCATCAGTCGCGCGGGGGCAAGGGGCGCATCGGCGCGAAGACCAAGGAAGAAGATTTCGTCGAGCATCTCTTCATTGCTTCGGCGCACAGTTACATTTTGCTGTTCACATCGAAGGGCCGCGTTTACTGGCTGAAAGTGTACGAATTGCCGGAAGCGGCAGCGGCTACGCGCGGCAAGGCGATTTCCAGCCTGGTGAAATTCCAGGAAGACGAAAAACTCACGGCGCTCGTCGCGGCCCGCAACCTGGAAGAAGCGGACAAATTTGTCTTCATGGCCACCAGGAGCGGAACGGTGAAGAAGTCCGCGCTGACGGAATTCTCCAACCCACGCTCGACCGGCATCATCGCCATCACGCTGGACGGCAAGGACGAACTGATCGGAGCGAAGCTCACCGACGGCAAGAAAATGATTTTCCTGGCCAGCCATGATGGCCAGGCGATCCTCTTCCGCGAAACGGAAGTGCGTCCGATGGGCCGCAATGCCGGTGGCGTGAACGGCATGGATCTCGCCAAGGACGACTACGTCGTGAGCATGGACGCGGTCCAGCCGGACTTCGAGATCATCGCCAAGGAACACAAAACCACGACGCAGAATCTCGAGGAACTCGAGAATGAGCAGATCAAGGACTCGCTGGTGACGCTGATGCTAACCGTCTCCGAAAAGGGCTACGGCAAGCGCACGCCCCTCGCGGAGTACCGCATCACGTCGCGCGGTGGCAAGGGCGTGGTGAACATGAAGACGACAGACCGGAACGGATTCGTCGTCGCGACGCTGCAAGTGACGGAAGAATCGGACGTGATGATCATCACGCACAACGGCAAAGTGATTCGCGTGCATGCGAACGAAATTCGCGAGGCCGGCCGCTCGACACAGGGCGTACGCTTGCTGCGGCTTGAAACGGATGATTCCGTTGCCGCCGCCGCTGTCCTGCAGGAAGAAAACGAGGAAGAAAAGAAATAAACTCGCAAGCCGGAAAATAGATTGAGGGCACGATGATTCGTGCCCCTTTTCTGTTTAGGCCTGCGTTACACTTCTTTACCATGAAAATCACCCGCCGAATGTTTGCCTTCTTGTTGCTCATTGCTCCGTTTGTTTTTCCAGTGGCGGGCGGATCAGCCGACAAGCCCGCGGCAAATCAGAAGTATTTCGTTTTCGTGGGTACCTACACGACCAAGACGGAAAGTAGAGGAATCTACGAGTACGAGTTTAATGCGGACACCGGGAAGCTGACGCCGAGAGGCGTTGCGGCGGAGACGAGGGACCCGTCGTGGGTGGCCGTGCATCCCACTGGAAAATTCCTGTACGCCGCGAACGAAGCAGGCAAAGCCAGCATGGTGAGCGCCTTTGCCATCGAACCGAAAACCGGGAAGCTGACGTTGCTGAACCAGCTTCCTGCGCTGGGCGAAGATCCGTGTTATTTGTCGTTCGACAAAACCGGGAAGTACGTCTTCGTCGCCAACTATACCTCCGGCAATGTCGTGGTGTTTCCAATCGGTGGCGACGGCAAACTCGGAGCCGCTACAGCGAATGTCCGCGACGAGGGCAAGCCCGGCCCCAACAAGGAGCGCCAGGACGGCCCGCACGCGCATTGGATTGAGACTTCACTGGACAATCGGTTTGCCCTGGTGGCGGACCTCGGCCTCGACGAAGTGCTGATCTATCGCTTCGACGCTAAGGAAGGCATTCTCTCGCGGAACGATCCACCCTTGATGACGGTGTCGGCGCTGCTCGCAAGCTCCTGGCGCGGCGCCAGTGTCAATCCCGGTGCAGGACCACGCCATTTCGTCTTTCATCCGCAGGGTAAGTTCGGCTACGTGGTGAACGAACTGGATGCCACCGTTATCGCGTTCTCTTACCAACGCAACAACGGCGCTCTCTCATTCCTGCAGACCATTGCGACGCTGCCGAAGGATTTTTCCGGACGCAACGATGCGGCGGAAATCGCCGTGCATCCCAGCGGAAAATTCCTCTACACCTCCAACCGGGGAGAAGACACCATCGCCATTTTTTCCATCGATCCCGCAAAGGGCACACTAACGTTTGTCGCTCGCGTGCCGACCGGCGGGAAGGAACCGCGGCACTTTGCGATCGATCCGACCGGTAAATACTTGCTGGCGGAGAACCAATTCTCAAACAACATGGTCGTCTTCCAGATCGATTCTGCGACGGGCGGTCTGACCCCTACCGGGAAGGTCGTCGAAGTCCCATCGCCGGTGGACATCGCTTTCGTGCGGGAGGATTGAGTCTGGCTCCCGGCGGGTTTTGAGCGAACGAGTCCCACATTAGGAAGGTAGCCCACCCCGGTGTTTTCAAGCATCGTACAAATCCTTTGTTTGCAATACATACGAGATGGTCTATAAGTGTTGCATTTAAAGAACTTAGGAGCTTACATAATTCTCGGACTAGCCTCCCCATTTGCGGTGTAGGCAAGATTCCAGGTGAACTGAATCCTCAACGGGTTGGAAGACTAGGAGCAGCGCGAAAGCCTCATCAGGACTCAGCCCACCTCAAATAAGAAAGCGGCAGCCGAGGCTGCCGCTTCTTGAACCAGGTCATAGCCTGGAAGCCTTATACCACCTCCGTCCTGAACAGTCGGAGAGAGCCCTCGCTTTGCTCAGCTTGCAGGGTGGAAGGGCTTGCACCTTGAGCGGTTTAGGTTACAATCCCCGCCAACATGGCGAAGCGCAAAGCAAGAAAAGCGGCGACGCGGAAAGCAAAACGCGGCGCGCGGAGAGCGCGAGGGAAGGTTGTCGGGAAGCTGCCGAAAGACGCGGTCACGCTCATCGTGATCCTGCGGGCGCGCGAAGGGCAGGAAACGCTGCTGGAGGCGGAACTGCGGGCGATGGTCGGCCCTACACGAAAAGAGGAAGGCTGCCTTCGCTATGATTTGCATCGGTCCATCGACACGCCTGGCGCGCTGTTGCTGCACGAAGTGTGGACGAGCCGCGATGCACATACCGAGCATACGCATTCGCCGCATTTCCTGCGCTGGAACGCGCGCAAGGACGCGCTGCTCGCGTCGCGCGAAGCCACCTTCTGGACCCAGGTGGCCTAAGTTCAGATTTCCAAGTTAGGTCTCGGGTGCCGCGAGGAAATAGCCCGGGCGGGCGCGGACCTTCAAGCTTTTCGCGTCGTTGCGAATAATATTCACTTTGATTTCGTGATAGCCGGGAGTATCGGCTCCAGCCGGCGTGTAGCTGATGTTGTATTGGGAGTGCAGCTCGCCGCCGATTTCGTCGATGGCTCTTTCGATGGAGCGGTCCTTGAAGGTGGAGAGGTGCGCGCCTCCCGTGGCCGTGGCGGCGACTTCCAGCGCGTGATCCTTCACTTGATCGTGAATGTGCTGGACGATCCAGACCGCCGCGGCCATCAGGTCGATATTGCCGTAGCGATTTTCCTCGCTGGTAGGCGTTTGCGGGACGCCGGGCTGGGGCGGCAGCGGAAACGTGCCGGGCGGAGTGATTTGCGGCCGCGTGTCTTTGGGCTTGGCTTGCAGCTCGGCGCGCGTCGTGGAAAGTCCGACGCTGTAAATGGTGACGTTCGCCAGTTGCGCCCGCCGCAGGACCTCGCCGAGCTTAGCTTCGCTGCCGGCGTCGGTGGCTTCGGAGAGGATCATCAGCACGCGACGGCGGCCCGGCTTATCCACAGTGGCTTCCGGACGCCCGGAAAGCATTTCCACGCCGAGGGCCATGGCATCGTAAAGCTTCGAGCCAGACGTGCCCTCCCGGAGATGGGCGACGGTGCTTTCAATCGTGTCGCTGCTCGTGGTGAAAGCCTGCAGCTTGTCGACGGAGTCGCTAAAGCCCACTACGGCGGCTTCTCCGGTTGGCCCCATCACGGTTTGCGTGAATAAGATGCCGGTCTTGCGCACTTGCGGCAGAAGCGGCTCGATGCGGGAACTGGTCTCGAGCAGGATCACCAGAGAAAGCGGGTCGCCGCCAAGATCGAAATGAGAAATCCGTTGAGCTATGCCATTGTCGGTGATCTGAAAATCGCGCGCCTCCAGGTTGTGAACCATTTCGCCGCGGCCATCGCGCACCGTTACGGGCGTGTTTACGAGCGCAACCTGCACTTTGACCTTGGCTTGCGTGTCCCTGGGAGGCAATTGGACTTCGACGCCGGCTTTGGGAGGAATGGGGCCGGAGGGGGCCTGCGCGCGGACGGCAGCGCCGACCAACACCAAGAGAAGCGTCAGAGTCAGCGCCGGGACAGCGATTCGGATCATGCATTTCCTGGTACCACGGAATTTGGCCTGGGCCTGAATTAGCGCAACCTCACACGAGCCAGACTTCCTGCACTACACTGTACTTGATTCGACGCAGGTGCCGCGGAAGACGTTGCCGCGAGGCGCTGCGATTCCTACAATCAATGTTCGTCTCGACGGGAGAGAAGACCGATGTCCGACGGCAAAAAACTCAAACCGCAGCATGCGCCGAAACCGCCGCACCAGGACCCGAAGTTTCTGGCAAGCACACCGGCGCGGCCCATCCGCATCCTGGGCGAATACATTCACCCGCTGGTGCAGCTCAAAAGAGAGGGCATTGGGGACACCATCGTGATGTTCGGTTCGGCGCGCATCGAATCCCACGAAACAGCGCAAGCGCGATGCACGCGGTTGAAAAACGTGAAGACCTCGAAGCTCTCCGCAGCCAAACTGGCCAAGCATCGCGCGGACGTGCGGCATGCGAAGAGCTTGCTGGAGATGTCCCGTTATTACGAGGAAGCGCGGCAGCTCTCGCACAAGCTGACCACCTGGTCGCTCACGCTGGGGCCCAGGCCGCGGCGTTTTGTGGTCTGCTCCGGCGGCGGCCCAGGAATCATGGAAGCCGCGAACCGCGGAGCGTATGAAGCAGGTGGAAAGTCCGTGGGGCTTTCGATCGAGCTGCCGCACGAGCAATTTGCAAACCCTTACATCAGCCCGGAGCTGAGCTTCAATTTCAAATACTTTTTCATGCGCAAACTGTGGTTCGCGCAGATCGCCAAGGCGCTGATCGTGTTTCCGGGGGGCTTTGGCACGATGGACGAACTCTGGGAAATGCTCACGCTGCTGCAAACCGGAAAGTTGGCGAGGACCAACCTCATTTTGATTTATGGCCGCAAGTATTGGGACGAAGTGCTGAACTGGAAGGCCATGGTGCGCTGGGGCACAATAAACGAGGAAGAGTACAACATGCTCCAATTCGCCGACACTGTGGACGAAGCCTTCGACCGCATCCGCGCAGGCCTTGAGAAATACCATATGGAGGGGGACCCGTTCTTGCAGGCGTACTAGCCAATCCAAAACAGGGTCTAAGTGGGTTTGTTTCAACCGGTTGTAAAGTTTCTTGCGACATTCCATACGATGGGGTGTTTTATGAAACGGATGTCACCCCATCCCAGCCGGGGCCGAACAATGGAGGATGGAGAGAACATGAACCTTCAAACGGGAGAGAAGAGGTTTTTCGGCAGAGTCCTACTGGCGACAGCTGCCCTGATTGGACTGCTGGCTGTTGCAGGGGCCCCACGCGCCTATGCTTATGACAACGAGAGATGCCAACGGCGCATCGCCAAGGCAGATCACAAACTCCACGAAGCTGCGGAACATCACGGTTGGAATAGCCGCCAAGCGGAACATGCTCGCCACGAACTGCATGAAGCGCGGGAACGCTGCTGGAGGGAGCGACATCGCTGGTGGGACGAGGACGGACGCCGCTGGCACTCCGATCGCGATTGGGATGACCACGATCACGATCGCCATTAGTCCATCGCGGTAGTTAGCTCTCGAAAAATAAATCGGGGCGTCCCAGTAAACCGGGACGCCCCGTTCTTGTCTTGCAATCAGGCCGCTGAACTTAGCGCGAATTCACCAGCTCTTCATCGGAAAAAACAGCTTCAAAGCGCCGAGTTTCATCCTGATCGTGCAGCATCACAATGGGAACGACGCGCAAGTATTGCTTGCAGGCATGGCATTGCGTGACTTCGCCCTGCAAGTCCTGCAAAAAGCCATCCGTGAAATGATAAAGCGCGCGCTCGCGCCGGGCATTCTTCTTGTCCCGCGCGCCGCAGTGCGGACAGATAAATTCCACCATGTCCTTCTGCGGATCGCGGTCCAGAGCGGCCCAGCCGGTGCGGCGCACCCCTACAGTTTCGAGATTGTGCCGGCCCATGGGGGCAGTCCTCCTTGGATCCACGTCCACAATGGATAAGATGCACAAGAATGTCATCCGGATTCGCTGTCTGTAACATGCTCATTCTACATAGGTTAGTGGCTGTCGCGCGGACTGCATAGCTCAGTTCCTCAGCAAGCTCGGCTCTTTTGCGAAAGCCAGCGGGAACTTGTCTCTACCCTTGGTGTCCAACGCAGGGAGGACGCGCGCAACCTCACATCCCTGCGAGCGCGGCGCCGGTCTCCTGGAGATCTAGAGCAACCCCCAGGAAATCGGCGCCGCAAAATTTTTCTGTGGCTTCGTTCCGCGAGACTGCGAAACGGTCCACGCTCGCAGAAATAAATGTGGAGGCGTGTATGGTGTCCGAGCCCGAAAAAGCTTGCGGCAAAGTTCCCGAAGACAGTCTTGGATCACTAAGTAGTTGCCTGGTAGACGGCGATGCGGAACAGCGCTCGCGTGAACGACGTGTCCGCAGGCGTGCGCTGGTCATTTCCGTTGCGTTGCAAAGTGCCGTCCTGACCATTCTCGTGTTCGTTCCCTTGTTCGCGAAGACAGAGCGGATCGTTGCAAGAGCTTACGTTCCCCTTCCCCCCTATGGCCATCGAGGCAGTCCACAACGCGCCAGGACGAGGCCTATACCTGTCAGCCCAGAGAATCCTCGCTCAGATTACCCAGTGTTCAACGTGCCATCCACCAGGCCGCATTTGCCCGACGGCGCAGCAACGGGCCCGGTTGGCAATCCCGAAGATCCGATCGGAAATCAACCGTTTGGTCCGGGCTGTGATTCGTGCATCGATATTGGTGACAGGAACGTAGGACTTCGTCCGCCGCAACCCGTAGAAACGCATGCTAAGCCTCAGATCGTTCACGTCGGCACGATTAATCCTGCGATGCTGATTCGCCGCGTGGAGCCGGCGTATCCGACGCTGGCGAAACAGACGCACCGCGACGGCCACGTGGAATTGCGGGCCATCATCGGAACGGACGGTACGATTCAGTCTTTGCAGATTGTTGTGAGTGATCCGCTTTTTGACCGGTCCGCTTTGGAAGCGGTTGGGCAGTGGCGCTACAGACCGACAATTCTGAATGGCCAGCCGGTGGAGGTTGATACCTATATGACGGTGATTTACACCACGCAGCACTAAAGAGGAGTTCCAATGGTGCAAGGGGCCGCCCATTCCAGTGGACGGCCCCTCTGCCTGCACCGGGCAACCGAGTTTTGGTGTTTCCGCCGGAAGAATTATTTAAAGTGGAAAACGATTCCGGTGGAAACGCGCAGGTTGTTCTGCGTTTGATTGTTACCGTTAGTGATTTCCGGCAAATGGGTCAAGAGATAGTCGAACTGCAACGGGCGGATCGACCAACGATCACGCACGTTCCAGTCGACGCCAACGCCGAACGCCGTCGCGAACGCCGTGTGGGAGTTCGTTGTGGCGAACACACCCGAACCCGCACGCGCCCCGCCGACCAGAACGTGGCCGAAGGGCGAGATCCGGCGATATCCCCGATACGTGAGCCGCGGGCCAAAAAGATACGTAAGCATGTGGTTGTCCACGCTCACGCCGTTGGAGCTACCCACGCTGTAGCCGCCGAAATCGGCGACACCGCTCAGCCAGTCCCTGAAATTGTAGGATGCTGAAGCGCTGCCGCCGTTAAGATTGAAACCGTTGAATCCCGTGGTTGCGGGATTGGCACGAAAATAAGAGTAGCTGACCGACGCGTCTACTTTCGGCAGCTCCTGCGCTTTGCTCGATAGACCAAAGACGGTCACAAGAGCAAGCAAGGACACAACGAATCTAAGCTTCATGAAACCTCCGCAATAATTAGATTTTGCTCGTGGGCCGGGCAACGGCTTGTATGACCCCCGAGTTTGCGGCATGCCCAAGGCAGGTAGGCACAAATCCGCATATTTTTTCTCGTTTGGAATTCAGATGCAGCAGCGGCGCTGCAGGTTGCACGCGAGAGGGTACTAGAGTTGTACGACCGAGAGCCCCGGCACCAGCCTGAAGCGCCGAAGGTTGGCCGTAGCAACGCTGAAACCGAGTTCTAGCGCCGTTACGCCGATCAGAAGATCGGAAAGTGGAATTCGTATTCCTCGCGCTTGGTTTTCTCCGTCGAGCTGTCCCGTAGGAAGCGCAAGAGATCACTTTAACAGCGACGCCAGACAGGTAGCTAGGGCCGCTGGCCCGCACCGGACTAACGCCGACTCTTTTTGTCGGGAACAGCCTACAGGATTGGCTCGCCGGAATCCCGGCCGATGGCGGCGCGTGTGGCGTCGCGCAGGCGAATCAGTTCGTGCCATTCGGATGAGCTGGCGGAACTGCTCGACTCCTTCGCGGTGTTCGGACAGATCGGCGGGTGAAGCGTGATGATCACGCTGGTCGGCCTTGGGATGTAAGTTCCATCGCGCAGGAATTTACGCGTCCCTTTTAGCGAAACCGGAATGATCGGCGCGCCGCTTGCCACCGCGGCCTTAAACGCGCCGAGCTGGAACGGCCGAACGCCATCCTCGGCGGTGAATGTGCCTTCCGGAAAAATAAATACCGATTCGCCGTTGCGCAAGAATTCTTCCATCTTCTGTGCCTGACGCAGCCGCGATTCCGGATCGGTGCGCTCAAACTTGAAGTGTCCCATGCGGTCCAGGAACGTGCCGATGAACGGCATGCTGCCCACTTCCATTTTCGAGACGAAGTGGTACGGCACGCCCAGCCCCCGCATCAGCGGCAGCACGTCGAAATAACTGGTGTGATTCGACGCGTAGATTTTTGCGCCCGGCGTTTCCATGTATTCCTTGCCGACCACGCGCACGCGGCAGCCGATAAGCGCGAACAGGATTTTGAGAGCGGAAGAGGTGAAGCGTCCCGCTTTCTTGTGATCGTTGATGAGTTGCACCATCGCCCATGTGGGAACGATCCAAAGGAAGAACACCACACCGAAATACAATCCATACAAGATCTCGAGCCCGCGTATCACGCCGGCAAAGACCTCGCGTCGGAAGTTGCGCAAGGTGCTCCCCGTTCCCAGGCGCACGATTTGGACCCAGGCCGGCGCGCGCGAGGCAGAAAGAGTGCCTGCCAGATAGAGCTGTTTGGTTTCTTCGCGGCGCAATTTGCCGCTGGATGTTTTCGGGATGCTGCCCGGAGGAATTAACTCCACGCGATCCGGCGGAAGCCCCAATCCGCGCGACACAAGATCGGTCACCGCGGAAGCAAGGGCTGAAAGCCGCGCCGCGTCGCGTTCGCGAGTCTCCGCGACGACCACCAATTTTTCGGTGCCGGTGGCTTCGTCCGTCAAACCGAATGCCACAATGCATCCCTTGCGAATTCCCTCGGCGCGCGCGGCAAGCTCCTCGACTTCGTGCGGATACAAATTGCGTCCGCCCTTGATGATGATGTCCTTCACGCGTCCGGTGACATAGATTTCGCCATCGGCGCGGTACGCGCGGTCGCCGGAATTTACCCAAGCATATTCGCCTGGAACGGTCGCAGGACCAAGTGGCAGCAACGCTTCGGTGGCCTTGGGATTGCGATAATAGCCGGCGGTCGCCGACGGTCCGCGAAACCACAGGAAACCTTCCGTGCGCTCTGGAACTTCGTTGCCGGTTTCCTCCACGATGCGAACTTCATGGCGTGGGAGCGTTTTTCCCGAAGAAACAAAGGCAATTGCGGTTTCATCGTCAGGCGCCGCGGGCACCGCACGGCCCTGCGCCGTAAACGCCTCGCGCTCGACGCGATCCACCAGCGGGCCGCGATTCAACGGCGGGATCGTGACTCCCAGAGCGGACTCTGCCAGGCCGTAGACCGGAAGCATCGCTTCGCGGCGGAAGCCGTAACTTGCGAAGCGCTCCGCAAAGCGCTCGAGCGTTTCCGGATTCACCGGCTCAGCGCCATTCAACGCCGCGCGCCAGGAGCTGAGGTCTATCCCCTTGATATCTTTGTCCGCGATTTTGCGCACGCAGAGTTCATAGGCAAAATTTGGTGCAGCGGCGATCGTTCCGCGATGTTTGTGAAACGCTTGCAGCCAGCGCTCCGGGCGCGTCAAAAAAGCCAGCGGCGACATCACCGCCAGAGGCGTGCCGAAATGCAGCAGCGTGAGCCACGCGCCAATCAAACCCATGTCGTGATACAGCGGCAGCCAGCTGATGCCCACGTCATCCGGGGTGATCTGGACCGCTTCGCCGATGGCGCGCATGTTGGCGAGCAGATTCGCGTGCGTAAGCATCACGCCCTTCGGGTCGCCCGTCGAGCCGGACGTGTACTGAAGCAGCGCGATGTCGCTCCCCTGGCGCGCGCGGCTCCCGGTAACATGCAACGGCAGAGCGCCGGGCGAGAGGGGCTGAGCTTTGTCCGCCGCCTCGATCAATTTTTCCGCGTCCACCACTCCCTCGAGCGAACGCACGCGCGGCCGCAGCAAGTTGGCGACCGATTCCGCGCGGCGGAACGTCAGCAGCATGCAAACTTCCGCATTGTTCAGGATTGCCGATTGCCTCGCGGCGTACTCTTCGATGCGGTCGGCACGAAACGGCGGGTAAATGGGGACGGGAATCGCTCCGGAGAGAAGAATCCCAGCATAAGTCACGAAGAACGCGCGCGAGGTCGGCAGCATCATCGCGACGCGTCCGCCCGCGGGCACGCCCCGCCTCGCCAGTTCCGCAGCGCAGCGGCTCCCCGCCGCATAAAGTTCACCGAAGGTCAGCGTATAGCTGCGTTCGCCGGCGTCGCTGTCCTCAGCGATTAAGAGATGGCTGCGCTCCGCATCGTGCGTCGCGCGATACCGTAGCACATCGATAAGCGTTTCGGCAGAGAAGACGCCCGCATCGGTTGCGGCGCGGCGCAATTTCTGAACGGTTACGGAAGCCCGCAACGCCGAGCCGGCTTCTTCGTCTTCTACAATTGTTCCCGGAGAGTTCAGAATGGCGCGCGCCAGATCCTCTGGCGTGTTCGCTTCGGAAGCCACGCGGTCCGGCAAACGCATGCCGAAAGCCGTTTCCAGTCTCGCTAAAAGTTCCACGCGCTCCAGGCTGCCGAGGCCTAGATCGCGGTCGAGTTGTGAGCTGGCGTCGAGAATCGGCAGCGCGCCCTGGCTGCCCAATTCCTCGAGCAGGCCACGGATCACTTCCAGCACGCGTTCGCGCGCGGCCGAGCGGTCGAGTTGGGCGGCAGGAGTGGCCACGGGATTCACGACGGAGTTTGTGTTCTTCCGCGAGAGGCTACCACGCCAAACCGCGGATTGCTATCCCATGCACGATGAAAATCGGCTCTACACTCTCTTTTTTACCGCTTGCGGCAGGGTGAAGCCCCGCGGGAGCAGCGCCGTGGAACCCGTCTCTACACGCCCTTCTACTCAGCCTGCGGAACCGAAAAGCCCTTCGATAACAGCGCCGTCGAAACTGGGGCTTAGGCGCTTTTCTTTGCGGCTTGAGGCGCCGAAAAACCTTTCGGCAAAAGTGTTGTCGAAAGGTCGACGCCGGAAAGATCCGCACCCGTCAAATCCGTCTCTCGCAAAATGGCTACGCCCATGTCGGCGCCAGAAAATTTTGCGCCGGTCACGTTGGCCAACCGCAAATTCACATTTCGTAATTGGGCGCGCTGAAAATTTGCGTTCGAAAGGTCGCAGCGGAAAAATTCGACGCCGCTCGCTTGGGCTTCGGTCAAATCCGCTCCGGGAAGGATCGCTTCCGTCATGTCCGTGTTCCTGAGGTCGGCCCGATGCAAATTTGCATTCGAAAGATCGGCACCGGGAAGTTTCGCTTTTCGCAAATCGCTTCCTTCTAATTTCGAATTGCGAAGGATCGCGCCGCTCAGGTTGACTCCACTGAGGTCTGAGCGGGAAAGATCCGCGCCGGTCAGGTCGGCGCGTGCCCCGCCATCCTTGCCCGTGAAAAAGCGCTCGTGTGCTTCCAGAATTTCCACCAGCGACTTCCCGTTGTGCTTGATACTTTTTGGTTTTCTCAGTCCCATGTGCCGCCCACTATCGATGACATTTGACCACTAGTTTACTCGATGTGGCGGTCCGGCGGAACTCGCGTCCTTAGCTCTTGGTGGGAATCGGGGAGGCAGACTGCGGCGGCGCGGCTTGCGCGCGCAGCGAATTGACCACGGATTGCGTGACATCTTTTCCGCCGCGCGAATTGTTGTAGACAGACTGAATGGTGTAAATCGGCCCCCACGGAATGCCCCACCAACCGGCAACCAGCGACAGCAACGTGAAGGGCAGGCCCTTTACCACGGGGTTTTCGCCCTGCCGGAGGAAGTAAATATCCGAAGGCCGCCGAAACGTGAGGATGATGATGGAAATGCAATACTGGAAGAGAACGAACTTTGCCCCGCGCTGAATCTCGAAGTCCAGCTCGCCGTGCTTCATTCCTTCGATGCCGCGAATTTTGGTGGCCATGGTCAGGGCAACCTTGGCTGCGATAGTCCCGGCTGCGCAGCCTGTTGCATCTGAGCTAACTCGCGCGACGCCGCATAGCCCTGCCAGATCATCCACAGCGCGTAGGCATGCACAGCAGCGTCCAACCACATGCTGAAGACCAAAAGCAAAACACCATCAAGCCCGTAGGCGATCATTCCACCGACGAAGGCTCCCTGCGAACCGGCCTTTGCCCATTTGGAACAGAGGAACAGCATTATGATGAATAGGCCATCGACGCAAATAATTACGATCGTTCCGTTCTGCCCCATCTGGTGCGCCACGGCGTCCACCACCTGCGTTATGCCGAGGCCAAAGATAAAGCGGATCTTTGCTTCAAAAATCTGCAGAACGGAATTGACGCCGGAGAGGATGGCAATGGTCAGAAACCATCCCGCACCACGCCGCATGCGGAGAATGATAGGGTCCATCGCCGCGGGGGCGGAGGCAGTTGCAGGAGTACCACCGGGACTCAGCGACATGTTCGCTCCCTGTTATGGCCAAGGCGCTCAAACACGCTATCTTATGATTGCAACGTGAAGTGAATCGCGCGGTCAAGGGCGATTTTCCAACGTGTTATCGAATCGCCAGTCCCATCCGCCCCTTCCCGGTGTGATAGTGTGAGGGCAGAGTTTCCTATTGCCGGGATTGGGTCGCGCGGCGTGCAGCTGTGTGCGAAACTTTCCTTTCAGCGGGAAACCAACCTGTAATGGCAGAATGCGGCGCAATGTTTTCTCTATTTCTTCGGGCGGGATTCCTGCGGCGGATCGTGGTAGTCCTTTTCGCCGGTGTCCTCGGCGCATTGCCATTTGACACACTGGCGCAGGAGCAACACGAAGACGAAATCGTCGCCAATCTCGCCGGCGGCAGGGCCATCGTCCACGTGGCCAAGGATGTCATCATTTTTGCGGCTATCGATCAGCAGGTGGAGCGGAACTCCATCCCGCCGCGCGTGGTGGATCTGGACGCAACGCACATCGGCATCCTCTTCGGAGCTTCGGAATGGCGCATTCCTGCTGATCCCAAGCCTATCCGGCTGGACCGCAATTTCCAGCGGGTTTCCCGCGCCGATTCCCGCTATCAGATACCCGGCGAAGGCGAGACGGATTTGGAAACCATCGGCGTCGCTTTCCTGGAGAAGCTTCGCCCGCTCATCTCTCAGCTCCATCACAAAGTCGATTTCTCCCTCGACGACCCCATCTTACAAATTGTGATCATTGGCTACGCTCCCAACGAGTACGGACCCGAGGTGTGGGTCGTGGAATATCATATGGAGCAGTCGCAAATAGCCACGCGTGGCGATTATTGGCAGACACGCATTCAGCGCCCGCGTTTTACGCAGCTCTACCCGCCGGAAAAACACGCGCCGCGCACAATTGTAGAAAGCCGTTACCCTCCGAACGCGAAAGGCCCCACGTTGGCCGAGTTGATCCAGGGCAACGACCCGAACATCACGCACCTGGGCTCCGGCGAGCCGCGTTTTGCAAAGGTGCTCGATAATATCCGTGGCGGCCAGGCGCAAAAAGCTCTCCCCATCGATTCCGCCGATTTTATGCGCGCCGTACTGCCGCTGATTGCTGGGAATTCGACGTTTGTTCTTGGGACGATGGACGAGCGCCGCGGATTCGAATGGATGGTTCCTCCTGATGAGCCTGTCGAGAAAGTGCAGGAAGACAAGAGCCGCCCGCCGGATGCGCCGACGCTGCGGCGGCCTCCCAAGCCCTAGAGTCTTACCCAATCTTCTAATACGCGAGCTCGCGGCTGAGTGTTAGCCCAGCCCACCGATGATAACTTCCGAGTTGCCGACTTCCGGAAGGAACTGTCCTAGCAGCCATCTGGTTTAACTCCTAACATTCACAATCTGAAGTTGCGGATTTACGTCGCTGATAGGATGAGCGGTAACAGAAATTCTTGTAACCGGCTGCTTTCCATGGCGCCCAGTCGTCTACCACAAGGATCTGGGCACGCAACGTACCACTCCCTACGCATACGGAAGTCCCAAGCCAGTGAGCGGTGACAACTAACGCTAAGAATTTACTTTGGAGGTCTTGGTGTCTCGCAGCCAGCGCCACAACTCCTCGCGAAGCACCTTGAAGTTAATCGGCTTGGAGACGCAGGCATTGCAACCCGCCCGCAAAAACTGGCTTTGTTCTGTCACCAGAGCGTGCGCCGTCACGGCAATCACCGGAATGGAGGAAAGTTTCGGGTGCTTTCGCATCCAAGCTGCCAAAGCAAGTCCGTCCTGGTCGCCAAGCTGGACATCCAAGAGCACGGCATCGGGCGCATGTTCTTCGATGGACCGCATCGCCGCGCCCAAATCCTCCACGCTTGAGACTTGATGGCCTTCTACTTCGAGCCAATCACAAAGCAATTCGCGGTTCAGCGCGTTGTCTTCGACGACCAGGATTTGGTGTTTCACACCTTCTCCGCTGCACTCGGGGTAACCACGCGCTCGATTTGCTTAACCAGTGCTTCATGCCAGGGTCGCTGCTTGCGAAAAAGTACTTCCGCGTGCGTGCGCAAATAGCTTTGCTCCTCCTGACTTAAGTCTTTGCTGGTCAGAACGAATATTGGGAGGCCGGCAGTGCGAAGGCTGGCGCGCCATTCCCCGAGGAGTTCAAAGCCACTCACTTCAGGTAACATCATGTCGAGGATCACCAACTCGGGCAGTGAAGCGGCCACTTGTGCTCGGGCCTGCGCGCCATCCGCGGCTGTCGTGACCGTAAAACCATGGGTCATGAGTATTTCCGCGATGAATTCGCGCGTTGGTGCGTCATCTTCTACGATGAGGATCGACCGTCCCGGTTTGAGAGTCGGCTGCTTGCTGATGTGACGCGCAATCGCTTCGAGCAGGGTGGCCTTGTCGACTGGCTTGACCAAGTAATCGTCAGCCCCGAGCAGCGCTCCCATGCTTGGTTGATCGACGATCGAAACCACGATCAAAGGAATTTGCGCGGTTCGTGCGTCTCGCTTCAACTGCGTCAAGATTTCCCATCCATTTTTTGGCTTCATGACGATGTCGAGTGTGATGGCGCTGGGCTGGAGTTGCGCCGCGGTATCCAATGCATTTTGCGGCTCCTGGCACACTGTCACCTGGTAACCCGCCGAAGTGAGCTGCGAGTGAATAAGGTGCGCGGTCGCGCGGTCATCTTCAACCACCAAAATTCGTCGCGGCATAGCTGATCTAACGGGAAATTCTGTTTTGCGGGCAAGTGATTCTCGAGCCCCTGGAGCCGCGGGAAGGGAGAAATAGAAGCAGCTTCCTTGCCCCGGTTGACTCGTAAGTTTCAAGTCGCTGCCGTGAAGCTCGACCAGGCGCTGTGTGATGGCCAGGCCCAGACCAGTGCCCTCAGTTTTTTTACCGGACTCACGGAGGCGGTAAAAAGCCTCGAAAATACTCTTCTGCTCGTCCGGAGGAATACCAGGGCCGCTGTCCCGCACTTCCATGCAAACGTTCCCGCCATCCAGGCGTGCCGCCAGTTCGATGCGGCCTCCATTTGGAGTGAATTTGATGGCGTTACCAAGAAGATTCATCAGCACTTGCTTGAGCCGCGTGGCATCCGCGCGCACCGCTAATCCAGCCTCGCAATTTGTAGTCAATGCGTGCGATTTCCTGTCGGCCAGTGGCTGCATCACACTGAGCACTTCGGCAAGGGTGCTTTGGACCGAAAGGTTTTCCATGGCCAGCTCCATCCGGCCAGCCTCGATTTTTGAGAGGTCGAGGATATCGCTGATCAGCGTGAGAAGGTGTTTTCCACCGGTATGGATGTGATCGATATAACGCCGTTGCTTGTCGTTTAGCGGGCCATAACGCTCATCGGCAAGAAGGTCAGAGAAGCCCAGGACCGCATTCAGCGGCGTGCGCAGTTCATGGCTCATGGTGGAAAGAAACTGGTCCTTGAACCTGGTGGTGCGCTCCGCCTCCTCTTTTGCGCGCACAAGAGCCTGCTCCGCTCGCTTGCGCACCGAGACATCCGTGGCGACCACCAGGCGGGCATCGCGGCCATCATAGACCAGCGGACGCGACGTAATCTCAACGTCAATCAAGGTCCCATCTTTTTTGCGATGTTTCCAGACGCCGGCCGTTTCAGTGCCTGGTGTTGCCTTCCCCGCGCTTTCCAGAAGAGCGGGGACGTCTTCTGGCGGACGAATGTCTTTGATTGTCAGTGAAAGAAATTCTTCTCGCGAGTAACCATAGTTCTGGATGGCAGAAGGGTTCACGTCCAGGATGGCCAGAGTTTTCAGGTCGTAGACCCACACAGGATGCGGATTACTGTCGAAAAGGAGATGGTAGCGCTCCTCGGATTGCCGAAGTTCCTCCGCCGCTCGCTTCTGCAAGCTGATGTCTTGCAGGACGACCACCCCGCCTTTGAGAGCACCATCCTCGCCGCGCAGAGGTCGTCCCGTAATACTCAGAAGGCGCCCATCCGGCACATTGGCATTACGAATGAAGAGCTCTACGTCGTCCACATTTTCGCCCCGCATAGCGCGAACTAGAGGCAATTCATCGGGAGGGAACACGGTCACGCCGTCAGGCTGAAAGGCGCCATATTGCTTTGACCATGTGTCGGGAGTTGCGTCTAGAGCGCCAATGCCCACGAACTGCTTGGCGGCTTCATTGAACAGCAGGAACTTTCCATCGGTGTCAGCCACGACGACGCCGTTTGTAATGCTCCTCAAAATGAGCTGCATGAGATCTTTTTGCCGGCTTGTTTCCTCTTCGGCCAGCTTCTTGTCCGTAATGTCCCGGAAAACGAGCACGACACCGAATGCTTCTCCCTCGTCAGCGAGAATGGGCGCCGCGCTGTCTTCGATGTCAAATTCTTTGCCATTCTTGGAAAGCAAAAGCGTGTGGTTGGCAAGACCGACAACCTTCCCCTGACGGACAACTTTCTTGACGGGGTTCTCGACGGGCAGGCGAGTCTCTTTGTTCACGATGTTAAAGACCAGATCCATGGAGTTGCCGACGGCCTCTGCCTGTGTCCAGCCGGTGAGCGACTCGGCGACGGTGTTCATGAAGGAGATGGCACCGTTCATGTCCGTGGCGATGACTGCGTCGCCGATACTACCGAGAGTGGTGGAGAGCCACTTTTCACTCTTTGTCAAAGCTTCTTGTGCCCGTTTGCGTTCGGAAAGCTCGCGGAGCAGTGCCTGGTTCGCGGCTTCCAGGCGCCGGTTTGCCTCTTGTACCTCAGCCGCCCGCTGATAAACCTCGGCTTCCATTTGCCCCGCCCGTGTACGCAGCTTTTCCGCCAGTTTTTCCTGCTCCAGTCCTTGCTGTTTGAGTCGAACGAACTCCGTCACGTCCTCGACACGATGGATAATGTAGGCGACCTCTTTATCCGACCCGAAGACGGGGGAGTTGACGGGACTCCAGAACCTTTCTTCGAATCCGCCTCCCTCCGATTCTGGCTTCCGGATATCGTACTTCTGGACTGCCATAGTGTCGGGGGTCTTGTCTTGCATCACACGCTGCAGGGAGGTTCGCAGGTTGCGGACCCCTGTGGCGGAGGGATCATCCGGATTATCGGGGAAGACATCGAAGATTCCGCGGCCCAGAATTTCCTCTCGTTTGGTCATAGTCGCGCGCACATAAGCGTCACTTACTGCGACAATGTTCAAATCGGGCGTAAGCACAAGATACAAACCGGGCGCCGATTGGAATAGGGCCTGGAAGTCAGGCGTTGGACGGGATGGGGAGGAGTTTTTCATGGCGACTTTCTAAGAGAGAGCACTCACCAATTATGTTGAAGACTCGGCCCCAGCCTGGCAATGAAACTTGGCTCTTTGAGGAGCGTGATCGTCACCGGCAGGCCCTCCGAGGTTGGGGCAAGCCGTCGAGTGGTTCCGTTCCACGCGATCATGCCCACCTTTCCACCGCTGTGCCACGGATTCGCGGGAGCACGCATTAGCCAGCGGACCCTGCGGGGTGCACTGGCTCATAGCCGTGAACGACGGTCTCAAACACGTCTACGACAGCAACATCCCACCAGCCGCGCTTTGCTTCTTCTCTAATTATCTCAAACGCTTTTTCCTGTGAAAGAGCCTTACGGTAAGGACGGTCGGTGGTTAGGGCATCATAAACATCGGTGACTTGCAGAATGCGGGCGGTGAGGGGAACTTGTTCACCTTTCAATCCATCGGGATACCCGGAGCCGTCCTGCTTTTCGTGGTGGTGGCGGATAATCGGCAACACTTGGCGGAAGGATCGCAGCGGTGCGCAAATGCGCTCACCTGCAATGGTGTGCTGCTCCATGATTTTGCGTTCCTCGGGAGTGAGCGGGCCAGGTTTCAAGAGGATGCTTTCCGGCACGGCGAGCTTGCCTATGTCGTGGACCAGGCCGCCCCGGCGGAGAGCGACTCGTAGATCTTCCGGCAATCCCAATTTCTGTCCCACTGCCACGGAATATTTGGAGAGGCGGTCGCAATGCCCTTCGGTATATGGATCTTTCGCCTCGATGCTTAGAGCCAGACTGAACAGGACGGCTTCTGCGTTGTCCAGCTCGTCCGTGAACTGCTTCAAGCGCAGGAGGGAATGCACGCGTGCCAGCAATTCGTGACGGTTCACCGGCTTGCTAAGGAAATCATCCGCTCCGCACATAATTCCGCGGATGCGGTCGTCATCGCCGGTAAGACTGGTAAGCAGCACCACAGGGATTAGGCGCGTTTCCGGGTTTGACTTGATCGCCAAGCAAACGTCGAACCCTGTTTTGCCAGGCATCACAACGTCGAGCAATGCGAGGTCGATCGGATCGCTGCTGATCTTCTCTAATGCCTGGTTCCCATCGGTTACCGAAAGGAGGTGGTATCCCTCCCCGCCCAGCAAGCCCACGAGCAGGTCGCGGTTAGCGTCATTGTCATCAGCGACAAGGATGATTCCTTCTCGGGCCCCTGGAGCGGACATCTTCCCCTCCTCTAAGACTATCTGGGTTGCAGAAGACTATTCCGAAGTGTGAACTCCATTGAAGGGTCCGCTCCATCCAGACTGCGTCCGAGCGACGGAGGACTCGTCCCGGGAACCCTCTCTGCAAAGTATCTCAAATCTTTTCGCTATGCTCATGGGCGATGCGAAGCAATGTTACCGAAAGGTGAATATGTTAACAGAGCCCCCCAATACGCAATTCTTCACAAGCGTGCTTGCGGAAGGCCGAACTGGATTCTCGATTGGCTGCTTGGCAGTTGTTCCCGACAGGGCAAACCGGAAGGAACAGAATTACTTCGTGTTTGCCGACGATCTGCCGTTTGCTCTTACTCTACCGCTCCTCGCTCCCGCAGCAGAGTCACCGTTCTCCTCTGATTCGCGCCGCCAAACAGCAGCGCATATCCCAAGGGCGTGCACTCCACGATCTCACCCGGCCGCTCGTAGTCTCCGGGAAGCTTCACGCGAGCCGTGAGATCTGCACCTCGTTCAACCAGTAACTGCGTTACCAGCAAGCCGTGATTGTCGGACTGCGTCACCGCATGGAAGATTGCCGTTTGCCCGCCGATGCCGGCCTCATCGACTGTTGCGCGGGCATTGACATCGGCCCCACGGTCGAGGAGCAGAGCGGTCGCTGCCACGTTGCCGTATTCCGCAGCCACATGCAAAAGCGTTCCTCCCTGAAGCAAGAGAGAACGTCCGCCGGTCTGGCCGCAATCGAGTTCTGAGAAACGTTTGTTCACGAGTCCGGGCTCGGCGTCAATCAGTTCTGCCAGAATATCGAGCCTGCCGCGAAGAAGTGCCAGCACGGCCGGCGTATCGTACCTGGTCTCACCACCGGCCTGGAGAAGGAGGTCGATGCAGGCGCTCAGCCGTTCCATGGAACGCGCGTAACCCGCAATGAGGTAGTCGAGAGCCGTGCCTGGGTATGGATGGCCGCTTATCTCGTACCCATGGTCACGACAGTTCGGATTCGCGCCGTGATCGAGAAGCCATTTAAGAGCGGCAGGGTCCATCGACTCGCACGGGGCAAAGATGATGGGGAAATGTCCGTGCCACAGGGCGTTCACATCCGCGCCGTGCGACACCAGAAGCTCCATCATCGGGATGCGATATGCGTTGAGCGCGGCACGCATAAGGGGTCCGTCGCCCCCTTGGTGCACGTCCGATCCGTGGTTGATCATCCATTCCGCAATAGCCAGTCTCATATGACTCGGTGGTTCCCAAGGCACGCGGCATTCGGCAACCCACGTGAGCGGCCCATCCTTGCCGTAGCCAAGTGGGGTACTGTGCAGCGTGGGGTTGCGCGCCATCATGGTCTTGACGCGCGCGATGTCATTGGTGTCGATTGCCTGCTTGAGTTGTCCGATCTCCTCCAAGGATTCGACGTGAGCCTTGAGCTTGGGCCAACTCGCAAACCCATAGAGACGCGCAATCTGGAACTGCGCATCGGTGATCGATTTCGCCGCGCCAGTCTTGAGCAGGTCCTTGGCTTGGTCCTTCAGATGGCGGAGATTGGGATGGTCGGGAAGAGGGCGTGGGGCCCCGTGTGGATCAGTCGACATAGCGACGTCCTTTCATCGAAGCGCCCGGTGTCCGCACAATCGGGCTGAAAGAAGGTTGCTTAGACTCGAAACTGAAGGTGGGCTTCTACCCTTTCCGCGGACCGGATGCGTCCTTTACGCGACAGGTTATTCGAGGTTCGCCGGGCTTGCTCGTGGACCACGCTTCGAGGATTCTTGTCCTCGCGCAAGCCCGGTGGAAATCCGTCGACGGGCCAGCGTTCCTTACGAGAGTTTTTCGATGTGGTCGCCGCGGCGGATCAGTCCACCGTCGAGCACGCGGCACAGCATGCCACGGCGTCCCCACAGCTCTTTGCGCAGCCCGGGACGAATGGCTTCCATCTGATCGCAGGGCGTGCAAACCGCGCTGACTTCGAGACGTGCCTGGCCGACGCGCAGGAGTTGGCCAATCTGCAGGCTATTCACGTTGAGGCCGTCGGTGGTGATGTTCTCGCGGATAATTCCCGGCCGCAGGTCCATGGCCTCCAGAGTCTCGCGATCCACCAACAAGACCTGACGCTTGCTGGCGGGTCGCGCATGCGCGCAGCTCTCAAAGCCGGCGTCGGTTACTGCCTGGACTTCGGCAAGTTCCTCCATCGGAAGGCGCTTCTTCGGGGCGCGGAAGAGATTCTGTACTGTTGGCATGGCCTTCAATCTCCCGCGGCGCTTAGTTGACCAGCGTGAGCGCCAATGTCCTTGCGGTAGTGCATTCCATCGAAGTAAATCTTCGCGGCGGCTTCGTAGGCAGAGGCGAGAGCGGCTTTGAGCGATGCAGCCGCCGCAGTGACGCCGAGCACTCTTCCACCGCTGGTGAGCAGGCTATTTCCAACGAGCTTCGTTCCGGCGTGCAGGACCTGCACACCGGTAATCTGCTCCGCAGCGGTTAGGCCATCAATCTTCTTGCCGGTCTCGAATTTTCCAGGATAGCCACGCGACGCCAGTACAACGCAGGCTGCGGCCCCAGGCTTCCAGCGCAGCTTTGACGAGTCGAGGGATCCGGCAGCCACATCGCTCAAGACTTCGGCCAAGTCGAAGTCTGTTCGCGCGAGAATCGCCTGGGCTTCGGGATCGCCCAACCGGCAGTTGAACTCCAGGACTTTGGGACCAGACTTGGTCAGCATCAAGCCAATATAAAGGAATCCCTGGTAGGGGATGCCGTTTGCCGCTAGTCCTTGCAAGGTTGGCTCGACGATAGTCGAACGAATCGTTTCGCGAAGCGCATCCGGGAGCAATTCATCGATAGAGTAAGCTCCCATGCCACCGGTATTCGGGCCCCGGTTCCCATCGAAGACGCGCTTGTGATCGCGTGTCGGCAGCAGCGGCGCATAGCGGTTTCCATCCGTGAGAATAATGAACGAAAGTTCGTCGCCTTCCAGAGTCTCTTCCAGCAGGATTCGCTGGCCGCCTGGACCGAGTTCGTTCTTCTCCATCACGCGTTCAACGAAGTCTCTCGCTGCGGCGAAGTCCGGCGCCAAAAAAACTCCTTTGCCGGCGCATAATCCATCCGCCTTCATCACCACTGGGAAATTCACGGAGTTCAGCGTGCGGTAAATTTCCTGCGGAGAATCAAACGCACCGTACATCTTTGCGGTGGGAATGCGATGCTGTTCCAGAAAACGTTTAGAAAAAACCTTGCTGCCTTCCAATTGCGCGGCTTTTTGAGAAGGGCCTACAACAGCCCAATTCCGCTGCCGGAACGCATCCGTCAGCCCGTTCACGAGAGGAAGTTCCGGGCCCACAACGGTCAGGTCGGGCTGAATCTTTTCAGCTAGCGCGATAATGGCGTCGATGTCGCCTGCATCAATGGCAACGCATTCCGCGTCTTTGGCGATGCCGCCGTTGCCGGGCGCGCACCAGATTTTTACCACGCGTGCACTTTGCTTCAGCTTCCACACCAGTGCGTGTTCGCGCCCGCCGCCGCCCAGCACGAGAATCCTCATCCGCAATCCCTCGGCAATGACTCTTCCGAACGATAGACGGCCCTATGGAGTGTGTCAACCCAGGCGTTTGGAAACTAGATGAAATGGAGCGGGTTTGAAGAAGCGCAGATTATAGGATGGCCGATGCGCAGGCGTACTATATCTAGAGTTATATAAATATTAAGTAATAGAACTATGACTAGCCATTGCCGACAGCGCGAATCGGAATTGTTACTGTAGCAGCGGCTTCGGAAGATCCCAGCATGTGGCAGCGCCCGTCGAAAATTCCGCCCGGGTCGATGACCATGCAAGGAGAGTGCACCTCTCCTGTCACCACTCCCTTGGCTTCAATCTCCACGCGGCCCTTGGCGAAAATCACGCCATCGAAGCGCCCGGAGATTACCACGCGGTTGCCCTCGATTTGACCTTCCACTTTCGCGCGTTCACCAAGAATCACAGTTTGCTCTGAAATGATGTTGCCCTTCACGTTGCCGTCAATGCGGAACGTGCCGGTAACCGTCAGCGTGCCTTCGAGCGACACTCCCTGGTCGATGAAGCCTGTCCATTCTTCACTTGCGCCATCTTTGGCGGTGCTGGGCCACTTCCATGCCATTGCAATTCCCCCGAGAGACTGTTCTACTTTAGCCGCGCATGCGGATAAGTCAACGCAACTAACGAAGTGTGTTGTCGAATGTGCGACTGAACGAACGGGCAGTAGCCACTGGCGGAACTCGCAAAGCTACTTCATCAAGCGATCGTAAAGACCCATCAGTTGATCGTCGTCGTAAAACTCGAGGACGAGTTGTCCCGGACGCATTTTTGTTTTCTGGTGCAAAAGCACCTTCGTGCCAAGATGCCGTTGGAGTTCATCGAGGGCCGAACGAATGTTCGCGTCCAGATGAGCTTCTACTGGCACGCGGGCGCCAGACGCCCGTCGTGATGCCAGCTTTTCAATCTGGCGGACCGTCAATCCGCCGCGCGCAGCTCTTGTAGCGTAGCGCATGCGCAATTGCGGATCCGGCACAGCAAGCAAGGCGCGGCCGTGGCCTGCGCTGAGTTTCCCTTCTTCAATCCAATCCTGAATTTTCTGTTCCAGCTTTAGCAAGCGAATCGAATTCGCTATCGTGGCGCGATCTTTACCGGTTCTCTCAGCAACCGCTTCCTGCGTTAGTTTAGCTTCGTCCATCAACCGCTCAAATGCGCGCGCTGCTTCAATCGCGTTCAGATCCTCGCGCTGAATATTCTCGACTAATGTCATTTCCAGCGCCAGATCGTCGGAAACCGGCCGCACGATGACCGGAACTTTCGTCAAGCTGGCTCGCTGCGCTGCACGCCACCGGCGCTCGCCGGCGATTAGCTGATATCGCGAGCCGATTGGCCGGACAACCAGCGGCTGGATGATTCCGCTCGCTTTGATCGAACGCGCCAGCTCATCGAGAGCTTCTTCACGAAAGCGCGTGCGCGGCTGGAAAGGACTGGGCTCGATCAAATCGATGTCGATCTGCTGAGGCCCGGGATGTGCAGCTTCGCGAGCCGGAGTCGCCGCGGCGCCGCTGGCGCTTGTTGTGTGCGGTTGGATCGCTGGGGCTGGTTCTGGAGGATCCTTAGGCTGAAGCTCCCGAATGAGCGCTCCGAGCCCCCGTCCCAGTGCGTTTCTTGGCATTGGCAATAACCTCCTGGGCGAGTTGCGTATAACCTTCTGCGCCCTTGCTGTGAATATCGTAAAAAATGATCGGTTTGCCGAAACTTGGCGCTTCCGCGAGACGCACGTTGCGCGGAATCACGCTCTTGAAGATTTGCGTTCCGAAAAAACTGCGCAAATCTGTGGCAACCTGGCGGGAGAGCGAAGTCCGCTCGTCATACATGGTAAGCAGGATCCCTTCGACCTCCAGG
>Ga0070716_100000096_pt1 | contig 34314 bp, 24 predicted proteins | sample LARL112metaG_FD_71395 | JGI IMG/M metagenome (GOLD analysis project Ga0070716, IMG submission 71395) | Corn, switchgrass and miscanthus rhizosphere microbial communities from Kellogg Biological Station, Michigan, USA - LAR L11-2 metaG | ecosystem: Host-associated > Plants > Roots > Rhizosphere... | reverse complement strand
GACCAGATTGAGACCAGCACGCGCTCGGTGTTGCCCGGACAGACAGGGAACAAACCGATTCAAGTGCAGGTGCAGGAATCGCACGGGATCGCGAAGCTGATCTCGAGCGGAGCCAGCCAGTTCGGCGAGATCGCGCTCGCCATCAGCTTTGTTCCGTTCCTGATCTATTTCATGTTGACCTGGAAGACGCACGTGCATTCGGCGACCCTGCGCGTCTTCCCCAAAGAAAAACGACTGGTGGCGTACCGGACGATCGGCCGGATCTCAGAAATGGTGCGCAGCTTCATTGCCGGCAACCTGCTGGTGGGATTGCTGAACGCTCTGGCGTCGACGGCAGTTTTCGGAGCCCTGCACCTGCCCTACTTCTATTTCCTGGGAGCGATCAGCGCCTTCGTAGGACTGGTGCCGTACCTCGGATTGTTTTTCGCGCTGCTCGCGCCGATCGCCGCCGGAATGGGCGTCCTCAACAAATCACAACTGGGAATCGTTTTTATTGCCGTGGTCGGGTTGCACATCCTGACCATGAACCTGCTTTATCCGAAAATAATCGGCCGACGGCTTCGGCTGAATCCGCTGGCGGTGGCCTTGTCGCTGCTGTTCTGGGCCTGGATCTGGGGGGCGTTCGGATTGATTCTGGCGATTCCCTTGATGGCGACGACCAAGATTATCTGCGACTACATCGAGCCTTTGCAGGCGCTGGGCGAGTGGTTGGGAGACTGAAAGCCACTTCCCGTCTGAGGTGGAAGAGCTCTTAACCGCAAAGAGCGCGAAGAAAGACCGCCAAGTTCGCAAAGAAAATCGTCTTCGCGTTCTTCGCGGTTCTTCTTAGCGACCCTTGCGGTTAAGAGCTCTTTCCCTGTGGTATTCCTTTGCCCCCCGCGAGACTTGTTATCCGGCTCGAACCCGCAAGCATGCGAAAGAAGAGCCTTAACTTCACCGAGCTAACGAATAACAGCTGACGGCGTCCAAGCTTGGCATGATGCGCCTTCGAAGCCTGCGCTTTCGTCAAACTACACAAGTCCGTTCGAACCTCACATTTTGGCGAATGACCGGCACGATGCGGGCAGCGGTTCTGAGTTGCCTTGGTCTCGTCTGCATCGTGCATGCCGCCGATCGGGATGAGCCGAAGATGGTCAAGATCAACGATGCCATCTCCATGGCGACGACCTCCTGCAACGTGTACGTCGTGAATACGCCGGCGGGAAGCGTGGTCATCGATACCGCCATGGCGGACCAGGCTCCTGACGCCAAGAAGTTGCTGTCTCCCGAAAAACACGGACCCCTGAAATACATCGTCCTGACGCACGCGCATGCCGACCACATCGGGGGCATCTCGCTCTGGAAAGAGCCGGGGACAGAAGTCGTCGCGCAGAGAAATTATGTTGAGTTCGTCAATTATGTCGCGCGGTTGGATGGGTTCTTTGCTCCGCGCAATGCGGCCGCCTTCCGCCGACCGCCGAAGCCGGCCGGTCCGTGGGCCGGGGACTACGGAGCCAAGGTCGACGCCACCATTCTGTTCGACGAAAAGTACTCCTTCACAGTGGGAGGCATCGAATTCGATCTGTTCAGCACGCCGGGGGAAACGCCCGACCATCTCACAGTCTGGATTCCCGCGTACAAAGCGGCGTTCATTGGCGACAACTATTCGGGTGTGGGCATCCCGGAGCCGAATTCGTTTCCGAATCTCTATGCCATCCGGGGCACCAAGCCGCGCTGGGCACTGGACTGGGTCAAGTCGCTCGACACCGTGCTGGCCCTGAAACCTGAGATCGTGGCCAACGGGCACGGAGATCCGATCGTCGGCAACGCGGAAATCACTCGCCGCCTGAAACGGTATCGCGATGCAATCGAGTACGTGCACGACGAAACCGTGAAAGGGATGGACGCCGGGAAGGACGTCTACACGCTGATGCAGGAGATCAAGCTGCCGGCTAGCTACAACCTCAACGAGGTCTTCGGGAAAGTCAGCTGGTCGGTGCGCGGAATTTACGACGGTTACGCCGGCTGGTACGACATGAATCCTGCCACCATGTACGAACTCCCGCCCGCGTCGATATATCCGGACTTGGTCAAACTCGCAGGAGCCGACGCGGTGGTGCGGCTCGCAGTGGAAAAAGTCACGGCCGGAAAACCCGTCGAGGCACTGCACCTGACCGATGTCGTACTTGCCTCGGATCCGAAGAATAGTGCAGCGCTCAACGCGCGCATCAAGGCGCTCGAGGTCCTGCGCGATCGCTCGGAGAACTTCGTGGAGACGGGCTGGCTGGAGTATGGGATCGACAAGGCGAAGGGACAGCTCCCGCCAGCGCACTGACGCAAGGCAACGCGCAACAGATGCGGGATTCTGGCGGTGAGCGAATGGCTGAAGGGATGCGGATTGACCTCATAGCGCCGGATAGCCTCTTCAGAATTTGAATACGAGCCCGCCAGAGTAGCGGAAATTGCTCTGCGTCGAGTCGGCGAATTGCGTTCTCAGCCAATCAGCCTGCGCCAAGCGTACGGCGAACCTGGGACTGACCTTGACGTCCACTCCCCCGCCCATTGCCCAGGAAAAAGAATTGTCGGAACCGCTGAGGTTGAAGCCATCGGCGCCCAGGTGCGCTCCGCCAAATAGCACGTGCCCGAAGGGGATCATGTTGGTGGAATTCGGAAATCGTACGATTGGCCCAAATAGATACGTATAGGTCCTGGTGCTAACTCCGAACGGGCTACCATAACCACCGCTTAAATCGGTGCTTATGCCAAGATACTTGTTGAAGTACCCGCTTACGGAGGCATTCCAGCCGTTCAAGTTGAAGCCGTTGATGTCATGTCCAAGCGCTACGTGGGTATACTGATAGCCCACGAAGATGTCCGCCTTGGAGTCATTCTCCTGTGCCACGCTGAAACAGCTCAATACCAGCAGTATGGATAACACTAGACTCAGAATTCGTACCACGCTTCCTCCCACGAAGATTAAGGTTGAGTGCAAGGTGATGCTACGTGCGCTGTGGCCTGACGCAACTGTAAGAACTACCAATGAACAAGGAAACCCATAATCCGTTGGGCCTCAAAATTGCGTTAAGTGTGTGAAATCGCGATTGCAACGATACACGGAGAGGAAAGGTCGCGGCAGGGTAGTGCGTGTAAACGCACATGATTTCAACGTTAGGCGTAGAACTATTGAAGGGTGAGAGTCATCGCCTTGAAATCGAAAGTGGTCTGGTGGGCCTGTTGCAGCAGGTCTATTCCGAGATTTCCTGCGAAAAATCTGCTGGCATCATTCGTGGGCTTGAGCAGCACTCCCACCGACTTGAGCATGACCGGGAATCCTCCGATGCTGAACTTCAATGACTCAAGAGTTGCAGCCTGCATATATTTGGCGCCGCCAACACCTTCCATTTTGAACGAATCCGTCTTTGTTGCAGAGCGGATGAGTTCTGGAAATGCCGTCGCAAACGGCGGGTAAAGGTCTGTATTGGTGGCGCCCGTGTCTAAGGTAAACGCCAGGGGCCGATGCTCGTATGCAACCTGTACGATCGGATGGTTTCCGTCGAAGCAGAGACCTGCGTGGGGCGTTCCCTTGGGCAAAGATTGTGGCCCGATTTCAAAAGTCTTATCCGCTCCCCAGACGAACCGCTCAAAAGCCAGCAGAACCGGTAGACCGATGAGTCCACGCGAGCCAGGACTTTGCTCATCGAACGGCGGTTGGTTGTCAGGCAAAACCAGAAAGGCTACATGCTTTATTCGGATGGAGCCGATGGAAAGTTCATCCGCTAACGCGATCTGCATACTCACCTTGGTTCCGTTCACATCTCCCACTTGCACCGATGCTGGGCGCACGCGCAGTCCGAAACGTTTAGCCTCTGATTCGGCTAGCACGGAAAGCTCCGCTCCCGTGTCGAACCAATAAGTCGCGTGAACACCGTTGATGGAGAACGGCAACCCTCCGTCTTGGAGTTGCACGGTGGTGTGTCGTCCCGCGATTCGTTGATCGGGAGTATCGGCGAGGGCGGCGAGCACCGGGCGACCGCCCAAGGCATCCCCGTCGGTTGGCCTGAGCGCGAGGATGGCGTCCACCTGTGCCAACGCCTTCTTGTATGCACCGTGTGTCAAATAGGCAGAAGCCAACATTCTGTGTGCTTCGACCGCTTCGTCCGATTTTGGAGCGGAGTTAAATACTTCGCGGAACTTCTTTTCGCACCGTAGCACTTCATTGAACGAGCATGCGACAGCGCCCTGATAGAAGGCCGGTGCGCGGCCCTTGCTGATGGAATCACGAAGGTCAAACCATTGATGGCTGTCGTAGAGTGATTTCAGATTGATGTCGTCATTCAGCGCAGCGACGCACAACGAGGCGAGAATAACGCCGCACACCGCAATCGCTGGAACTTTGCGAAGCTGAGGCACGATACTAACCTTTGCGCCGCGTCTGAAGGCGCGTCCGATACGAAGCCCTGCGCGAGGCTGTTTTCTCTACGTAGCGAATCTCTCGGCCGCGCGCGCCTTCGCCTTGGCAGCTTCTTCCTCGCGATTCTTTGGCGGCGCGGTAGTCTCGAGCGAATGCAGCAGGCGCAACGAGATGCCGGCGATCTCGTCGATAGCCGCCTGGAAGGCTTCCTCGTTGGCTTTGGAGGGCTTGTTGAAGCCGGAAATCTTTCTCACGAACTGCAATGAGGCCGCGCGGACTTCGTCTTCCGTTACCGGCGGATCGAAATTGAAGAGCGTTTTGATATTTCTGCACATCTTTTAGAAACCCCTGCCATTGGCTGGCGTTGAGAAGGGCTCGCACTTCCCTTACTTGTTAGACTGAACCCATGATAAACGGGGTGCATTTTCTGCTCTACAGCAAGAATGCCGAAGCAGACCGTGCATTTTTTCGCGACGTGCTTGGCTTCCGGTCGGTAAATGTAGGTGAAGGGTGGCTGATTTTTGGCATGCCTCCGGCGGAGATGGGCGTTCATCCGGGTGATGGGAAGTTCGTGCAGTCGCATGCCGAACACTCGTTGCTTGGGGCTGTGATGTACTTGATGTGCGATGACTTGGCTGCGCACGTCGCAGAACTACGAACGAAAGGCGTGACTTGTTCCGAGACGGTTGAGGCGGCGTGGGGCGTCACGACGACTGTACCGTTGCCCAGCGGTGGGCGGGTGGGCTTGTATCAGCCGAAGCACGCGACTGCGCTTTAGACGATGGAGCGGCGGGCGTCCTCGCCCGCCGGACGCGCACCGCCTGAAGTTCGTCCGACTGGAATCGCTTCCATCCGTCGGGATGCACCACGCCTCGACGGGCGAGGACGCCCGTCGCTCCATCGAAGCAATCCGATTCGGCTGAATTCTCTCCCCTGCTACAATTCCCTGCCGCATAATGACTTACTGGGCTCCGTCTGAACTTTTGCGGGAGCGTCGACGTATGCATTGGGTGATGTCAGTCTCGGGGCGTGCCGGGTCTCGCACCGCCGTCTCCACCTAAAGCCAGAATTCTCCGGGAGCGCTTGTTGGAAGACGCGCAGATCGTCAACAGTCTTGTCCGACGCTGCATCGCAGGCGATGCGGTGGCGTGGGAGGAGATTGTCCAGCGCTACAACCGGCGGATCTATAACATCTGCTACCGGTTTGCAGGTTCCTCCGACGACGCACAGGACCTGACCCAGGAAGTGTTTATCAAAATGTACCGGACGCTCAGCTCCTACGACGTGGAGCGCGGGGCGTTCATGACGTGGCTAACGACCATGACCCGCAATCTGCTGGTCGACCATTTCCGCAAGACCAAGCAGGACCGCCTGACCGACTCGATGGACGCAACCGCCACAGAACACGAGGATTCGATGCCTTTGAGCGACCAGATTCCCGACAAGGGTCCCCCTCCCGACACCAAAGTGCAGAGCCGGGAAACGGGCGAAGTCGTGCATCAGGCCCTCCAAAAGCTCTCCCCCGAGCTCAGGGAAGCAGTGATTCTAAGGGACTTACAGGACATGGATTACCGCGATATCGCAGCCGTTCTACGCGTTCCGGAAGGAACTGTGAAATCCAGGATTAACCGGGGCCGAGCGGAACTTGCAAGGCTCCTACAACGTATCTACAGGCAGGTGATGTGATGCCAGGTGAAACCCATAACGGTATGCAGTGCAGCGAGTTCGAAGCACTTCTGTTTGACGCACTCGACAACCAGTTGACTGGTGCGAAACAGGAGCGGTTCCGGGCTCATGCCCGCGTCTGCGCGAAATGCGGACCGATGTTCGCTGAAGCAGAGGCCGGGCAGCATTGGCTGAAGTCTCTCGCGGAGGTGGAGCCTCCAGCCGACCTGGTGAATGACATTCTGGCCGCAACCAGTGGAATCCCGTCCTACCGGTTGCAGGAGATCGAGGCGCGACCGCACCAGCCGTCGCTCGGCGAAAGAATTCGCGAATGGGCGGATTCCCTGCTGACACCGGTGTGGAGTACAGTGCGTCAGCCGCGCTTTGCCATGTCGTTCGGAATGGCGTTTTTCTCCCTGTCGGTCGCGTTGAGCGTCGCCGGGGTGAAGCCGACCGACATCAAGCAGGCCGATCTCAGCCGGAGTGGCCTGCGCCGGACGTACTACACGACCCAGGCCCGGGTCGTGAAGTACTACGAAAACATTCGACTGGTCGTGGAGATCGAGTCGAAGGTGCAGGAGATCAAAAAAGTAGCCCGACCCGCCGGAACGAACGAAGAACGAGAGCGGGACCGGAATCACAAGAACAACACGAGTGGAGAACCCGAGCCCAGACAGGAGAGGAATTACAGCCGCGATGAAAACCAGCCCGCGCTGGCATCCGTGCCGGAATGTGGACCTGCCGTGTCGGTGACCACGAACAGGAGGTTGGTATGAACTGCGCCACGCACAACACAGTTGCCGCAGTGGCCTATTGCCGCACGTGCGGTAAGCCGCTGTGCGCAGCCTGCGCACGCGACGTGCGCGGAACGAAATTCTGCGAGCAGTGTCTCGCCGACCGCATCGGCGACGCGCTGCCCGCGCCCCCCGCTCCGGGAGCACCTGTGCCTCCGGCGGCGGCCGAAAGGCTGCCCAGTCCGGGATTAGCAGCCGTGCTCGGATTTATTCCGGGCGTGGGCGCGATGTATAACGGGCAATTCATGAAGGGCTTCGCGCACGTGATGGCGTTCGTGTGCCTGATCTGGATGGCCGATCACTTCGGCCCGATCATGATCCCGATTTTCTTCGCGTATTTCTTTTACCTGGTATTCGACGCCTACAAAACGGCACACGCTCTTGAACTCGGGCAGCCTGTGCCCGATCCGTTCGGTTTCGAGCGCATGTTCGGACCGACGCCGCGGCCGCATTTCGTTACGGACGTCGCGCGCCAGGGAACGTTTGCAGTGCCGGGAACTGCGACCCTCGTGGCAGCCGAAGCGCCACGCCATCGGAACAGCGTTCCTACGGGAGCCGTGGTTCTGATCGTCCTGGGCCTGATCTTCCTGTTGAACACGGTGGGCTTGTTTGAGTCGGGCATTGACCGTTTCTGGCCGGTAATCCTGATCGGCTTTGGCGGCTGGCTGTTTGCGAGGCGTTGGGGATTGCTTGGCGAAACAGACGGCACCTGCACCTGCGATCGCTGCAAGATGCGCTGCATCATGTGGCCTGCCGTGATGGTGACGGTGGGAGTGCTGTTTCTGATCGACAACTTGCATGGGCCGGATTTTGGCCGTACGTGGCCGCTGATCCTGCTGGTCATTGGCGGAGTCAAGTTGCTCCAGAGCAACGCGTCAGAGGCGGGACACATTGGCGGCCCGGGAGCGCTGCCTCCTCCGCCTGCAGTTGTGCCGCAGCCACCGCAATCGCAAGAGTCGCAGCCCTCAAGCGAGGTGAACCATGTCTAGTCCCGTGGTTTCGCCTCCGCACCGCCGGCGCTCGATGGGTGGGCCGGTCATTCTGATCATCATGGGCCTGATTTTCCTGCTGGGAAATCTGCACCTGATTTCCTGGAAGCGCCTGGGCTTGTGGTTTGCGCACTACTGGCCCCTGCTGCTGATTCTGTGGGGCGTGCTCAAGCTCGTCGAGCACTACCGGGCAAAGCGGGAAGGCACGGCAGCGCCGGGATTGGGCGCGGGGGGCGTCGTCCTGCTGATATTTCTGATCATCGGCGGGCTGGCAGCCAGCCAGATGGCCAGGGTCGATCTCAGCGGGATGAGCGATGACTTCGATATTGGCGACAGCCACATTCCTTTTCTCGGCGAGTCGTTTGACTTCGACGATCAGGTGACGCAGGACTTCCCTGCCGGAGCCGCCGTGAAAATCGTGAATGACCGCGGCGCGGTGAACGTGAATGTGTCGAACGGGAACAAGATCGAAATCAACACGGCCAAAAAGATTCGATCCGACAACAAGGACGAAGCCGAGAAGTGGAATGAGCAGACCAAGCCCCAGGTTACTGTGTCGGGCAACCTGGTCACGATCAACGCCAATACGAAGGGCGCGGGCGACCATCCGGTGACGGTTGATCTGAACGTGTCACTTCCCCGCAAAGCGGCCCTGACGATTGCGGCCCAGCGCGGTGACGTCAACGTGAACGGACGCGATGGAAACGTCGAGATCGCAGAGCAGCGCGGCGATGTGAGCGTGGAAGACATCAATGGCGATGTGACTCTGAACATGGATCGCAGCGCGGTAAACATGGGACACAGCTCCGTGCGCGTCTCGCAAGTGTCGGGCGATGTTACGGTGCAGGGTAAGTCGAACGACGTTTCGATTGCAGACGTGAAAGGCGCGGTGAAGATCAACGGCGACGTGAGCGACGGACTGAAGCTCTCGAAGATCGGCAAGACGGTGAACTTCAAGTCGTCGCGCACCGATCTGGAATTCAGCAAGCTGGATGGAGATCTCGATCTGGACTCCGACAGCTTGCGCGGAGACAACTTGCTTGGACCGGTGCGGCTGAGCACGCGGTCGAAAGACGTATCGCTGGATTCGGTGTCGGGCGATGTGCGCATTCAGGACGAGAACAGCGGCGTGCAGGTTGGATTGAAGGCGCCGGGGAACGTGCAGATTGACAATCGCAACGGCGATATCACGTTGGGCGTGCCCGACAAGGTGGGCTTCAAAGTGGAGGCGCGCAGCCGCGGTGGCGAAGTGCAGGCGGATTTTGCGGGTGTGAACGTTACGAACACGGACGAGGACGGCAAGGCGTCGGGAACATTCGGGAACGGCGCGATGCATGTGGTGCTGAATAGCGAGCATGGAAATATCACGGTGCATAAGCGCGAGATGGAAAATGCTTCGGTGCCCGCGGTGCCGGTGCCGCCCAAACCGCCTCATAAGGCGCCGCCGGCGCCTTCCGAAGGGCCAACGGAGAATTGAGCACGGTTGGATACCGATCAGGGGGTCGAGCAAACCTCAGCGGCTTAAGCCGCTTTTTTGAAAGGTTCATTGCCACGGCTGAAGCCGTGCCCTTTCCTTTTGCTGCGGCTCGAATGACTTGTTGTGCCTGGTCCGTGGTGTGACTTTCACTGCGGCTAAAGCCGCGCTCTGCTGTATGCCCTTACGGCGGGCCTGAAGGCGCGCCCTGCTACGAATCCTTCTCTAGATGAACGTCCGCGGGCCCCCACGCGATCTCTTGGGCGTCTAAAGCGGATGCCCTATATCAAGCACTTTTTCTTCCTGAGTCTGAAGCGCATTCAAAACCTCGGCTCTGCAAACCTACACTCCCTGACTGTGTTTTTCTTCAGCGAGTTTTTCGACTTGGGCGAGAACCTGATCTTCGGAGAGCTGAGTCGAGTCGATGATTACGGCGTCTTTGGCGGGTTCCAGCGGGGAGGTAGCGCGGGTGCGGTCGCGGTGATCGCGTTCGCGGAGGTCGGCGGCCATGGATTCGGCGGAAGGGCCTTTGATCTTCTGCTGATCGAGACGGCGCTGCTCGCGCACGACAGGGTCTGCGTCGAGAAAAATCTTGAGATCGGCGTTGGGGAAAACCTTCGTGCCGATGTCGCGGCCTTCCATCACTACTCCGCCCTCTTTTCCCATATCTTGCTGGCGGGCGACCATCCATTCACGCACTGCGGGATGTACCGAGACGCGAGAGGCGGCTTCCGTGACGTCGCGCTCGCGAATTCTGGAGGAGACATCTTTTCCATCGAGCAGGACGCGATTGCCGCCGATCGTGGGTTCGAGAGCGATGCGCGCTCCTTCGGCTAGTTTGCGCAGGGCTGGGCCATCGTCGAAGGAGATGTCCCATTCGATCGCTTTGAGGGCCAGCGCGCGGTACATGGCGCCGCTCTCGAGATTTACATAGCCCAATTTGCGAGCAAGGCGCGAGGCGATCGTGCTTTTCCCCGCTCCCGCGGGGCCGTCGATCGCGATGATGAGCTTTTTCTCGGGCATCCTGTTTCTGAGGGCACATCAGGGTAACAGAAGAGCGGGTGACAGGTCACAGGTGTCAGGTGACGGATCTCAGGTCTCAGGGGTCAGGTTTCAGCTATCAGCTATCAGCCATCAGCCATCAAATCAGGGGCGGTGGGTAGCGGAGCGGGCTGGGGGCTTTGTGTCTTTCGTCGCTTGGGAAAATGGAACGCGGGGTGGGGCGACTTGTACTAATGAGCGACCTCCCACGTGGACGAAGCTCAGTTCGCGGGCGGATAGCAGGGCCTTCACTGCGTCCTTCACGCGCGAGCGTGGGACGAAGTTGCCGAAGAATGTTTCCAGTTCCTGCTCATCGGCGGCCACCACGCATTCGAGATACTTGGAGAGCAGCGCGCTGAGAGCTTCAGCCACGGAGAAGCTGATGCCTTCACGGACGGCCTCGGGCGCCCAGCGATAGAGGACGTCCCAGGATGCGCCTTCCTCGGGGTTGTAGTCGACGCGCGTGATGCGCAGGCGAGACCATAGTTCGCCGAGGCCGCGATCAAGCGCCGCCGCCGAGAGACTGCCGCCCAGTTTTTCGCCGAGCTTCACTTTGGAAATGGGTCCGTCGCGGCGAATCACTTCGAAGGCATCGCAGGCGAGCTGGGAATATTCGGAGCGGGAGCCGCCTTTCGGTGCGTGGCGGGGATTTCGCTCGCCTACCAACGCATAGAAAAACGGAAACGCGGAAGCGCTGACCAGGAAGGCGTTGTTCTCATCAAACATGTTGGCTTCGAAGGCGGCGCGGTCGCGCAGCAGGCGGACCATCAAATCCTGCGCCTCGCGGGCGCGCGGATCGGAGAAAGAATGCTGTTGCGTGGGAAGGCGATCGTCGGCACCCACCCATGAACCCACAAAGGTAGGGGCAAGCAGGGGAGGCCGCATCGGATACAAAAGGCTGAACCCGACTGACTCCAGAAAGGCGCGTCCATCCTCGAGTGTACGCACGGCTTTGCCCGTGAGATGCCACTTTTCGAGTCGGGCCTGCTGGAGTTCGGATTCGGTCATGTGTTGATTAAAGCATAGATCGTGGCTGATGGCTGACGGCTGATAGCTCCCAGCAAGATTCGCGGGTGATTGGCTAAATGCCAAATGCTAAGTGCTGCCATCGGATGCGAAGGGCTAGATTCTTTTGAACGCCCGCTGGATGTCCTTCATTGAGTAGCGCAGTACCACGGGCCGGCCGTGTGGGCAGGAGATTGGGAACTCGGTTTTCGCCAGCTCTGCGAGCAGCCACTCCATTTTGTTCTGGTCCAGCGGCATGTTGACTTTGATAGCAGCGTGACAGGCGATCGACGCGGCGATGCGGGTGCGTAGCGCATCGAGATTGAGTTTTTGATCTTCGCGCGCTAGTTGTTCGAGGAGTTCGTGCAGCATGCGCTCGACCTGCGAGGCATCGATGCCGGCCGGAGCGACTTTGACGGCTACGCTGCGCGTTCCGAAAGGTTCGGCCTCGAAGCCGTTACGGGCGAGTTCGTCGGAGATTTCCGCGAAAACGGCTAGTTGTGCGGGCGTGAATTCGAGGATGAGCGGCATCAGGAGGCGCTGGCTTTCGACGGCCTGCGCCGCGCGCTGCTTCAGTACCTTTTCGAACAACACTCGTTCGTGGGCAACGTGCTGGTCGATGATCCAGAGGCCTTCGTGGTTCACAGCGAGAATGAAGGATTCGCGGATCTGGCCTAACGGTTTCAGTGAAGCGAGCGAGGGGGCAAGCTGGCTGGGGACTTCGGGCTCGTCGGCGAAGACGGGGGTGCATCCATTGTCGGGAATGACCTCGGCGGTGCGCGCCAGCGAGACAGCGGCGTTAGCTTCGACGGCGATGCCTCCCTGAAATTGAAAGCGCTCGCTGACTGCCAGAGGCTCGGGTGCCTGGAGGGCGAAGCCACCCGCGTTCACCGCGTCTGGGTTTTGCCACGACTCGCCAAACTGTGTTGCGCCGCGTGTGCCGGGAGACAATGACTGGCTGGCGGTCGGGTGGGCGTGGATTTCGGAGACAAACTGCGGCACAGGGCGCGCCTTCATGATCACGGCGCGGATCGAGTCACGGATGCAATCGTGTAGGAAGCTCTGCTGGCGGAAGCGGACTTCTGTCTTCGAGGGATGCACGTTGACATCGACTTCTTCGGTCGGCATTTCGAGGAACAGCAGCACCACGGGAAAAACCGTGGGCGGCAGAACATTGCGGTAAGCCTCGATGATGGCGTGCTGCACCAGGCGGTCGCGGATGAGGCGGCCGTTCACGAAGATGTAGATGGAGTTGCGATTGAGCTTCTGGATTTCGGGTTTCGAAACAAAGCCGTGTAGGCGAAGTTCGCCGGGATCTTTGGGTAGCTCGTCCTCTTCCGTGCGGCGCCAGGGCGGAGGCTGCGGCAGGCCGATACGTTCGAGCGGCTGCAGGGCAGCGATGGGAATCAGCTGGTCGAGGACGTCTTTGCCGAAAACCTGGTAAACGCGGTCGCTGTGCGCGGAGACCGGGCTCGCTATCAGCATGGCGTTGGTGGCGGAGTGCAGTTCGAAATGCTTGTCGGGATGCGCTAGCGCGTAGTGTGTCACCAGCGAAGCGATGTGCGAGAGTTCCGTAGTTTCGGCCTTCAAGAATTTCTTGCGCGCCGGAGTGTTGAAGAAGAGATCGCGAATGGTGATCGAAGTTCCGGCAGGTAGGCCTGCTTCTTCCACCTTGAAAATCTTGCCGCCGTTGATTTCGACGACCGTGCCTGAAGCTTCGTCGGGGGCGCGCGTTTCGAGACGCAATCGCGAAACGGATGCGATCGAGGGCAAAGCTTCGCCGCGGAATCCGAGGGTGGCGACGCTGAGCAGGTCTTCGGCGTTCTTGAGTTTCGAGGTGGCGTGGCGCTCGAAAGCGAGGAGCGCGTCGTCGCGCACCATGCCGCATCCGTCGTCGGTAATCTGAATGAGCTTCTTACCGCCAGCTTCCACTTGAATGCGAATGCGATGGGCTCCGGCGTCGAGGGAGTTCTCGAGCAGTTCTTTTACGACCGAGGCAGGCCTCTCCACCACCTCGCCGGCGGCGATCTTGTTGGCAACGGCTTCGGAGAGGACGTGGATGCGGCCCATGGAAGGCAGTGGCCGGTGGTCGGTGGCCAGTGGTCAGTCTCTCAGATGACAACTACGCTGGTAAAGCGGCCTCAGGTAAGCTACTGCCAGTCTATGAGAGAACTTTCGCGCCGTAATTTTCTCTGGCAGGCTGCCTGCCTGACTGCAAGTGCCGCTCTGCCTCCCCTCGAGGCGATCGCGGCGCGCGGGAGTTCGCAATCCCGGCTGGCCACCGACCGGCTGCGGCCGCAGTTTCATCTGTTGCCCGCCGCCAACTGGATGAATGATCCCAATGGCCCGATTTTCTATCGCGGGCGCTACCACATGTTCTTTCAGTACAACCCGAATGGTGCGTTCTGGGGATCGATGCACTGGGCGCACGCTACCAGTCCGGACATGATTCATTGGCAACACGAGCCGGTGGCGATCGCACCCACACCGAACGGGTGGGATCGCGATGGAGTGTTCAGTGGGAGTATGGTGCTCGATGGTGTGACGCCGACGGCAATTTATACCGGAGTGCTGCCGCCCGCGTCGCCGGCGGAAATTACGCTCGACGACGGCGACCACAAGTGGCGCGAGGTGCAGTGCCTGGCGGTTGCGCAAGACCCGGGTCTGCGGACTTGGGAGAAATTGCCGGCGCCGGTCATCTTGCGTCCGCCGGAGCACATGGCGATCACGGGATTCCGTGATCCTGGAGTATGGAAGGAAGGCAAGGAATGGCTGCTCACGCTCGGGTCGGGCATTAAGGGAAAAGGCGGAGCAGTGCTGCTCTATGAATCGCGCGATCTGCGGCGTTGGACGTACCGACATCCGCTGATTGAAGGACGCGGAACGGGGCAGCCGGCGGTGAATCCGGTGGACAACGGCGAGATGTGGGAGTGTCCGGATTTTTTTGCCTTGGGCGATCGGCATGTTCTCTTGCATGCGGCGATGGGCAAGGTGTGGTGGAAGACCGGGACGTATCGCAACCGGCGGTTCACTGCGGAGAACGAAGGCGTGGTGGACTGGGGGTCGTACTACGCTCCGAAAACCATGCTGGACGAACGCGGCAATCGCATTCTTTGGGGATGGATTCCGGAGACGCGGCCGGACAGCGAGTATCGGGCGGCCGGATGGGCAGGAGCAATGGCATTGCCGCGGGTGCTGTCGCTCGGGCCGGACAAGAGCCTGCGGATGACAGTCGCACCGGCGGCAGAGGTGTTGCGAACGTCGCATCTCTCCGTGAAGCCGGGCGATCGCAATCCGGCGAAGGCGATTGGCGGGCTGCGGATCAATGATCTGAGTGTGGAAATCGCGGCGCGGTTCGCCGCGAAGCGCGGCTTCCATTTGAGATTGCGGCCGGAGAAGGGAGAGAAGTTCGCGGAGATCAGCTATGACCCACAGCAGAGAGGTTCGGAGTTGCGGGTGAATACGACTGCTGCGCCAATGGAGACGCATGAGGCGGTAAACCTACGGGCGTTTGTGGATGGTTCGGTGCTCGAAGTCTTGGTGAACGATGCGATCGCGCTTACGGCGCGGGTTTATTCGGTTCCGAGTGGTCCTTTGACGATCGACATTGGGGAAATTGAAGGGCTCGAGTCGCTGGATGTTTGGGGAATGAAGGCAATCTCGAGGGACCGGTTAACGACTTCGGCCTGAGCGGCCCTAAAGGTCTTCGCGGAATTTGTGGATTTTGCGGCGATCTCGCTTCGACGGACGCTTTGCCGGGGCTGGCGTGTAGTGCATGAACGCTCTTCGTTCCTCGGCGGCCTTGCGACGTGCTTCCTTGCTTGCGTCCGTCTCGCGGTAAAGCGTCTGAGCTACGGACGCAGGGCCGCGGACGTCGCTTAATAGCAGGACTTCCACTTCAAAATCTCCGCCTTCGGTGCGGATCTGCAGAAAGTCGCCGACACGGACTTCCCGGGATGGCTTGACGGGCTGGCGATTGGCTTCGACTCGGCCGAGTTCGGAGGCGCGGGCGGCCAGGGTACGCGTCTTGAAAAAGCGCGCGGCCCAGAGCCACTTGTCGATGCTGGTGCCGGTCATAACGGCGGGTCTTAGGTCTTAGGTCCTAGCTTCTGGCTCTTGCTTTTACGTTTGAAGCGTGCCCTCTTGCTCTCTTAGCTTTGCTTTTTCACAACGCCGATTCCTAAATCTCTCAACTGGGCGTCGGTTACCGGCGTGGGCGCATCGACCATCAGGTCTTTGGCTGCCGCGGTTTTTGGAAACGGGATGACTTCGCGCAGGCTGTCGGCACCCGCGAGAATCATCACGATGCGGTCGAGGCCCAGCGCGATGCCGCCGTGTGGGGGCGTGCCGTACTCCAGCGCTTCCAGGAAGAATCCGAAGCGCGATTTTGCTTCTTCTTCCGTCATGCCGAGTGCATGGAAGATTTTGCGCTGGACATCCTGGCGATGAATACGAATCGAGCCTGAACCCAGTTCGGTGCCGTTCAGCACGACGTCGTAGGCGAGGGCTCGCACCATCGCTGGATCGGACTCGAGCTTGTCCATATCTTCGTCGTGCGGCGACGTAAAGGGATGATGCGCCGCAACCCAGCGCTTGTCGCCCTCGTCGTACTCGAACATCGGGAAGTTCGTGACCCACAGAAAGCGGAATTCTCCGCGCTTGAACAGGCCGTGCTTAGCGGCGTATTTCTGCCCTAGAGCGACGCGCATCAGACCCGCTGAAGCGTAGATCGCAAGTTCGGCGGGCGTGACTTTACGCTTCTGGGCCGGATGGCCGTCTTTGCCGGATTGCGCGGAACCGACCACCAGGACGATGAGGTCTTCAGGACCAGCAGCGGATTTCTGGCGAATCTTCGCGGCTGCATCGGCGAACTTGTTCTCGATGCGCTTGAAGTCTTCGAAAATACGCGCGCCCCCTTTCGAGATGAACATCGGCTTGAGGTCGTCGCGTTCCTTACGCGAGAGTTCGCCGACTCCCGGGATGCGGACGGCGACGACCGGGAGGTTTTTGTTGATAGCAAGCTGTTCGAGGTCGGCCGGCGAGAAGCAGTCGCGCACTTCGGTAAACGCCGGAAGGCGCAGATCGGGTTTGTCGATGCCGTACTGGCGGATGGAGTCGTCGAAGTCCATTCGCGGAAACGGCGTTTTGATCTCGTAGCCGGCGGCCTTGAAAGCGGCCGTTAGGAAGCCTTCGACCGTTTCCCATACTCGCTCCGGCTGTGGGTACGACATTTCAAGATCGATCTGCGTGAATTCGGGCTGGCGATCGGCGCGCAAGTCCTCATCGCGAAAGCAGCGGACGATCTGGAAATACTTGTCGAAGCCCGAGATCATCAGGATCTGCTTGAACAGCTGCGGCGATTGCGGCAGGGCGTAGAACGTGCCGGGCTGGACTCGGCTGGGAACCAGATAATCGCGAGCGCCTTCAGGCGTGGAGCGGGTCATGAAGGGCGTCTCAATTTCGAAAAAACCCTGCGCAGCGAGGTAGTCACGGATGGCGAGCGCAACCTTGTGGCGCAGTTCGATGTTGAACTGCATGGCGTCGCGGCGGAGGTCGATGTAGCGGTACTTGAGGCGCATCTCTTCGTTCGCGAGCGAGGTGTCGCCGGGCAGGAACGGCGGATGCTTGGCTTCGTTCAGGATGCGGAGTTCGTCGGCGACCAGTTCGACTTCACCGGTGGGGATGTTCTTGTTGATGGTGTCGGCGTCGCGGAGTTTGACGGTGCCGATCACAGCGATGACGAATTCGTTCCGCAGCAGTTCAGCTTTCTCATGCACGGCGGAGTTGCGCTCGCCGCTGAAAACGACTTGCGTGACGCCGGAGCGGTCGCGGACATCGACGAAGATCAACGCGCCGAGGTCGCGGCGGCGGTTGACCCAGCCCATCAGGATGACTCTCTTGCCGGCATCGGATGCGCGCAGTGCGCCGCACATGTGGGTACGTCTTAGATCGCCTAGGAAGTCGAGCAAATATGTGTCTCTTCTTGTTGGGGATTGGCCCGAAGGCCGAATTGGTCATTATAACGGACCTAGATTGCTTCCCCTCGGCGGAAAGGTTGTGACCGCAAAGAACGCTAAGAAGGACCGCTAGGGACGCAAAGAACGTCTTAAAACGCAGAGGACGCAGAGTGGCATTCCAGCTCCGGTCGGAAAGGGGGGCCGGCCACTCGGGTCGGAACGAATGCTGGGGTCGGGCATCACTTTCTTTCTTAGAGAGAACTTCCTACGTTGCCGCTGTCGCTTGCTGGAATTTCAGCTTCCACTGGTCGCCTTGTTTCACCCAGACGGAACTGACGTGCTGATAGCGGGGCGTTTCGTCGTCGTAGTGGACCATGCGAACGATGACGTCGTAGGTCACGACGGCGGCATTGTCGTTCAATGGGACGACTTGCATGTTGTAGATGCGGTACTCGGCCAATTGCGTAGACGGGAAGTCGCCCATGATTTCGCTCTTGGGATGGACCTTGCCGTCGGTGCCGATGGAGATGAAATCGTCGGTCAACGCGCGGTTGTAGAAGTCGCGATCGTGCTTCTTCTGGGCTTCGGGTAAGGCTTTCTCTAACAACATCAATTGTTCGGCAAGCGGACTTGCCTGCGTTGTACCCGCGGCAGGGCGGGAAGACGGCTTGCGTGCGGGGGCGGCCATTGCGGCGACAGCAAAAAGTAAGATACCCAGCGTCATCAAAGAGCGATGCATGAATCCTCCTGCGGCGTTGTCAAGGTAACACCAAGCGAGCGTCCTGCTATTCTCAGACAAAATACTCCTCGGAGGATGGAAATTCAGTGCCGCCGATTTTGAACGCGCGTGGGCTGGGCAAGACGTATGGAGCCAGTCCCCTGTTCCGCAACGTGTCGTTCACCGTATCGGAAGGCGACCGGATAGGGCTGATCGGTCCCAACGGCTCGGGGAAGTCGACGCTGCTTGGCATTCTGGCGGGGACGGTGGATCCGGATGAAGGCGAGCTGGCCGCACGCAAACGGGCGCGCATGAGTTATGTCGCCCAGGAATCGCGGTTTGGTCCGGGAAAAACCGTGCGGCAGGTGGCGGAGCATGCACTGGAGCGGGCTTCGGTTCCTCACGATGAACGCGCCAACCTTCTGGCGGGGGCGCTGGGGCGAGCGCAGTTCGAGGATTTCGAGGCCGAGGCGAGCGCGCTCTCGGGCGGATGGAAGAAGCGGCTGGCAATTGTGGAGGCGCTGGTCCAGATTCCCGATGTGCTGCTGCTCGATGAGCCTACGAATCACCTGGATCTGGCGGGGATCGAGTGGCTGGAAGAGGAACTCGAAGCAGGACAGTTTGCCTGCGTCGTGGTGAGCCACGACCGCTACTTTCTCGAAAATGTCGCAACCGACATGGCGGAGTTGAGCCGGGTGTATCCCGACGGAATCCTGCGCGTTCACGGCAACTACAGCGAGTTCCTGGTGAAGAAAGAAGAATTTTTGCACGCGCAGGGAAAGCGGCAGGAAGCGCTCGAAAACCTGGTGCACAACGAGATCGAGTGGCTGCGGCGCGGGGCGAAGGCGCGGACCCGAAAATCAAAGGCGCGCATCGACAAGGCGCAGGAACTGATGGGCGAGTTGGCCGATCTGAATGCGCGCACGCGCAGCGGCACCGCGCGGATCGATTTTTCGGCCAGTGAGCGGCAAACCAAACGACTCGTTGAACTGAAGGGCGTGGGCTACAGCATCGAGGGGCGACGGCTGTTCGAGGGGCTGGACTTCATTCTCACGGCCGGAATGAGGCTGGGGCTGGTCGGGCCGAATGGCAGTGGAAAGACGACCCTGTTGCGGCTGTTGCGGGGCGAAGCATCGCCTGACCAGGGAGAGATCCGGCGAGCGGACGCGCTGCGCGTGGTGTATTTCGATCAGACTCGGCCCTTGGATCTGGACGCAACTTTGCGGCGGGCGTTGGCGCCGGACAGCGACTCGGTCATCTACCAGGATCGAGTGATCCACGTGGCATCGTGGGCGGCGCGATTTCTGTTTACCGGGGAACAACTCAACCAACCGGTAAGCCGACTGTCAGGCGGAGAGCGGGCGCGCGTGCTGATCGCTCAGTTGATGCTGCAGCCTGCGGATGTGCTGCTGCTCGATGAGCCTACGAATGACCTGGATATTCCTACGCTCGAAATCCTGGAGGATAGTCTGCTGGAATTTCGCGGAGCAATGGTATTGGTGACGCATGACCGCTACATGCTGGACCGCGTGTCGACGACTGTACTGGGGCTGGATGGACTTGGCGGGGCGGAACGGTTTGCGGATTATTCGCAGTGGGAGGCTTGGCTGGAGGAGCGGGCGGAGTCCGGGAAGGGTGCCCCCGTGGAGCGGAAGACTTCGACCGTGGCGGCGTCTGCGGCATCTGCAGGAAAGAAGAAGCTTTCCTATCTGGAGGCGCGGGAGTATGCGGGCATCGAGGAGCAGATCGCGCAGGCCGAAGAACTCTTGAAGAAGAGACAGGCTGCGCTGGAGGACCCTGCAATCGCAAGCGATGCGGCGGGGCTGGTGCGGGCTGAATCGGAGTTAACGCAAGCGCAGAATTCGCTCGATCGGCTGTATGCACGTTGGCATGAGTTGGAGGAGAAGCAGGGGTAAGGCTTCGGCAACTTCAACTGTGGCTCTACGTCGGAAAGGCAGCGCCTGAAGGCGCGAGTTGCGCCCTGATACCAACCATTTCGCTAGTCAACGGCGTGCTGATCTATTGGCATTCGCACGATATAGAAACGGGCGAGGGCGCCCGCTACAAGTGGTTTCAGGCTTTCGTGCTTTTACGCCTTAGCGAAGTCGATGTAGCCCTTCTGTACGTCGGTTCTTACTAGCTTCGCCTTCAGACCGTCGCCTACGTCCAGGCCTTGCTGGCCCTGTACCAGCATTCCTTCGACGTGCGGCTTCAGCACGCGTACGAACGTGCCCTTGGTGTTGGCACCGGTCACGATGGCGTCGAAGACTTCGCCGATGCGGTTGCTCATGGCAATCGCCGAGGTTCGCTTGGTCATCTCGCGCTCGACTTTACGGGCAGCGTCTTCGCGGGCGGTGCAATTCTTCGCAATGCCGTCGAGATCACCGTCCGAATAGGGATTACTGCCCTTCTTGAGGAGAGATTTCACCAGGCGCTGCGTGACCAGATCCGCGAAGCGCCGGTTGGGTGCGGTGGAGTGTGTGTAGTCCTGCACGGCCAGGCCGAAGTGACCCACGTCAGGATCGCCGGGACGCTCGAGGATGTATTCGCCCGGCCCCATCAGCTTGATCACGGCCAGCGAGAGGTCGGCGAAGTGCGTGGGGTCGGCGGCCTTGCGCTGCATCAGAAAATCGTTCAAAGCTCTGGAGTCCGGCTGTGCTGGCAGATTGCCGCCCTGCTCCGCGGCCAGCGCCACGATGCGCTCCCAGCGCTCGGGAGTCTTGACCACGCGGCGAATCGAAGATTCGGAGGCCAGGGCGCGGGCAACGACTTCGTTAGCAGCGATCATGAAATCTTCGATGAGCTCGGTGGCGCGATTCTTTTCCTGACGGACCACGTCGGCGATGCGGTCGTTGATGACGACGGGCCGCACTTCGATGGTCTCGATGTTCAGCGCTCCGTGACGATAGCGCTGCTCGCGCAGGGCCTGCGCGACCGTGTTTTGCAATTTGAGCTGCGCCTGCAGGTCCGAGGATGCAGCGACCTTGGGCGGAGCGGCGGCCGCACCCTCGATCCAGGCGCCCACTCCGCTGTAGGTGAGTTGCGCGTGATTGTGGACGAGTGCGCGGTAGAGATCGTTCGACATGACATGCCCGTCGTTGGAGACAACGAACTCGATGACAACAGCAGCGTTGTCCTGATTCTCAAGCAGCGAGGTGAGGCCGGTCGAGAGGGTCTCCGGGATCATGGAGAAATTCTTTACTCCGGTGTAGACGGTGGTCGCTTGCGACGAGGCGTGCACGTCGATTGCGCTGGACTGCGGAACGTCGGCGTCCACGTCGGCGATGCCGATGAGAATCTTCACGTCGCCATTAGGCAACTGCTCGGCGACTTCGATCTGATCGAGATCTCTCGACGTGTCGTTGTCGATGGAGGACCAGAGCAAGGAGCGAAGATCGCGAACTTCGCCGCCTGGAGACGGGAGGGGCGGCTTCTGGCTTAGCGAGGCGACCTGCTGTTGGACCGCAGGCGGAAAATCGGGGTCGAAGCCGTGATCCAGCATGACTTGCCGGGCGATGGTCTGGAGGTCGACGTGGGTTTGGTCGTTCATGATTTTCAGATTTTTCCTGCCTGCGCCTAAAGGCGCAATAAATTTCGGAGCTCAATGACGCGCCTGAAGGCGCGCCCACATACTAGACAGCGGTGCGATTTCGGTTAGTTGCGAATTCCGCAATCGCGGAGCTAGCTTATTTGCTGTTGGCGGATTCCGCTGGGCATCGTGATATTCTAATGGCAGCAGCTGCGCTCCCGCCTTTTGGGCAATTTTCCGCAGTTTCCTGAGAAAACATGCTTTCAGTCAGCAATGTGTCGATGCGCTACGGCGCCAAAGTTCTGTTTGACGAAGTCTCGACGGCGTTCACGCCGGGCAAGCGCTATGGCCTGACCGGGCCCAATGGCGCTGGCAAATCTACCTTCATGAAAATCCTGACCGGCGAAATGGATCCGCAGAAGGGCACGGTCGTGCGTCCGGGGAAGCTGGGCGTGCTCAGCCAGGATCAATTCGCGTTTGACGCGTATCGCGTGATCGACACCGTAATCATGGGCAACAAACGGCTCTGGGCTGCACTCGAAGAGCGCGACCGCATCTACGAGAAGCCCGAGATGTCGGATGAAGACGGCATGCGGTTGGGAGAACTCGAAGGCATCGTGGGCGAGGAAGACGGCTACACGGCCGAGAGCGATGCCGCCATCCTGCTGCAGGGGCTCGACATTCCGGACGAAGCGCACGAGCGCAAGATGGGCGAACTGCAGGGTGGCCAGAAAGTTCGCGTGCTGCTGGCGCAGGCATTGTTCGGGCATCCGCAGGCCTTGCTGCTCGACGAGCCTACGAACAACCTCGATTTGGATTCGATCCATTGGCTGCAAGGATTCTTGAACGCCTACGACGGTGTGGTGATCGTGATTTCCCACGACCGCCACTTTCTGAATAGCGTGTGCACGCACATCGCGGACATCGATTACGAAACCATCATCACCTACACCGGCGGCTACGACGACATGGTGGTGATGAAGACGCAGGTTCGGACGCAGATCGAGTCGCAGAATGCGCAGCGCGAAAAGAAGATCTCGCAGTTGAACGAATTCATCGCGCGCTTTGCGGCCGGCACGCGATCGAGCCAGGTGCAGTCGCGGCGCAAAGAAGTCGAGCGTCTGCAGGTCACGGAACTGGCGCGGTCGAATATTCAACGGCCGTTTATCAAGTTCGAGCAGAAGCGACCTTCGGGAAAACATGTCCTCGAGATTGAGGGAGTGGCCAAGGCTTACGGCGATAGAGCAGTGGTGCGCGAGTTTACAGCCAGTTTGTTGCGCGGCGAGAAGATCGCCCTGATGGGGCGCAACGGCGCGGGAAAGACGACGCTGGTCAATGCTCTTCTAGCGAATTCGCCAACTGTGCCGGAATCCGAACTTCGGCAGACCAGCGGCTACGATGGGAATTTTGTCGATTCCGGCAAAGTCAACTGGGGTCACGAAGCCGCGGTGGGATATTTCGCGCAGGATCACAAAGGTCTGATTCAGCCGGGCATGACCGTGTTCGAGTGGCTGCACCAGTGGGACCCTGCGGCAGCGCACGAAGAGATTCGCGGCCTGCTCGGGCAGATGCTATTTGCGCGCGAGGATGGGAATAAGAAGACGGAAGTGCTTTCCGGCGGCGAAGCGGCGCGAGTAATTTTCTGCAAGCTCATGTTGCAGAAGCCGAACGTCCTGGTGCTAGATGAGCCGACCAACCACTTGGATTTGGAATCGATCAACGCGCTGAATATTGCTTTGCAGCGCTATCACGGGACGTTATTGCTGGTGACGCACGATCATGATTTGATCGATGAGGTGGCCACGCGCATCTGGCATTTCGAGACGGATCATAAGATCACGGACTTCAAGGGGTCCTACGAGGAATATCAAACCGTGCATGCCTAGAGACTGCCCCTGAAGGCGAGTTTCTCTCGACGGTTTACGGCGCGCCGCCCGATACGAACCATTTCGCGGTCGGCTACAACGTGCCTGACCCTGATACGAAATTCGCATCGCGCTTAGCAAGGCGGACCTGACACGAACCATTCGGACGACCAGTTTCCCAGCCTGATGGATCGGCTTGCTCCTAGAGGTGCATTGCCGCGGGGCTGAGAGACGCGACCGGGTTCGGAGAGGATACGGCGTAGCCCACTGATTGCATCAGCGGGCCCCAGGCTTTTTCGATCCGCTCGATGGATTCGCGGGACAGCGTCGCACGGCCCTCGCCGGACTTGGCAGAACGGAAGAACGACATATCCTGACGGGTTCCCTTGGTTGAGTCCCACTTCTTCCCCTCTGCTTTTTCGACCTTCCGCATGTTCTCGAGGCTGCTGCGCTCGACCGCGGTGGCAATTCGGCTGGCATCCTGACCAAAGCCGAGGAAGTTAGAAATCTTGGCCGCACCGCTGGTCACGTCGGCGAGCATGTCTTCGTAGCGAAGAAGAAGGAAATTGGGATCGTCGCGGCGAGTGGCGGTCCAGCTGCCGACGTTGTCGCCCCATGAACCGTACGGACAGACTTCCCCCTTCAAGAATCTCCCCACGAAAGCGTCGAGACTTGAGCCCTGTTCGAGGACTCCCCGCTTGACCTGATAGTGATACTGCGACATGACCACGTCGCGCGGATCGCGGACCACGTAGATCACGCGCTTGTATGCCGGAATAAAAGAAAAATGACTTTTGATCACGCGCGGCGATTTCATGTCATCGAAAAATTTCTTCGACTTTGCATCCACCGATGGGATCAGGCAATCTGCTTCGAGCAATCCGACGGGCGGATCCGGTTGCAGAAGATTGGCAATCAGAAACCGCATCCAGGTATTGCCAGACTTCGGATAGGAAACGAGGAATGTGTCGTCGGAACGGACCTTAAGCGACATCCCGGGCTCGGCCCGGCGCGTAAGGATTTTGGCGGCAGAAACGAATTGTTTGAACATGTCTCCCTACCGGACGCGTCAGCGGAAAAACACGACCGAACAAGACTCGGAACTCTTGACCTCATGAGTTGCACAAAATTCACGAAGTGGCTGAGAAAATTCACAGAACCTTCGGGGAGATTGTGTTGAGTATATAACGGATGGGATGGTGCAGGTTTGGAACGAGCGCCAGCGAGGTTACCAAGGTACAGCTCTCGCGCAGCATGCAAGTAGTTGAAAATTAAAGCCATAACCAAGATTTGAGCGCACCCGTCATGCTGCCGGGGCAGGCGCGGACGACATTAAACAGACGCCTGCAAAACATCGTTTTCAGTCGTCGGCGGCGGCTCGATCGCAGGAACTGACGCCAGCGGCGTCGCATTCGCCGCTTTGCTGGAGAAGTTTGGTGACCAGTCCGGTCCATCCGGTCTGATGGCTCGCTCCCACGCCCGTCCCAGAGTCGCCGTGAAAGTATTCGTAGAAGAGAACCAGGTCGCGCCAGTGGGGATCGGTTTGAAATCTTTCCAGGTTGCCGAAAACCGGTCGGCGCCCTTGCTCGTCGCGCAGAAAGATGCGATTGAGACGGCGCGACAACTCGGCGGCGACTTCCCACAAGTTCATCATCTTGCCCGAGCCCGTCGGGAACTCGACAGTGAATGATTCCCCGAGATAGTGATGGAATTTCTGCAGCGATTCGATCAGCAGGAAGTTGACTGGAAACCATACCGGGCCGCGCCAGTTTGAATTTCCGCCGAACAGACCGCTGTTCGATTCGCCGGGTTCGTAGTCGACGCGGTGCTCCATGCCATTGAGGACGAGAACGTAGGGATTACCTTGGTGGAAACGCGAAAGCGCGCGGACGCCGAACGGCGAGAGAAATTCCGCTTCATCGAGCATGTACTTCAAGATGCTGCGCAGTTTGTCGGGCGACGCGATGGAGAGCAGACGGCGCTTGCCGCGGCCGGGAGTGGTCATGCTGGCGAGGTTGCTAGTCAAATCGGGACGATTCTCGACAAACCACTCCAGCCGACGGTGGAAGTCGGGCAGACGAGCGAGCAATTCCGGCTCGAGAGTTTCCACCGCGAACAGCGGAATTAATCCCACCATCGAGCGGATCTTCATGGGAATGTGTTCGCCGTCAGGTAAACGCAGCACGTCGTAGAAAAATCCGTCCTCTTCATTCCACAAGCCGACGTGGTCGCTTCCCCGATGGCTCATGGCGTGGGCGATGTAGATGAAGTGCTCCCAAAACTTGCTGGCGACATCTTCGTAGCTGGGATCATCCTTGGCGAGCTCGAGCGCAATGGCAAGCAGATTCAGCGTGTACATCGCCATCCAACTGGTACCGTCGGACTGCTCGAGGTGGCCCCCGGTCGGGAGAGGAGCGCTGCGATCGAAAACGCCGATGTTGTCGAGGCCGAGGAAGCCACCCTGAAAGATGTTCATATCCTGCGCGTCTTTGCGGTTGACCCACCAGGTGAAATTCAACATCAGCTTATGAAAGACCCGCTGGAGGAAGGCGCGGTCGCCTTTGCCGGTCCGTTTCTTGTCGATCTTGTAGACGCGCCATGCGGCCCATGCGTGCACAGGAGGATTGACGTCGCCGAGCGCCCATTCGTAGGCGGGCAACTGTCCGTTCGGATGCATGTACCACTCGCGCAGAAGAAGGATGAGCTGATCCTTCGCAAATTCCGGGTCAACCAGCGCAAGTGGCACGCAATGGAAAGCGAGGTCCCAGGCGGCGTACCACGGATATTCCCACTTGTCGGGCATGGAGAGCACGTCGGCGTTATAGAGGTGCTGCCATTCGTGATTGCGCCCTTGTTTGCGCTCCGGAGGCGGAACCGGATTGTCGGGATCGCCTTCGAGCCATTGCTTCACGACGTAGTGATAGAACTGCTTCGACCAGAGCATCCCGGCGAACCCCAGGCGCATGACGTTCTTGGCGTCGGAGGAGAGATGTTCGGGAATAACGGTGGCGTAGAACTCGTCAGCTTCAGCGAGGCGGGACGTGAAGATTTCAGCGAAATCCTGAAAGGCATCTTCAGCCGGAAAATCCGAGTCCGCGAGGCGCAGGCGAACAACCTTGGTCTCGCCCGGCTGGAGTTCTAGATTGTAGTGCGCCGAGACTTTGGTGCCACGATGATCGGGGTTGACGGCGTCTTTGTTCCCGCCAACGACGTAGTCGTTAATGCCGTCTTTCACAAACGGACTCTGGCTGGCAATGCCATACAGCCTCTGCGCGTTTGTTTCGTTTTCCGTGAACAAGAGTTCCGGAGTTTCGTCGCAATGCAGCCAGTGCGCGGCGATGTCGGGGTGTGCCAGCTCGACCACTGCCGTTGAACGCGACGGCGTGCGTCGAAGCTCTGGGCGCGCCCCGGATTCTCCCCAGGACCAGATGTTTCGAAACCATGTGGTCGGCAACAAGTGAAGACGCGCAGGATCCGGCCCGCGATTGGTCACCGAGATTTTGATCAGTATGTCGTCTACTTCGGCCTTCGCGTATTCGACGAGAACATCGAAATAGCGATCGTGGTCGAACACTCCGGTGTCCGCCAGTTCGAACTCGGGCAGACGCTTGTCGCGCTTGCGGTTCTCGTCCAAAAGGAGCTGGTACGGAAACTCACCCTGCGGATACTTGTAGAGATACTTCATGTAGGAATGCGTCGGTGTGCTGTCGAGATAGAAGTAGTACTCCTTGACGTCTTCGCCGTGATTGCCTTCGTTGCCGGAGAGCCCGAACATGCGTTCTTTCAGGAAGGGGTCTTTATCGTTCCAGAGGGACAGGGCGAAGCAAAGGAATTGGCGGCGATCGCAGATGCCGGCCAGGCCGTCTTCATTCCAGCGGTAGGCGCGGGACCGGGCGTGGTCAAACGGCAGGTACTCCCAGGCTGTTCCGTACGGGCTGTAGTCTTCGCGAACGGTTCCCCAGGCACGTTCGCTCAGGTAGGGCCCCCAGCGTTTCCAGTGCTTTTTGTGCTTATTGGATTCCCAGAGCCTGATTTCTTCTTTAGCCATGCAAGCGAATTTTCTCCCAATGATCTGGTTCTGCGCGAGAGCCGTTGTCGCGGACGACCCGTCCGGCGGTCAAAATGTTCCAAATCAGTGTATTCAATCTGGTTGGCGAGCGCACCCAGCCTCTAACCCTAGTTCTTCGGATGTTCGTCGGGGAGCGGCGTTCCACTTCCGTAAAACCGGGCATGACGACATTTCGGCACAATTGTGCGAGCAGCTTCGGGGACGGACTCTGTAGGATTTGGTCCCAAATTACCAACTTAGGAGTTAACCATTTGGCCAGCTCAGAAAGTGGAGTTAGAAGCCAATGCAACTCCGGTTGAGTAAGGAAGATAAGACGATCATCGGCGCGCTGCAGAGCCTTGTTTTTGCTGCAGCGAGGGAGTAACTTGCGTGTTACGAATCCAGAACAGCGCCACTCGGTGGTGTCATGTCCTGATTGGGGCCAGATCGCCGACGTAGGGAGGGCGGGATGCTATCTGCAGGACAAAACTTGCGCGCTTTGCGCGAACGGCTTGGGCTCACGATGCGCGACGTTGAGACGTCGAGCGCTGCGATTGCGGAAAAACACCAGAGCGACGAATTCGCGATTCCGCCAAGCAGGCTTTCAGACATTGAGACCAAAGGGGTCGTACCTAGCATCTATCGTCTGTACTCGTTGTCAGTGATTTATCGCAAGGATGCGCGGGAGATTTTGACCTGGTACGGGGTCGACATGAACAGGGTTGCGGAGGACATCCCCTTGGCCAACCCGCCGAAATCGCACAAGTCGGAGGCGCTGGAAAACGTGTCGTCAGTGCGCATCCCTGTACGCATGGACCCGAGCTTTGACCCCCGACATACCGCCAATATGGGGCGCCTGGTAGAGCAGTGGGGTGTGGTGCCCCTGACATATCTGGCACAATTCGCCGACCGCAGATACACCTACGGCTACATCGGGACAGATGACTTTACGATGTACCCGATTCTGCCGCCGGGGACATTTGTGCAGGTCGACGAATCGAAGACACGGGTAATTGAGGGAGCGTGGCGGTCGGAGTACGAGCGCCCGATTTACTTCGTTGAAACGCGCGAAGGGTATACCTGCTGCTGGTGCACGCTACAGCAGGAGGGCCTGGTGCTGCAGTCGCATCCATTGTCGCCAGTACCGGTGCGCATGCTGAAGCATCCCCAGGAAGCCGAAGTCATTGGCCAGGTTGTAGGCGTGGCGATGCGGCTCGGCGAGTGGACTACCGTGGAGACTTTGCCAGAGCCAAAAGGGCGTGAAGCACTGAACTGAGGTGGCGGCGGGAACCTACCCCCGCCTTAGGCGGCAGAATCTGCAGTTCTTTCTTCTCAAGTTCGCCCAAGAACTCGAGTTGCCCCTGTTTTCGATCCGCGCAAGAATCTTGCACATCATTCAGTAACCTGCATAGCGGAGCCCGCAATATCTTGGTCACGATGCTCTGATGGGCCTCGCTTAACGCTTCTTGGGCGGCAGGCTCCCCATGTACGCGGGACAGGCCCCAATGGGAGTATTTGCCGTCCTCCTGGCGCAGGCTCGCCAGGTACCCGAGCTGCCCCAACGAGCCGGAAATTGCTTGTAGGGTGCGGGCTTTTAAGTCCTCTTTAACAGACTTGAGCGTCATGGCTGTTACGGTTTCCGGAAACCCTCCGGGCGGTTGATTTCCCAGCCCGATTCTCCCCCACATTGCAAGTTATCACGGTGCGAATCCCTTCGCAAAGGAGCTGCATCGTGAAAAGACTTACATGGATCGTGGTCACGTTGGCCGTTCTGTTGGGTTCAGTTTCCGCTCCAGTCCGGCTGCACGCCGATGGCACCGGGGGGGCCCCGTGTCCAAATGGAAAGGTTTGCAAGCCTTTGGAGGGAGGAGCATTCAGGCGTTGAGGAAACCGTTGAGGTCCGGCGCGGCACGAAGTATATTTTGTGCGTGATGGAATATATCGTTCCGCGCTGGGTTGTCATGTGTTTGTGGGTGACCGCCATCGTTTTACAGACGGGCCTGGCGATAATGATGATCCATCGAGGTTTAGCCAGAAGGTTTCCCGGATTTTTTGCCTACACGGTATACGAAGCGCTACTCAGCGCATTTCTCTTGGCAATCGACCACATAGATTCGGTTACAAACATACAGTATGGAAATGCCTATCTCGCGGGCGCCGCGGGAAGCGCGGCACTCCGTTTTGCCGTTTTATGTGAGATTTTCATTCAGGTCTTTCGGGGCTATCCCCCGTTGAAAGAGCTAGGGGACGTCATATTTCGGTGGGCTACCGTAATTCTCATGATTGTTGCAGTTCTAATCGTGGCAAACCTTACAGGGCTGGAAGGCACAGGTCTTGAGAAGGACTGGTATGCCGTTGGGCTCCTAGTTGTGGATCGGGCCGTGAACATAATTCAGTGTGGACTGTTAGTTTTGCTCGTGTTGCTGGCAAGTTTCCTGCGCTTCTCATGGACAAGCCATATCATGGGCATCACACTCGGCTTCGGTGTCTTTTCCAGTGTTGAACTCTGCATATCAGCCTTGAGGGCGCAGTACGGGATGTATTTTGCGTGGAAGGCTCTTCCAGTGATTCAAAGCGTTACATACATTGGGTGCTTGGGACTCTGGAGTGCCACCCTGCTGCTTTCAGAATTCCGCTCACGTCGAATGAACCCTGAGCCTGTGAATGATCTCCAGCATTGGAATAGCGAACTGGAAAGGCTGTTGCGCCAATGATGATCGGCTACGTCATCATCGTTCTAGCTGTCGCCGCCTTTCTGCTCTTCATCCGGCAGACCATTGGCCGGGCGCGCAGTGGAATCACCGATGGCGATCTCAGCCAGAAGGTGAAAAACGTGGATCTTGAAGCCTTCATAAATTTGACCAACCCGGCGGAGGAACAATTCTTGCGGGAACGGCTGAGACCGGCAGAGTTCAGAACGATCCAGCGCGAGCGGCTCAGGACCGCAATCGAGTATGTGGGAGGGGTTTCCCACAACGCCGCTGTCTTGTTGAGTCTGGGGCAGAATGCCCGCGAGAATCAGGACCCTTTGGTCGCCGAGGCTGGGCGCATATTGGTAGACGAGGCATTGCGCCTGCGGCTGTATTCGGCCTTGACGATCTCAAAGTTGTGGGCCCGGTACGTATTTCCCGATGCCGAATTTCAGCCGTCCGGCATTGTCGATCGCTACCGCCACGTGACCGACGGTGCTGTGCGGCTCGGCCGGCTACAGTATCCGGATCGCGGCGGGCTGGTCTCGCGCGCTCTGTAACGAGTACCGACTAACAACCGACCTCTCCGACTGTTCGGATTTCGTAACAGATTTCGGTTTCGTGATTCCTCGCAAAGTAACAGGTTAGACTCCCAAGCACTTGCAGTTCACTGAAGCCTGTGTCGCGCCATCCCCCCTCAAGGTTGCGCCGACACAGGTTTTAGCGCTTTCCAGAGAGGACACCGATTCGCCGGCGATCCGGATAGGACGATTCTCGGAAATCTACGCTGCTCGCACGCGATTCGCCACCACCTGGGCGCAACTCCCTCCCAGTCATCCCCTTGAGATATCGAGCTGTGGCGGCCCTTCAGTCGGCCGCCATGCCTTGTCCGATTTGCTCGACGGCGGGACCGAGGAGCGATGACTCCGGCTGATTCTGATCGCCACGCAGTTGCGCTTCGAGCGCGGCTAACTGCGCTTCGATGTCTTGTCCAGCCTTGCGTTTGCGAATCACTTCTTCCCGGTATCGGCGCAGGAAGTAGTCAATGGTTTCGACGCGAATCTTGATGGAACCGGATGGCTTGTTTTCATCGAGGTCTTTGAAGCAGAAGTAGGGTGTGCCGGATTGTTCGATGATGCCTTCGATCACTCCGTAGATGGGGGCATCGTGCCCGCACTTGAAGCTGGAGATTTCCAAGGCAACGAGATTCGGATGGCGAGCCGTAAACTTGGCCGCCCACACTTTGTGATTGGTGCTGCAGGAGTAAGAGTTTTTCCACGCATCGCCGATATCAAGCGGACTGCTGATGACTCCGGAGCGCACTTCGTCGCCGAACAGACGCTCCAGCATGTCTTCGTCGATCGGCAACGTATTCTGGGAGAAAATCGGGTAGCCGAGCTTCTGGAACTCTTCCAGGATTTCGTGATTCAGACCGGGATCGTGGTGATACGGGCGGCCGAGCATCACGATGCCGATGCGATCTTCACGCTCCAATTGATCCAGTACCTGCCTGGCACGCTTGCGGATGTTGGTCTCATAGGCTTTCAACGCCTGGAATCCGGCTTCGATGGCACGATCGTTTTCTTCGTCTGACAAGCCGAGCACCGGATCGAGGGCTTGAAACATCTGGAAGGCGAACAGCTTGCGGTCAGCGAAGTTCAGAACCGGATTGATGTACTTGACGTTGTTCTCGGCGAACACGTCGTTTTCCTTTGTGAAGGCGGCCTTCACGGTTTCCGGCGTGGCCGTAACCGTGGGGCAAGCGTTCGTACCGGTGAGCTTCACAAGGGGCGAGTGAAGCACGTCGTACATCGGGAAGAAAATCACGTCGAGCGGCTTCTTGCGATGTTTCTCCTGGATCAGGTTGTAGACGTGCGAGATGCCGATCTTGGCTGGGAAACAGGGATCAATGGCGCCGCGACTTGCACCGGCGCGGTAGAGTTCGGAACTCGTGTAGTCGGAGTAGATTACGTTCTCCGGCTGCACGCCGAGACTCTCGAAATACGCGTTGAAGAGCGGAGCGTAGGTGTAGATGTTGAGGACGCGCGGGATGCCGAAGCGGAGTTTCTTGCGATTCTCCATGAGCGCGCGGCGCTCTCTCGCGCCTTTGCTCCATCCGGCCCATCCGCGCGCGGGAAGCGGATCAGCTACGTTCTTCGCGTTGGTCGGCCGGAATACTTCCTTGGCCGCATAGTCAACGAAGTTGGGATGCGCGGCCTTGATCGTATCGAGCCCGGCCTTGATCCCCTTCATATCGTTGAGATCCTCGACCGTTCCCTTTTCGCAGGTCGCGATAATCAGGCGCTGCTCTCCGTGCATCAGGGGTACCTTTGTAACCTTCTGGATGGGGATGAAGCTCTGGTCATCCTTGGGTGCGGTGCGAATGTCGATGAAGGTGCGGAGGCAGTCGTTCTTGCAGAAATGGCAGCGCGTGTCTTCGTTGCGGGTGGTGCGGTACTCGATTTTGCGGACGGCCTCCAGACCAACGAACGTTGTCTGCTGGCCATTGCGCCACAGACGCAGAGATTCCTGGGCAGCACCGATCGCGCCCGATTCGCCGCAGTGCTCGTGAACGATGATCTCCGGTTGTTTCCCTGTGGCGCGGAAACTGTTGCGGATAAAATCCACTTCCGCTTTCACTACGGCCAGGTTGTTTTGCGTTCCGCCTTGCAGCACGAAGCGCGAGCCCAGCGCGGCGAGATTCGGAATGCTGGCTACGTAGAGAAACACGTTCTTTGGTAGAACGGCGGCGAGTCCGGCAAGGATTTCCTCCGCGCGCCAGCCTTGGCGCTGGAAGTTCACGATGTCAGATTGCATAAACACGGCACAGCCGTAGCCGAAGACGGGCATGGCTTGGGCGTTGAAGGCCAGATCGGCATACTGGTTGACGTCGTAGCCAAAGCCTTCGGCGGTGGATTGCAAGAAGTATCCATTGCCGGCCGAGCATTGTGTGTTGAGCTTGAAGTCTTTCACGCGGCCATTGTGCAGGATGATGATCTTGATGTCCTGGCCGCCGACGTCAACGATGACGTGCGGGTCTTCGTAAAATTTCAGCGCGGATTCGGTGTGGGCGACGGTTTCGACTAGAGCCACGTCGGCATTGAGAACATCGCGCAGAATATCTTTCGCGTAGCCCGTGGTGCCGACTCCCAGAACCTCCAGATGTGCGTGCTGGGCTTCCACCTGCTTGCGCAGGTTCTCGAACATCTCGATGGTGTCCTGGATGGGATTGCCGTTGGACAACTGATAAGACTTGCAGAGGATGTCGCCGCTCTCGTTGAGCAGGACTGCCTTGGTGGACGTAGAACCGCCGTCGATTCCGATGAAGCCCGCGACCGTGCTTCCCTTCTGGAACACAGCGGGCGTGAACTTCCTGGGGCGGTATGCGTCCTTGAAAACATCGAGGTCTCCCGGCTTGTCGACCAGGCCCTTGCCTCCGGACTTGGCTTTTTCTTCCTGACGTCCGAAATCGATGTAGTGGACCAGTTGCTCGTAGCCACGATAGCAGCCCACGCAATCGTCTTCGCTTTTGCCGAACTCAACCGCGCCGAGGGCGGCGAAATATTGAGCGTTCTGCGGAACCTTGATGAGGTCCTCGGGCTTGGCCCCGTCGGGGATGGCGACCTTGCGCTCCTGCCACATGCGGGGAATATTGGCCTGCCACGCTTCGCGCATGCCCTTGATGAAACTGTTCGGTCCGCCCAGCAGCAACACGTGTGGGCGAAGTGTGTGGCCGCGCGTCAGCACACTGAGATTTTGCAGCACGATGGCTTCGAAGAGCGACGCCATCAACTCGTCTGGCGGGGTGCCGACTTTCTGAAGGCCATTAATATCGGTTTCAGCGAAGACGCCGCACTTGCCGGCGACTTTGTGCAGTTTGACACCGTGGTATCCCTGATTGGAGAGCTCGAGCACGGGGATCTTCAGTTTTGCGTTGATCTTGTCAATGACCGCACCCGTGCCGCCAGCGCACTTGTCGTTCATCGAAGGGATTTTCTTCTTGCGCCCGGTTTCGTCGTCGTCTTTGAAGACGATGATTTTTGCATCCTGACCGCCGAGCTCGATGACGGAATAAACCTCAGGGTGAAGTTTCTCAACCGCAAGAGAGACGGCAGTGACTTCCTGCACGAACTTGGCGCCGATCTGCTC
>Ga0070716_100000095_pt1 | contig 34398 bp, 34 predicted proteins | sample LARL112metaG_FD_71395 | JGI IMG/M metagenome (GOLD analysis project Ga0070716, IMG submission 71395) | Corn, switchgrass and miscanthus rhizosphere microbial communities from Kellogg Biological Station, Michigan, USA - LAR L11-2 metaG | ecosystem: Host-associated > Plants > Roots > Rhizosphere... | reverse complement strand
TCGGGCTTTTCATATCCCGAGGCTTTCATGAATTCCAGGAACTCGCCATTCGTTACTTTGTAGCGGTCAATTGAAAAGGCGGAGACATCCACCGTGTGCGCTTCGAATTCGTTGTCCCAGCCGAACGCTGTTGGGTCCTGGCGGCTCAAGCCTAGAGTCACGCTGCCGGCGGGGATCCTCACCATGAACGGCTTGACCGGCGCAGTCACGGCCTCCGGAACGCCGTTGGGTTTCACCTTCCGGCCGAGGGGCAATTGATGCAGCATGTACGCGAGCGTCTCGGCGTGCATCAGGCGATGCTCGATCGCCACCTGCAAAAGCAACGTGAGGTTTTCCTTGCCGGGATGATCGTCGGCGAGTTGATCTTCAAGAGCTTCGTCGAGCGTCTGGCGCGCTTCGGCAACGTATGCGCGAACGACATCCATGGTTGGCCAGTCACCTGGCTGATCCGTGGGCAAACCGCCACCCACTGGATCAATGCCGAATGCGAATAGCCGATCAAACTCCGGATGAAACGACCCCAGACTCAGGGCGCGCTCGCGCAGAAGATTCCAGTCGAACGCCTCTAGATGTCCGATATAGAAAACGATGCGATGTCTTTCCGGGATGGGACGATCGTATAAGGCTTCGGGCTTGACGATCGAAAACAATGCGTCGGTGTTAGCACGCGCTGCGAAAAGTCGGTCAAGGAGTTGGTGACGAAGCTCAACCTGTCTCTGGGCTACAGGCATTTCCGGATAGCCTCCTTGCGCGCAACGAACCCCGCCGAAACGCTCTCCGTAAGATGCCTTTGGGTGGCAAAAGGCTCAGGCTTTTAACGTTTTTCTGAGACAGAGGGGCATAGCCGAATGTGGCTAGCTCACGGCAGGCCAAGGCAAGGTAACTACCTTATCTGCAGGAACTTGCCGCGACATTCTTCTAAATCAAGATTTCACCCTTCATGTACAGGGTGGCCTTCCCTCGCAGAATCACCCGTTCGCCCCGAGGCTCGACAATCAGGGTTCCGCCGCGTCGAGAAATCTGGCGCGCGTTGAGAACCTTTTTCGCCAGACGCTCAGACCAGTATGGGCCCAGTGTAGAGTGCGTCGACCCGGTCACTGGATCTTCGGGAATGCCATAGCTTGGGACGAAATAGCGCGAGACAAAATCTGTCTTTTCCCCGGGAGCCGTAATGCACACACCAGCGGGGTGCAGTTTCTCCAGTTGCGGCAAGTCCGGCGTGGCGTCACGAACCTCCTGTTCGGTGTCGTAGACGACGAAATAGTTCCCTTCGCCTGCCTGGCCAGATTCGAGCACCACTCGCGGAGTAGGCTTCAGTCCCTCGAGCAGAGGGGCGGGAGGGTTGGAACAGGCTCTGGCTGGAATCGCTGGCAGATCCATCGCGAGGCACTCGCCTTCCGGTTTAACTCTCAGCGGACCGCTGCAGGTCTGGAATTGTACGGACGTCGTTCCGGGCTGAAGATAGTTGAAGACGATCAATCCGGTCGCGAGCGTAGCGTGACCGCACAGTTGGACCTCGGCCTTCGGCGTGAACCAGCGCAGCGCATAGTCCGGCCCTTGGCGCACGCTGAAAGCTGTTTCCGAAACGTTGTTCTCCGCCGCGATCGCGAGCATCGTTGCGTCGTCGAGCCACTGCTCGAGCGGACAGATAGCCGCCGGGTTTCCTGAGAACACGCGATCGGTGAATGCATCAACCTGGTAGATGGGCAGTTTCACGATCAATCGTCCTTTTCCATTGACAGTCTCTTCAGTCACGCCGGACTGTTTTGCCTCGCCGTAAGCAACTTTCTCCAGTGGAACTTTCTTTTTAGGTCTTCACGGTTATGATGTTCGCTCGTATTCGGTATTCGCTCTTATAAGGGTTCCGTCCAATGAGAAAACTGACGTGGATTGCGCTTTTAGGAATCCCGCTCGCCAGCCTGATTTTCATCTATGTGGTTAAGCCTTCGCCTGCCCGAAATCTTCCCAGTGGTCACGTACTCATGGAGGTCCCCGGACATCCCCAGGAGACCAACAATCTGCCGACCGTGCTGGCCGTGAGTCCTGACAAACGTTATGTTGCGATACTGAACAACGGCTACGGTTGCTACACCTCTGATCAGAAGCAATCCATCGCAATCCTGGATGTCGCCAGCAACCGCATTACGGACTTTCCCGAGTCTTTGATGGCGAGCGGGGCTGCGCAGACTTTTTTTCATGGGATGACGTTTTCGAGTGACGGGCGGCACATCTACGCATCGGTCGGGTCAATGACCGATCCGCTTGGCGAAAAGAAGGGCGACGTTGGGAATGGAATACTCGTCTACAACTTCGAAAACGGGAAAATAACCGGCAACTCTTTCGTGAAGATGCCACCGCGCCCCGCGCCGCCCGGGAAGCGACTTCTGCGAGCCGACATGACGAATGTCACTTTCCCTGCTGGACTGGCCGTGATTCCCGGCAAGGACGGCGATGCGCTGCTGGTGGCAAACAATCTGTCGGACGAGGCCGTTTTGCTCGACAAGGACGGGCAGGTGCGGTCGCGTTTCGACCTCACCGTGTGGCCACGGATCCCGTCTTCCCTGCCATTTGGCGTGCTGGTCACGAAGGACGGCTCCTCTGGATTCATATCGCTCTGGAACGCCTCGCGCATCGCGGAACTGGATCTGGCGTCCGGGACAGTGCGGCGAATGATTGCATTGTCGTTGCCGGATTCTCCGGTTGCGCCCGGGACCCATCCCACGGCAATGCTGCTATCTCCAGATGAGCGTCTCCTTTACGTGGCGCTAGCAAATGCGGATGAGGTCGCGGTCATTGACCGCGCAAGTGGCACTGTTGTCGAAAATCTTTCGACCAAGCTGCCCGGACAAAGGGTCGGTGGGAGCGCGCCAAATGCACTGGCGTTCAACGCCGACGGATCCCGCCTGTTCGTGGCCAATGCGATCTCAGACTCGGTCGCTGTGTTTGACGTAAGCACGCAGCGTTCCCCGGCTCAACATGGATCATCGGTAGTTCAAAGTGGGCGCGCTCCTCTCGGATTTATTCCCACCCAGGTCTTCCCAACAGCCCTCACAGTGGTCGGCAACGACTTGCTGATTGCGTCGGCCAGAGGCAGGAGCACGGGACCGATCACCAAGCCCTTGAAGATGACTGATGGCGCTCCCGAATATCCATACCTCGTGCCCATGATTCACGGGTCGCTGGCGCGCGTGCGCCTGCAGACTCTCGGCGCCGAACTTGCGACCTTCACCGAGCAAGTTCTGACCAGCAACCGGATCGACACTAATTCCGGCCAAGCACCCGCGCAGACACTCCCACCCATCAAGCATGTCATCTATGTCCTCAAGGAAAACCGCACCTATGACCAGATCCTGGGGGATCTCGGAGCGGGTAATGGAGATCCGAGTCTGACCATGTACGGCGAAAGCATCACGCCCAATCAGCACAAACTCGCCCTCCAATTTGGCGTGCTCGACAATTTCTACGACAGCGGCGACGTCTCAGGAGACGGACATATGTGGTCCACAGCGGCCACCGTCACCGACTACACAGAAAAAATCTGGCCGATCGGCTACCGCGGCCACGAGCGCACTTATGATTTCCAGGGTGAAGTCTTGAACGAGATTCCGCTTGGGGACGGCAACCCTGATGTCAACGAGCCCGCTACCGGTTATCTGTGGACGAACTTGGCCAGGAACAATCTGACTTACCGCGTCTACGGCGAGTTCATCACGACGAAGTGGTGCAATGGGAAGCCGGGCACGAACCTTCCCACTGAGGGACCGCCGCATCCCGAGGGCGACCCGTGCCCTAAGAGTTTCATTTATGCGGGAGATAAGTTGCCGTCGAACGTTGGCGCTCCCCACGGTTCGGCGAGTCCGTATCCGTGGCCGGTTCCAATTTTTGCGCGCACCATCGCCACAAAGCCGGAACTGCGCGAGCATTTCGACCCGCGATTTCCCGACTTCGAGACCACGTATCCGGACCAACTGCGCGCCGACGAGTTCCTGAATGAATTCGATCAGTTCATCGCATCACGAAAGCAGGGTCGCGACACGCTGCCACAATTCATCCTGCTCTATCTTCCGGACGATCACACCGGGGGCGTGAAGAAGGGCTACCCGACGCCCTCCGCCAGCGTTGCGGACAACGATCTCGCGCTCGGGCGTGTGGTGGAAGCCGTATCGCACAGCGACTATTGGAATGACACCGCGATCTTCGTCATCGAAGATGATGCGCAGGACGGCCCCGACCACGTCGACGCTCATCGCAGCACGGCCCTCGTCATCAGCAAATATGCTCCGCGACGGATGGACGGCGGCAAGCCGGCGCCGGTTATCGATTCGACCTTTTACACCACCGTCAACATGATTCGCACGATGGAAATGTTGCTGAGCCTTCCGGCGATGAACAACAATGACGACCGGGCCGCGTTTATGGGCAACCTGCTCTCGGGCCCTGGAGAGCAGCCGCCCTTCGACGCCAATCGCCGGAATCTCGAAAACAAGCTCATCTATCAAGTCAATGCGAAGGATTCCGAAGTATCCCGACGTCTCGATTTCTCACACCCGGACGCATCCGATGCGGCCGCATTGAACAGCGTACTGTGGAAGGATCGAATGGGAGAGCGCCCCATGCCGCGGCCGCGACGCTCCGCTCTCTTCGAATTGCGAGAGCGGTTGGCGTTGATTGGAAATTGAACGCAAAAAGCAAAGGCCGAGCCCGTTGGCCCGGCCTGCGTTTAACAACGATCTGACTATTTCTCCATGAACGTAACCCAGCCGCGCGTCTTCCCGAAGTCGACGTTAATCTCGCACTTCTTCGGGCCCGTATGTCCGAAATAAACTGACATTTTGTCGGCCGGAGAGGTGAGCTGTCCTGTTTCCATTTGTCCACGGGCGAGATCTAACTTTTCGTCGTACTTCGCGCCCACAGCTGTGTTCTTGCTGACAATGAGTGTCCACTCCTTCCTGTTGGCCGGGATGAGGTACATGGTGTAGCCTCCGGTCGGGATCGTGGACTGGCCGAGAACCAGGTCGGTCTCGGTGAAGAAGGTCATCGCCGATCCGCCCGGAGTAAGTACCTTGCCAACGGGTGGGCCATCAGTGTGTGGAGTTGCGACGGGAGTGTAGCGCGCGGTGAGTTGTTTGCCATCTTCAAACGCGCAGATGGCACTCTCTCCTTGTGAGTTGTCCGAAGACTGAGCCATAGAGGTGAACGGGAAAAGGATCGAACCACTCAACAGAACCGCACAGACTAGAACGGGGCGCATGAGGGTCTCCGCGCGAAGATTGAGTGCCGCATATCATCGCAAAAACACCAGGGAAAGAGAATACCCCAAGGCTGTAATTTTGCAATTCGGGTGTCAGTTTGGGGCTGCATTTGGCAAATTGAGCCGTTTTCGGCTAAGCGGCGCCCTTTCTTGAAAGCGTTTACCATGACGAAATTCGATGTGGAGGTGACACATGTCCGAAAACTCATGGCCTGAATTGCCGCTGGAGGCATGGAAGGACACCTATGCGACCCTGCACATGTGGACACAGATCGTCGGTAAAGTTCGCCTTGCTCTCGCTCCGCACATCAACCATTGGTGGCAGGTTCCGCTTTATGTGAACTCGTGCGGGCTGACTAGTTCGGCCATTCCCTACGCTGACCGAACGTTCGAGGTCCAGTTCGACTTCGTGGAACATCAATTGGTGATTACAGTCAGCGACGGACAGATCAAAGCAATGCCGCTTCGTCCGCAAAGCGTGGCGGCATTTTATGCGGAGTTCATGGCTGCATTGCGGTCGCTCGGAATCGAGGTCAGGATCTGGCCGATGCCGGCGGAAATTCCGGAGCCAATTCGCTTCGATCGCGACCAACAACATGCTTCGTATGATCGTGTCTATGTGAAACGTTTCTGGAAAATTCTCGTGCTGGTGGATGGAGTGTTGAAGCGATTCCGTTCGGGATTCATTGGCAAGCACAGTCCGATTCACTTCTTTTGGGGAAGCTTCGACCTGGCATCGACGAGATTCTCGGGACGCCGCGCTCCCGAGCGTCCCGGAGCTGATCCGATTACTCGCGAGGCATACTCCCATGAAGTGATTAGCGCGGGCTTCTGGCCAGGTGGAGGCGAGGTGAAGGGCGCGGCTTTCTATGCCTATGCCGCACCAGAGCCAAACGGCTTCAAAGCTGCATCCGTGCGTCCTGCAAAAGCGTTCTATTCGCCCTTAGGGGAATTTCTTTTGATGTACGACGATGTTCGCCAATCTGTGAATCCCGAGCAAGCCCTTCTGGAGTTTCTTCAGAGCACGTATGAGGCGGGTGCAAATCTGGGAGCGTGGCCGCGCAAGGAGTTGGAGCGAGCAGCTTGAAACTTTAGGAACGCTTCTGTGCCGACTTCATGCGGGCCAAGGCTTCTTCGTGGGCCTTCCGAGGATCGCGCCCAGTTATTTCCTTGTACCAGGCAGGATGAAAAGTCCAAGCCCAGGCTTCACTCACCGCCCCGCGAGTCATCGACTGGAACGTTCCCGGCTCGCCGATTGTGCTGAGATAGATGTGAATGAAAATTCCGCCCAACATGATGAGGGCTGAAATATCGTGCAGCACGTAGCTGACTGCCACCGTGAGCCGTCCGAACGTGCCCGCCAAACCACAAGATAAATCCCGTAACCAGATACACGGCGCAGCCGGCCACGATCTCCCAGAACTGAACCTTCTGTCCCGCATTAAAGAAGCCTGTGTCGGGTGGTTCCAGTTTCTCAGCACCTGATACCACTGCCCGGATATTGCGAATCCATCGCGAATCTGCGGGCGTCCACCGCATGGGCTTGAGCCAATTCAGCATCGCAGAGCGAAGAAGAACACGAAGGCCAGACCAAACCACGGATGCAGTTCGCGGCTTAGCGCGCCTCCACCAAAAATAGGAGTGAACCAACGGAACAGCCAGGGGAGATAGATTCCGAAGCCCGAGAACAACGCGAGGAAAAAGAACAGGGCTACCATCCAATGAAGAAATCGCGTGTACACGCGATGGCGGAGCAGTTCGCCCGGATAAACCTCGTTGCGCCCGATCGCGTCGAATTTCCGGCGCGCCTCTTCATCAAAGCGCTCAACCGCGGTTCCCATCGACGCCCTCCTCCTGCGCATCGGGCTGCGGCCGGCGCGGGCCCACCATCACATAGTGCAAGCCGACACCCAGCAATCCGAACAGCGCGAATGTTCCCAGCACTGGCTTCGCCAGCCACTTCCAGATGGTGTGGCTCCACGGAATTTGCGGATTCTTCGGCAGCCCGCCATAGCGCTCGGGATCAGTCGCATCGTGGAGCACGTAGATCACGTGCGTCCCGCCAATCGATTGCGGGTCGTACACGCCGGCATTTTGGAATCCAAAGTTCTCGCGCAGCTGCCTGGAGCGCTCTCCGGCGATGAACTTCATGTCGTCTTTCGATCCGAACTTCAGGCAGCCCGTGGGACACGCCTTGATGCAAGCCGGTTCCAGACCTTGCCCGACGCGATCGGAACACAAAGTGCATTTGTAAACCTTCTTCGAGATCTTGTTGAATTTGGGAATGTCAAACGGACACCCGGAAACGCAGAACTCACAACCGATGCAGTTCTCCTGCTGGAAGTCGACGATGCCGTTGGTGTATTGCACGATCGCACCGTCCGCTGGACAAGCGCGTAGGCACCCGGGATCGGCGCAATGCATGCACTGATCCTTGCGCATGAGCCACTGAATCGCGAACTTCCAGCATGAGCTTTACCGCCATATCCAGGCTTCCTGTACAAAATTGTCAACCATTTCCACTCCCGCCGAGTTGTCAGACGTCCTTACAAGTTACCCGGCCTTCCTGCGAGTGCTTGCGGAACATGCGCCGGAACCGCTGCGCCGCTTTGCGAGTGCACAACTCGAGCACGATTCCACAGCGCACCGCAATCTTCTGAACACATTCTGGATCGATGGAGCAGGCTTGAGTGAACTGGAAGAATTTTGCGCTCGAGCTTTTCTTCAGCCGTATGCCGAGTTCGTAAGATCGAGCAGCGAGTTAAGTTGGCCAGAATACAATCGGCAGTCCTGCCCCTTCTGCGGCCGCAAGCCGGCGTTCGGTGTGTTACGCCAGCAAGGAGATGGTGGAAGCCGTTCGCTGGTCTGTTCTTTTTGTATGGCAGAATGGCAATTTCGTCGAATTTTGTGCGCTGGCTGCGGCGAAGAAGATCACAAGAAGCTCCCGGTGTTTACCGCCGACGGCCTTGCACATATGCGAGTGGAGTGTTGCGATACTTGCAGGTCGTATCTCAAAACGGTGGATCTCACGAAGAATGGTCTCGCGGTTCCGGTCGTTGATGAAATCGCCGCCATGCCGCTGGATCTGTGGGCGCAGGGTCGCGGATACCGCAAACTGCAAATGAACATCATGCAGGCGTAGTGCAAACACCTTAGGATAAAACTGACCTGGCGTGAATCGCGGATTGGCGACTCTCCTGCCGGAGGGTATACTGTCCGCGTTCGTGCCGCGAAAATTTCAGGTAAGGACTGTTTATGGACTTCTATCACCGCAAGCCGCAACGAAGTGAACAGTCAACCGGACGCGATTGCCGGTTCTGCGCGGCATTCGACCCGAACTTCGGAAATCGCAATCCCGTGGATCGGTGGGTTCACGGCACACCGTACGATTCCGCAAATTCTCATCTATCCGAAAACGGTCACGTTCTGCACTTGATCTCGGAGCTTACCATCCGGCGCGGTGGGAAGCGTTCCGACGAGCCCGCAAGCTTGCTGAAGACAGCCTGACAACTCCGTTCACGCAATAGTTGGTGGGCCGCCCGCACCGTTGAGCCAAGTTGCGCAGATTTGCAGTGATTCGCGTCCGTCGGCCATGTAGCTCAGGTCACATATCTGCCGTGCATACGGTGGTGACATGGGTGCGTGAAGAACTGGATCTGTCGACTGTTAGCCCTGCTCGGACTGCATTCTGCGGACTGCCCGCGTTGCCATGCCCGCGAAGCCGGATGGGCTGAGGTCAAGACCCGACTCGAGAAACTGCGCTGATCTGCGGACGAACAGTAATCTAGTCGCACTGACAGGCCGATCAGCTTCGAATTTGCCTCTCTTAAACAATCGGCGAAAGGCGCCCGGGGATCCTGCAGGAAGAGATTCGCACAACTGCAGGCATGCTGCTGGTCGACCGCGGACAAGAAATCACATATCCTCTGGCAGTGCGACTCGTCAACTTCCACCGGCGTAGGTCCATCAAAGATTCTGTCCAGGTGCAATGCGCCAAATCGGAAGAAATCCATCGTCAATGATTGGGTCCTCCGCATGGGCGGGCCAGACATAAGACGCAACCTGACGCCACAACCGCTGTTGGGATGCGCGATCATGTCGACCGGTCGGTCTTCGACAAAAAGCTCTCTTGTGTCCTGCCTGCGCTGGATGTCACTTTCGGCGCCGGACCCGACCGAGGATGCGGCGGATTTTTTTCGGCGACATCGACAGGCGGGTGGCCACGCGCGAAATTTTGCGGCCTTCCCGCTCCCACACTTTGGGAATAATCAATTCAGCGAACTCCTCTGTGATTTGCTGGAATGTCTTATCGCCTAAAGACCCCTGCGACCAAGCGCGCAGCACCGGATTCACTCGGCCCGCGCGGAGCACGCGCGCCTTCAGGGCTTCAAGCTCTTCCCACGTGCCATCTGCATGAACGCCTTTGGATAGCGCGATCGCCTGATCATAGGAGTGACGCGCTGAGTCGGGGTCATCGAAAAAACGATTACAAAAGGTGAGGCCTTGCCAAATATAAGAGTCCGCCAGCAGCCGACGATTCTGGGTATGGCGTGCGAGTTCGATGGCTTCCTGCGCGCACTCCTGCGCCTGGCGAGCGTGACCGCCGGGTTCGGCCTGTTCGCCGATCTCTTCCTCCACGCGGGCATTCTCGATCATGCAGTCGAGCAACCGCGCCCGGGCCATCAGAATGTGATCGCCCTTTTCCTCGCCAAGACGATATGCAGTTTTGGCTTCCGCATCTGCATCTTCGAGATCGCCGTTATCCAGGCGAAGATAGCCGTAATTCAGGTGCACGCTGCCCAGTCCATGGTGATTGCGGTATTCCTCATAAATGGCTGCGGCTTCTTCAAGTTCGGCCAGTGCTTCGCTGCGCAATTGTTCCAATCGGCCGCGGTTCTGAAGCTTGGCCCCGTCTTCGCTGGTGCGCTCGCGCTTGGCAGCCTTCCGGCGGCGGGCCGCATCGGCGTCGATCTTCCGAAGGAGCTGTAGGGCGATAAGTCGTTTGGAAGAAGCGAGGTTGGTCAGCGTACGCGCCACGTTGCGATGCCGCGGGTCTCGCTGCCGGTACTGCGCAGTGGCAGTGGTGAAGTGTTCGATCGCACGCTGGTAGCGGCCCTGACGGCGAGCGATCCGTCCGTAGGAAGAATGAATATTTCCGATCGTCAGGTAGTCGTCCGTCTTCTTGAGTACGGCTTCGGCTTCCTGCAGGATTTGCAGCGCCTGCTTGGTATTGCCTTTCTGAAAAAAGAGCCAGCTCTCCAGCACACGCATGACGGCCGCCATCGGTTCGTGCCCAAGTTCTCTAGCCAGTTCCCTTCCTTTGACGGCGAAGGCCAGGGCCGGATCGTACTCACCCTTCATGCGCAGGCAGCGGCCTTTCCAGAAGTTAACAATCGAGAGCAGTTCCTTGTCATCGATTTGTTCTTCAAGGCTCAGCACAAAATCCAGGTGGCGAAATGCTTCCTCGGTTGCCTCTGCGGACATTGCGATCATGCCTTCGGCCAGGCGCAGGTAGAGATAGTCCTGCAAAGGCAAGCGCGAACGGATGGATTTGGTGAAGCGGGAGACGATCTCTTTGACGAGCGCTGGACGCGGGAAACCGATGTCGACCCATTGCGCGAGGTACCCCACGAAGCGGGCGGCGTTCTTTTGCTCTGGGTCGAATGAAGTGAAGAGCTCCTGGTGGGCCTGCAAGCGAGTCATTCCACGACCCACGCGCCGGCACACCAGGTCTTCTTTCAGCTTCGCAAGAAACTCGTCAGTGATTTCACGAGACTCGGGGCTCATGGTCCGAGCGGACGGGGCGACACGTCTCAGTCGATGTAATCATAAGCGACCAGGGTCAGGAATTCCGCGAAATCGGCGTCCGTCATCATGCGATCAAAGATGGCGGCGGCCTCATCGATGCGCGGCGCCTTGCTTTTCCTCTTCTGTTCCGAAATGAAACTTCGCACCATTTCCTGCGTAATTGTCCGCCCGTCGTCGCTCAACCGCGTGCCGTGCTTCACCCACTGCCAAACCTGAGCGCGGGAAATTTCGGCGGTGGCCGCATCTTCCATCAGGTTGTAGATGGGGACGCAACCGTTCCCCCGCAGCCAGGACTCCAGGTATTGGAGCCCGACGTCGATGTTCCACTGCAGGCCTTGCTCAGTGATTTTACCCTCCGTTACCGCCAGCAAGTCCTTGGAAGTGATGCGCACATCTTCCAGGGGACGTCCGATCTGGTTAAGCTCTTTCATATGTGCGTCAAAGACGTCTTTCGCAATCGGCACCAAGCCGGGATGCGCCACCCAGGTCCCGTCGTGGCCGGCGCGGACCTCGCGCAGCTTGTCCTGACGGACTCTTTCGATTGCTTGGTCATTCGCGGCCGGATCGTTCTTGATCGGGATTTGCGCGGCCATTCCGCCCATCGCATGAATACCGCGGCGATGACACGTGTGAATCAACAACTCGACGTAGGACTTGAGGAAATGCTTGTCCATGGTGAGAGTCGAACGATCGGGCAGAACGAAGTCGGGACGGTTCCGGAATTTCTTGATGAAGCTGAAAATATAGTCCCAGCGTCCGCAGTTGAGGCCCGAAGAGTGGTCGCGCAGCTCGTAGAGGATCTCGTCCATCTCGAAGGCCGCGAGGATCGTCTCGATCAACACCGTGGCACGGATCGTGCCGCAAGGTATGCCAAGTCGGTCCTGCGCAAGATTGAAAACGTCATTCCAGAGTCGCGCTTCCAGATGGCTTTCCATCTTTGGCAAGTAGAAATATGGTCCTGTGCCCCGGCGGATCAGTTCCTCTGCATTGTGAAAGAAGTACAAGCCGAAATCGAAGAGAGATCCGGAAATCGGCTTTCCGTCGACCTGAAAATGTTTTTCTTCCAGATGCCACCCACGGGGCCGCACCAGCAAGGTAGCGACCGTGCTATTCAGTTGATAGCGTTTACCCTCGGGACTGACATAACTGATCGTTCTGCGGACGGCGTCGCGCAGGTTGGCTTGTCCCTCGATGTTGTTCTGCCAAGTCGGGGAATTGGAATCTTCGAAATCCGCCATGAAGACGTTCGCGCCGGAATTCAGCGCGTTGATGATCATCTTGCGATCGACGGGACCAGTGATCTCCACGCGGCGATCGAGCAAGTCTTTCGGAATCGGCGCCACAATCCAATCATCTCGGCGAATCTGCGCAGTCTCGGGAAGAAAATCGGGTAACTGGCCGGCATCGATTTCCTGCTGGCGAACGCGGCGGCGCGCAAGAAGTTCCTGGCGGCGCTTCTCGAAATTTCTCGCCAGGTCCACGAGAAAAGAACGGGCTTCGGGGTTCAGAATCTGGGATTCCACTTCAACTGAGGGTAATGCGGCAGTCGTCATGAAGCTATCGTAAACGCCACTCGCCGGCCGAAGTCAGGCACTAGGTCAAAACGGACGAGTTGCCCGAGACGGACCAGCGCGGTTGTTCCATTCGCACGGATGGCGTGTACTCACCCTTGGGATCTGAGCCCAGGAGGCAATTGCAACATGTCTGCGTTAAACGCATCTGAACTTGAGAAACAATGGCAAACCCAAACGCGCTGGAATGGCGTACAGCGCCCCTACAATGGCAACGACGTGTTGAAGCTGAGGGGCTCGATCCACGTCGAACACACCCTGGCACGCCTTGGAGCGGAGCACCTCTGGTGGCTTCTGCATCACGAATCGTACGTGCCCGCACTGGGCGCTCTCACCGGCAATCAGGCAGTCCAGCAAGTGCAAGCCGGACTGAAGGCAATTTACCTCAGCGGTTGGCAGGTCGCGGCCGACGCCAACGAGGCCGGCCAGATGTATCCCGACCAGAGCCTCTACCCAGCTGACAGCGTTCCGAACGTCGTGCGCAAGATCAACAACTGCCTGATGCGGGCCGACCAGGTCCATCACATGGATGGCAAAAACTCTACCTACTGGTTCGCTCCCATCGTCGCCGACGCCGAAGCGGGCTTCGGCGGCACCTTGAACGCCTTCGAACTGATGAAGGCCATGATCGAGGCGGGCGCCGCTTGTGTGCACTTCGAGGATCAACTTTCCTCCGCGAAAAAGTGCGGTCATCTCGGCGGCAAGGTCCTCGTACCCACTTCAGAAGCGATCCAGAAACTCGTGGCGGCCCGTCTAGCGGCCGACGTGATGGGCGTTCCGACCCTGATCATGGCGCGTACCGATGCCGACAGCGCTCACTTGCTGACCAGCGACATCGATCCTCGCGATCGCGAATTTATTACCGGGGAGAGAACGTCCGAAGGCTTCTTCCGCATTCGCGGCGGCTTGGATTCGGCCATTGCTCGTGGCCTGGCGTACGCGCCCTTTGCCGACCTGATCTGGTGCGAGACCTCCGAACCAAACCTGGAGGAAGCGCGCCGATTCGCGCAAGCGATCCATGCCCAGTACCCGGGCAAGTTGCTGGCTTACAACTGCTCGCCTTCCTTCAACTGGAAGAAGAAGCTTGATCAGGCCACCATCGCCAGTTTCCAGCCCGAGTTGGCGAAGATGGGATACAAGTTCCAGTTCGTGACGCTCGCGGGCTTCCATGCGCTCAATCTGAGCATGTTCGAGTTGGCGCGCGGCTACAAGGATGCCGGGATGACCGCCTACTCGCGCCTGCAGGAAAAGGAATTTGCACGAGAAGCCGAGTACGGCTATCAGGCCGTGAAGCACCAGCGCTTCGTGGGCACAGGATACTTCGACGCGCTCACGCAGGTAATTGCCGGTGGACTTTCTTCTACGACAGCGCTGGAAGGTTCGACCGAACAGGCACAGTTCACTGACGTCAAGCCGCATGTGCGACCCAAACATGGGCCCGATGCGGCCTGCCAGCCGATCCTGGGCGAGTGCCCGTCACTGGTCTCGGAGATCATGCCCAACGACGAGGCGCTCTTACCGTCGGGGGACTAAGCCAGAGAAGATCCATTTTCCCTCTCACTCGGAGGTAGGCTCATCGTAGCCTGCCTCCTTTTTTCCTTCTTCGTCAAAACCGTTGGTGGCTAAATGGTCACACACCCCACAAATAATCTTCCTGCTGCTCTCCGTCGTGCTCTCGCACAAAGGCGGGAGTGACGCGATCAAGATGCGCGGCGCCACCTTTAGCCAGATACGAGAGGGGAAACTGACTGGCTAGTGTTTGGTGGTCCCCGTTTTGGCCGTCCTCGCTCATTATATGCGGCACCGCTATCGAAACGTCGGGCTCCTTCTTGTCTCTTCCTTTCTCGATGAGTTCCAGAATCTGGTGGTCCGTGATCGTTTTGTTACGGTCCGCCAGAACGAGAAATTGCCGGTACACTCCATCGAGTTCCCGGCGCTCCAGGTGAAATCCCAGATGCTCGCAGCGCAGACTAAGCGCGTGGCGGCCGGAATGTTTGCCCAGCACCAGGCTGGTCCCCGGCACTCCCACTGACTCGGGCGTCATGATCTCGTAGGTCAGCGCATTCTTGATCATGCCATCCTGATGAATCCCGGCCTCGTGCGCGAAAGCGTTCCGCCCGACGATGGCTTTGTTGGCTTGCACGCTCGCCCCCGTGATTTCACTCAATAGCTGGCTCGTTGGATACAGTTGCTGACTGGAAACGCCCGTCTCAAACGGATAACGGTCCGGGCGGACGCGGACCGCCATCACGAATTCTTCCAATGAAGTGTTACCCGCGCGCTCCCCGATGCCATTCACCGTGCATTCCACCTGGCGCGCACCCGAACTCACGGCAGCCAGTGAATTCGCGACAGCCAGCCCGAGGTCGTCGTGGCAGTGGGCCGAGATTACAACCCCTCCTATCCCGCGGACATGCTGGCGGATTCTCGTGATCAACTCGGCGAACTCGGATGGGACGCTATAGCCCACCGTATCGGGAATGTTAACGGTGGTTGCGCCGGCTTCGACGACCGCTTCCAACACTTCACACAAGAAATCGACGTCCGATCGTGTTGCGTCCTCGGGAGAAAATTCCACAGCCTCGCAGAACGACTTGGCGAAGCGCACCGCATCGCGAGCCTGCTCCATGCACTCCCGGCGCGAGATCCTCAATTTGTGCTGGAGATGAATGTCAGAGGTGGCAAGAAAAGTGTGAATGCGAGGACGCGCTGCACTTTCAAGCGCCTGCCAAGCTCGCTCGATGTCCTCTCTTCGGCAGCGCGCCAGTGCAGCTATCACTGGTCGCCGAACATCGCGAGCCACCGCTTGTACAGCATGGAAGTCGCCATCGGAAGAGATCGGGAATCCGGCTTCGATTGCATCCGCGCCCAGCCGGTCGAGCTGATGCGCCATGCGAACTTTTTCGTCCGCGGTCATGCTGCAGCCCGGCGATTGTTCCCCATCTCGTAAAGTCGTGTCGAAGATTATTACCCGCTCGCGGTCCGGCAAAGCTGTCCTCCCTGGATGATCGCTTTGTAACTTGCTGAAAAATCTGCACCAAAACATCAAAAGGGCCATTACCCGGTTTCGGATAATGGCCCTCTTGGAAAGTCTTGAGTTTGCTGGCTACATCATCCGCTGAAGCCTAGGGGTGCAAGCACCAGGCCAAGAATGGCCACGCTAAGGGCGAGTAGACGCAGTCGCGCCTCCCGTCCAATCCGGTTCGCGTTGGGTGCCGATGGATTCATATCAGCGAAGAAGAGCCTCTACAGAAAGTGAGATGTACTTTAGAGGATCAGGCACGACGGGTCAATGGCGAAGGGACGTCAGCTCCATTGAAATTAGCGCTCGACGTTATCAGGATTTCCGATGACGGCGAGCGTTGTCTTTTTCAACAACGATCTAGGCTACTCTTCCGGGCTTGCCCGCGTGAACCTGTGTTTCGAAGGTCGGCATTTTCTTTTGCATGTCAGCACTGGCTTGCTTGAAGAGCCGTTCCTCTTCTGGAATGTATCCGAAAAACATGTGATACAGAACAACCAGAATGTTACAGACGACGGCTACAGCGACGATCGCCGACATGATGAAAATGCTTCAGGCAATCGCAGGCCATAAAAAATGGCGCAGACCCGGCTGGAGTGCGTAGATCGCGGCCAATCCAACGACCGCTATCGCAACTCCGAAGTTACGGTACCTGCTCATACGCAGAGCGTAACGCAGGTGATCGACGTGCGCCTTTGTCAGCGACGAGCGACGGCGCCGCTGGATACGAAGTCTCCACGGTGAAATCCACCACGTGGATCGGGCGCCATTCCCGGAAGTTCACCTGCCACGGAATCGTGTTCGCTGCATCATCCCTTGGCACGATGGAGTTGCTCTTCCGCTTGAAGGAAAAGCAGTCTTTGCCGGCCATCAGCCTGCAACTTGGCAAGCATGTGCGCACCAATTCCGAATCGCTGATCGGTGCTCGCACGCCCGGCTATCACGAAGATTTGTCGCTAGGGATCGCGATCGGCTCCGGAGTCTACATCGACGAGCATACTCACATTGAAGCGGTTCGTTACCCCGGCGGATCCGACGCTATGGGCCTGCTGACCACCATCCTCACCAATGGCCGGCCTGGACCGAATCGTATTTTTCTCTGGCTCGCAAACATCCTCAAATCTCTGCTCAGGCATCCGCTCAACACCGTGCGCGGTCTGCAGCCGTGGGGATGGGCCCGAGAGTTCGTGATCCTGCTCTGCATGCAGGCCCTCGACAACCAGATCGAAATGCGCTGGCAGCGCCCCTGGTTCTGGCCCTTCCGCAAGTTTCTCGTCAGCTGGGGTGACAAGGTCCCGACCTACATTCCACGAGCCAACGAGTTCGCTGAAAAGTTCGCCCAACTCACGGGCGGGTTCCCGATGAGCATGCTTCCGGAGATCCTGTTCGATATCCCCGGCACTGCCCACTGCATTGGCGGTTGCGTAATTGCCGATTCTTCCACCAACGGGGTCGTCGATGGTCGCCACCGCGTATTCGGCTACAAGAACATGTACATCTGCGATGGCTCAGTGGTCGCCGCCAATCTTGGCGTCAACCCCAGCCTGACCATCACCGCTCTCGCAGAGAGGGCGATGAGTTTCATTCCCCCCGCCGACGCCACCGCATGGGATGATGCGCCCGCTGCCAGCTCTTAGCGGTACGCGGACATAAGTTCTTGGAGATGGCTTAGACGGGATTCGGTGCCGCTGAACCCGCCGGCAACAGGCGATCGAGGATGCTCTGTTCGCAGCGCATCCATAAGCGGGTCGTATAAAGCAAAGCGCTAAACTGCAGCGTAACCCAGTCCTTGGCTTGCAACGGGGAACGGAAGGCTTGGCGGTCTTTCCGCCAATGTTGAGCGAATTGTCCGACAAGGGCAAGGCTGCTGCCGCCGTCCGGCCCGCCGATATCGCGCAGAATCCCTTCCAGCGTAAACAAGACCTTGGAGAGCATGATCAGCGATCCCAGGAATCTCACGTCTTTCATTGCAAGTGACTCGAGAAGCCGCAGGACGTCCACCATGCCCGGCATGTGGGTCACGGGGAGTTCATCGATAAATTCTTTAACCGCCCCGGAGATTACCCTTCCACGCTGCGAGGTGCTGCGGATGCGGTGCTGGCTGAGCGCCAGAATTTCGATGCACGCCCCTACTGAATCCCGCAGACCGACCATGCCAAACAGAACCGCCAAGTGGCGGCGATGCTCCCGGCTCAACCGCTCGCGCAGCGCCCAATCGATGAGGACCAGTTCGCCCGTGCGATTGTTGTAAAGGAGATTGCCGGCATGCGGATCGCCATGAAATATGACGTCGGTCTCGGCCGAGAGCAGCGGCAGAACCACTACCGCCTCGATGAGTTGTTCGGCTATTCCCCGGCGCCGCGCCGGGGACAACCGAGCGGCTGCACTGGTCACTTTGATTCCCTGTTCTTCCGTAAGCGCGGTGATTCTGTGCGAGCACAACGGTTGAATAAGTCGCGGCACTCGCACTCCTTTCACATTGCGATACAGGTTGAAAGCTTCGCGCAGGGTGTTCTGTTCCCGCCTGAAATTGACTTCGTGCTGCAGCAGCCTTCGCACCTTCTTGAGAGTGTCGGGAATCAGGTGCGCTGGAAATCCGTAGGTGTGGTGGCAATCGCCGAAATACACTGCGAGTCCCTGCAGGTAGTCCATGTCTTCTGCAAAATATTCGGGGATGTGCGGCTTCAGAACCTTGAAAACGCCTCGCTCGCGACGTCCGCTCTCCGGGTCGCGCCACCTGAAGCGAACAACCGCGCTCACACTCGCCTCGGAGAGTATGGCCGGTGCGATTTTGACCGCAAACGCTTCCAGCCGCGGTCCCAGGTCCTGCGTAATGATGGACTGGATTTCTGCCGGCCTCACATCGCGGATTCCGTTTTCCAGCCGCCCCAGCGCAGTGCGCAAAGCGGGCCGCAGGTTCTGATTCCGCGCAATCACCTGCCCGAGCTTTTGCAGGCCGGGGACTTTCGCGATCAACCGAAGCAGACGCGTCTCGGCGGGCGTGTTCTCGGGCAATTCGAATTGTTCCAGGAGTTTGGGAGCGAGGCGCGCCGCCGACAGTCGGGCCAACACAAACATCATGGCGTCTCGCACTGGTGGACGCCATTTTACGTACGCCTCCGGAACCAACCGGCTGACGGGCACAATTCCGTCGACGATCCACGCTGCCATGGCCTCGCGTAAGGATTGCCCCATCCCGCTGCGCAGAGCGCTTTCGATCGCGCCGATTTTCTCAGTGCGCGTACCGCCCTTCGGCAGCCAGCCGGCAACGGCCGTGCGCAATTCTTTTGTCGAGAGTTGGCGAAAACCGACGGGAGGCGTTTCCAGCATAAAGACACCCATCCCTTTGCTGACTATAGCCTTTCCCCACGGTAAACGCTGTGACTGGAGTCACGCGACTGCGGATTGCTTCATTTCGGCAAACGTATAATGACGACGGCATCTTTACATGATCTCCACAGCGCCAATCGCGGTCGTGCTGGTCATTGCATTTTTGCTCGGAGTCAAATTTAGCGTTGATCTCGTTAAGCACAGGCGCCGCAAGGTCAAGCTAGGGTTGGGCGATATCCGTCCCAGGGGCGGAGCGAAAGAACACCAAGCCCTGAGCAAGAGACTATGGAGGTGAATTTCCGCCATTTCCCCCACCGGCATCCATACCCTACTCTTCTGCTTCTCCAAAAAGCCGCCTCGAGAGTCTTGTATTGACAACTGCAGCTCTGATGTCGCCTCCCAAGATGTCCTGACTCCACACCCTTCCAGTTCCACGAAAAGCGAAGGAATGTCTCTCGACGCAAATTTTTTCGCCAAGGTAGATCGATATCGCTTCAAACTTCAGGTCGTTGAGTATTTCGAATGCCAAGGCGCTAAAATCAGAGACCGTATGAAAGAAGCGGCAAGAACTCAGAAATGCGATTCTCGGTCGTAATACCCACCTACAATCGGGCCAACGAACTTCGCGAGACGCTCTCCAGCATTGCCAAGCTGCGGGTTTCCGGACCTTGGGAGATGATCGTTGTAGATAACAAGTCCACCGATAGCACGCGTGAAACTATTCTGAATGCCGCCAAAGATTTTCCGGTCCCACTCCACTATGTGTTCGAGCCCGAAGCCGGGCGCAGTGCGGCCCTCAACGCTGGAATTAGTCTAGCCACGGGTCAAATCATCGCGACCACCGATGATGACGTTCGAGTGGAGCCCGATTGGCTCGATCAAGCAGCTGCTGGCCTCGATCGTGAGGCCTGTGACTTTGTGGGCGGCAAAGTTCTCCCCATATGGGGTGGCGAAAAGCCGACTTGGCTCGCCAATCAGGGCGGACGGCACTGGTCGGTGATCGCCCTGCAAGATTATGGTTCGAAGCCAGTCGAGTTTGGTAGCCGTTATGCGCCTTTGGGGGTTAACCTCGCTTTCAAAAGAGAAGCTCTCGAGCTCGTCGGTCTTTGGGATACCCGAATCGGGCGCAAAGCCGGAACTCTGCTGGGGCAGGAGGTTCGCGAGTGGCTCTTGCGTGCACGGGCAGCCGGAGTGAAAGGCGTGTACATTCCGGAGATGATCGTTCATCACGTGATTCCCCAGGATCGTCTGAACAAGCAGTACTTTCGCCGCTGGTTCTACTGGAACGGAATCAGCCGGGCTATGCTGTACCAGCAATCTCCCATTGATATGCTTGCGCCCGAGGAAACCACTCTCGACTTTTCCAAGGTTCCCCATATCATGGGGGTGCCGCGCTATCTGTATCGAGCAGTCTTGCGGTCCGCGGCTGGGATGTTGAAGTCCAAGCTCGCAGGGCGGGAAGTAGCAAGCTTCGATCACGAACTGTGGCTATGCTTTTTCCTCGGAATATGGCGGCAACGCTGGAGGGACCGCCACAAGCCATTGGGCGTGATGAAGGATTTGCAAGTACATTTGAATCGCGAAGCAGCCGTGCAAAACTCGGACGAGAATCGGCAGCGTAATCCTCAAGGGGGGCAATGAAAGCAATCATACTCGCGGCCGGTAAAGGCTCGCGCCTCGATCAATCCGGAGAAACGGTCAAGTGCCTTTTGAAATTCGGATCTTCCACCCTCATTGAGCTGCAATGCAAATATTTGAGGGAGTGCGGAATCCACGAAATCAGCGTGGTCGTCGGCTTCGAAGCAGAACGCGTTCGACGGACGGGTGGTCTCAAGCTCGAATATATCGACAATCCAATCTTTGAAAAAACTAACAGTCTTTATTCATTGTGGTTGGCGCGACAGTGTTTTTCAGACGGATTTGTCGTTATAAATTCGGACGTGCTGTTCCATCCCCAACTCCTTTCGGACTTGCTCACCGCGCGGCGCGAAGATGCTCTGCTTGTTTCCTATCGCGAAGAGACCGAATACGGCGATGAGGAGATGAAGGTCAAAGTCCGTGGCGGACGGGTCGTCGACATATCCAAAGACCTAGACCCCGCCGAGGCAGACGGCGAAAACGTTGGCATAGTGAAGTTCGGGCCAACTGGAGCAAAACTTCTTCAGGAGCAGATGGCTCCGTTGGTTGAGAATGGCGTTTTGCGCAGTTGGGCTCCCCGGGCCTTTCTGGAGTTTGCCAAGCGGCGGCCTCTGCATGTCGTTGGCACGCGCGGTTTTCCGTGGACAGAAATCGATTTCCCGCAGGACTATCGGCGTGCTCAAGAGGAAATTTTCCCGCAAATTATAACCAGTCCTGATGCAGTGCCGTGCTCGATCGTTCCGCATGGCGAGGGCGGACTTAAGTGATGCGGCTTGAAGCACGGGCCGGGTTGAATCCCACATCATGATTTTCAACCGTGCTGTACATTGGGCGCGCACCCTCGATACCAGTTGGCAACGCACATGGAATCCAGAACGTCGGCGCGTCCTGATCAACGCCGCGCTGCCGATGGAGTACGCCATGATCGAACCGGTGTATAAGCGAATGCGGGGGGACAGCCGGGTCGAGTTTTATTTCACGTCCACCAGTCATCCCGACGAAATGAATCACATTTTTGCGGACACCGACGGAAGCGTTCGCACAATTCCCCCGGCGCAAACCAAATGGATGAAATTCGATGCGTATTTGGCTGCAGACTATCTCTGGGCGGCCCTTCCCCGCGGTACTCGGCGAATTCAGTTCTTTCACGGCGTCGCTGGCAAATATGCTGATCGATACGATCGTCCACAGCGTTCAATGCGAGAGTGGGATCGTTTTTTCTTCATTAATCGAAAGCGTATGAATAACTTTTTTGCTTCTGGAGCAATCGAAACGGACAGTCCAGCGGCACGACTGGTCGGAATGCCTAAGGTAGATCGATTGGTCGATGGGTCTCTCAATCGGGACTCCATCTTGCAAACCTTGGGCTTGGATCCTGCGCTGCCAACTGTGCTTTACGCTCCCACCTGGACACCCTATTCCTCGCTCAATGCGCTGGGCGAGGACCTAGTCGCCGCTCTTTCCAACGCCGGCGTCAACTTGATCGTGAAACTTCACGACAACTCTCTTGATGTCGGTGACGTGCGCAATTCCGGAGGGATCGACTGGGTTGCGCGCCTCAGCCCGGCGCTGCAAGGACCTTGTGGGCATCTGGCGAAGCGAGGTACCATCGCGCCCTATTTAGTCGCAGCGGATCTAATGATCAGTGATCACAGTTCCGCCGCCTTTGAATATCTGCTCCTCAATAGGCCTCTGATTCGAATAGAGATGCCAGAATTGATTGCCCGAACGAATATTCCTCCCGACTATGTCGCTCTGATGGTGGAAGCCTCTACCACCGTTCGGACCGTTGTGGAAATCTTGAAGGCGGTAGAGCACGGCCTGGCAAATCCGGGGTTGCTAGCCCATACGCGAAGCGTTGTTGCGGAGGAATTGTTCTACAAGCCAGGAACAGCTACGGCCCGAGCGGCACAAGAGATCTACGAAACGATGGAACTCGCGCCCCTTCCCCTCTGAAACCTTCTCCCAAAACTTTTCCACTTAGCTGCAACTTCGTGGTCTTTTGTACCTGTGCGGAACTGGCCGATCTCACTTTTCATCCGTTCAGAACTCGGTGAGATGAACATCTGTCAGTGCCAATTCGTTTGTGGGCGCCGTGCAGCTACGCTGATTCCCCTAGCACGATAGTGCCACCGATCGTACCTCCTGGTCTTCGTGCTTCGGCTACCGTACACATTCAATTACGTTTACTTCTACCTGCAACGGAGCCATCACAGACGGCATCCAAGGGCTCGGAATGGAGCGTACCGCGTAGCCCGAAATGAAACGCGCGGCCAGACTGCTGGAATCGAAAGTGCAATCCTGAACTTGGCTTTGTCCGACACTAGACCCTAGGCACCTCCCCGGCTGTCCCAGTTCGTGTCAGCCACGTGTTTTAAGAAAGTTTTAAGGCGATCGGAAGTGATTATGAGTAAATCGCATTTCTCCCTGTGTTTCCTTGTAGGTTTTCTGTTCTTGGGCATCATGCCAGCCTTCGGAACCGAACGGCTTTGCGATGTGTCTTTCGAGGATTGCCGAGCCCCACTTCTCAAGCTCATTCAGAACGAGACTGTGGAAATCGACGCCGCTTTCTGGTTCATGGACGACGCCACACTTTCCAGTGCACTCATCAAGAAATTTCAGTCGGGTGTTCCCGTCCGTATTCTGATGGACCCACGGGCCGAGGATGGGCACCCTACCAATGCCCAGGTACTGGCGCAACTCGCTTCTGCGGGTATACCCATGCGGAACCGTACCGCCGACGGAATTCTGCATTGGAAGATGATGCTGTTCTCTGGTCAGGGAACGGTGGAATTCAGCGGCGCAAACTTCACAGCGTCCGAGATGCGTCCGTACACGCCCTACGTGAACTACACCGACGAGGCGATCTACTATTCCGACGATCCTGCGGTCGTGAACAGCTTCCGGACGAAATACGACGATTGGTGGACGGATACCACCGATTACCTGAACTACGCAAACATCAATGCGCCGCTGCAGCGGAACTATGCAACGTATCCGATCAATTCAGAGTTGGACTTCCTGCCGTCGGCCATCTTGAGCCAGGACTATGGCACGAAAACTATGGCCGCCATGGCTTCGGAAAAGGTCAAGCTCGACATCGACATGTTTCGCATCACTAATCAACCCATTGCGGATGCAGCGATCAGGGCATTCAATCGCGGCATTCCCATTCGCTTTATTGTGGATTCATCGGAATATCGCAATCCTGCCCGGCCGTGGGACTCGTACAACATCGACCGCATGTTTATGGCAGGCATTCCTCTGAAGATCACTGCGCACACAGGTCAGAACCATGAGAAGTCCCTGATCCTGTACGGGCAGAACATGACCATCTGGGGATCATCGAACTGGACATGGCCGTCATTCAATTATCAGCAGGAACACGATTACTTCACCAAAAAGCCGCTGTTTTTCCAGTGGTTCCAGAACCAGTTCGAGCGTCGTTGGGATTCAAACACCGAGTACAAAGCCTTCATCCCGGCTGGACCAAGCGCGCCCAAGATCAATGCGCCAGTCACCGGAGCCACCAACGTTCCAACCAGTGTGACCCTTTCGTGGCAGGGAGGCCCGTGGGGTCAGCAGTATGACATCTACTTCGGCACCGCCAAGAATCCTCCGCTGATAGCGCAAAATGTCGTCACTGGCGCACCCGAAGATCCCACTGGCCCGCCTACTTACGAAACATACAAAGTCTCCGGTCTCACGCCGGGCACGCTGTATTACTGGAAGATTGCCACCAAGACCATGGCGAATCTGAGTGTCATCGGTCCGGTCTGGTCGTTTACCACCGGCGGAACTGCTCCGACCAGCGGAGGCGCAACGGTAACGGGAATTTCTCCGGCAACCGGCCCCAATTCTGGGGCGACCGCGGTGACCATCACCGGAACAAATTTCCTGACCGGTGCAAACGTCACCTTCGGTCAGTCGACTGCCAGCAGCATTAAGATTGTGAACGCCAACACGATCACTGCAGTCGCGCCCCCGCATGTCGCCGGGACAGTGGCTGTAACCGTCACCAATAAAGCGGGCGATGCGGGAACCCTCCCGTCCGCGTACGCTTACACCTCGACGCCTCCTTCGACAGCACCAAGGTTGAATGTCATTCACCCGAACCATGGTTCTCCGAGCGGCGGCGATGCGGTGATTATCACGGGCAGCAACCTCGTGGCTGGTATGACAGTCACCATCGGAGGGAACCCTGCCACCGTCACGAGCAGCAATACGGTTTCGATCCACGCAACGACTCCAGCCGGAAATGGCGTTGCCGACGTGGTCGTCACCAATCCCAAGACGGGGCTGAGCGCGAGTCTGACTGGAGTCTTCACGTTTGCCGACGCTCCCGGACCGCCTAGTGTGGAATCCGCCACGCCCAGCAGTGGTTCGATCAATGGTGGCACTCCCTTCATGGTGAAAGGAGAAGGCTTCTACAGCGGCGCAGTCGTCACCGTCGGTGGCGTGCTCTGCAACACGATCATTGTCCTGGACAGCAACACGATCACCGCCGTTACTCCCGCCCACGCGCTGGGAGCTACCGACCTGGTGGTCAAGAACATGGACGGCCAGACCAGCACCCTGACGGGTGGCTTCAGCTATAGCGCTGCACCACCGCCGAGTATCAGCAGCGTCAGTCCGAGCACAGGGAGCGTTGCCGGAGGCACCAGCATTACGATCAGTGGTTCGGCCTTCATCAGCGGAGCCAAAGTGTTTGTGGGGAGCACGCAGGCTACGGTTCAAACCACGACGGGCAGCTATATCTACGCCACCGTTCCAGCGATGAGCCAGGCGGGACCTGTGAACGTGATTGTCACCAACCCCGACGGCCAGAGCAGTTCTTCTCCGGGCACATATACTTACCAATAGCCGCGGGGTACTCGCCTCGACTAGCCAGATAACTAACCACGAAGCCCCCTAGTTCCACGGGGGCTTCGTCTTTTGCGAGGATCAGTTGTCGGTAGTGCAGCACGCCGGTGACCTGCTTCGAGCTGCGATGAAAAGTGCGGAGAGACCGGAAGCGGCGCGCGGCGATGGTGAAGGCTTGTACTGGCACCAGGCCTTCAGTCGTGCAGAAGGTCTTGAATCGGCAGGTAATCCTGGAAACAGCAGAGACGAAAACAGTGAGCAACCCGAGATCAACTCTCGGACTGCTCACTGTTGATTTGGGGCGGCCCTAACTTGCTAATTTATGTTGAACGAGACCCACGTAAAGTTGTGGTCCGAGGGCCGGACGCCTTTGTCGTCGGCCGTGCCGATCTTGACTGTTACCTTAGCTGCAGTACCAGCCGCTCTCTGATCTGGAACGCCTCCTCCAGTCACTGAAACCCCACTGGCGCCCTTGGAGTACAAGACGTGGTCAATGCGACTTCGGCGGGTCCTCGTATCCGCGTTTACGGGATTGTCCGGGTAGGCGGTTGCGGTACCTTCGCTCACCGCTTTGTCCCACCCGCCCAAATATTGCTGGAGAATGATGTCCACTTCCGGAGTGCCCACCTGAGCGTTCAGATCACCACCGATGATTCTCGGCTCAGCAAATTTCGAGGCGAAAGCAACCAGTTGCTGCGCCTGAACCTGGCGTTGAGCACTGGCGCCCTCTGGCCATTGAAAATGCGTGGCGAAGAAGCTGATCAGCTTCCCGTTGACTTTCACAGTCGCCTCGACGATCGGCATCTGGTAGCTCATAAAGTATTGCGCCGAACTTGCAATCGGCCATTTTGAAAGCACCATTACTCCCTCAGGACAACCAGCGTACTTCGGGGCGTAAGCGCTGTACCATGTAAGGCCGGTCTTTTGCTTCATCAGCGCCGTGATCAGCGCTGGATCGTTGTAGGCACCGATCACCTCCGTAAGCGAGGCAACATCGGGGTTCATTTTTGCGAGCCAGGTCGCGGTTCGGTCCAGATTGATGATGTTATCTGTTCCATGCCCGCCATAAGAAATATTGGCTTGTACGACACGCAATTTGGTGGTGGACGCAGCTCCGGTCACACTCACAACAGTCGAGGCGCTCGCCGACGCTCCCGCACTATCGGTAATCGTGAGTTTGGCGGTGTAGTTCCCGGAACTCTGATAGATGTGAGACGGTTGATAGGCCGTTGAAGTTAGGCCGTCCCCGAAGTTCCAGTTGTACGCGGTTACAGTACCGCTGGTTAAGCTGACCTTCGGAGTGAAGGCCACTGCCAGAGGGGCCGCTCCGGTCGCGGAACTCGCCAGAATGCTGACGGTTGCCGACGTGAGCACTGGCAGATTGGCAGCCAGCACCTTCGTGTCTTTCACTGGTGCCCCTGGAGCAGTCGTGAGATAGGTCTGCGGGGAGAGCACAATCTGGTCGATGGAAAGACCATCTTCCCGCACTTGCACTCGAAGCGTATGGGTGCCGGTGGTTTGAAAATACACCGCAGTGCCCGCACCGCACCATCCGTTGTCAGACCAACCCCATCCCGACTCCGGAGCCCCCTTGCAAGCTTGCAGGACCACCGTCTCTGCCGAGGCGGTTCCAATACGAGCGGTCGCCGCACCAGCCGCGGTCACGCTATCGGAAAACTGCACATAAACGGAATCATTGCTGGTGGCGTTGTTGAGTGACTTCGATCGAATCCACAGGTGGTAGGGCAGACCAGCATAAGCCGGGAATTTGATCTCAAAGTAGTTTGCCGGTTTCGCAAGAGGTGCCAAAACCTTCGGAGCACCAAGATCGGGGGTCCCAATCAGAAACCCTCCAGCGGCGGTAGAATCTGCTTTGACGGCCCAAGTTCCTGCCCGAACTGGCGCCTTCGAGGCGTACAAAACGACGTCGTTGCTGTTCGCGTGAGCGGTCGCCGTAATTGTGAAACTCAGCAAGCCTGCGAACGCATAGGACATGAATCTGGGGGGGAATACCATCTTTCGGGCCTCCAACAGAGAGATTGCCTTGACTTTCCAACGTGATCCCCACGAAGGCGCCAAAAAGTCCACTCTCTGTGCTTTAAGTTCTTGAACTGCCATAGTTTGCGACTTGTTCTTGCGGTTGGTCGAGATCACGAAGGTACATCCGCTCGCCTCGTTCGCGAGGGTTCTACCCTGATCCACGGTCACAGTACCGTCCCGACGAAGAATTTAAGCGCGCTAAACGAGTAAATGCCGTCAGACTATAGGCAACGGTGAACCTGCCGGTCGATTCCGGCCGCCGCGGCCACGACGGTCTTTGCGATGAAAACGCAGGTGTTACCCGATGCTGCTCAGCCAGACCAGTGAGGCCCATCCACCATGGCTTCATGGGGGCTGATGTCTCTACACATCACAACCTGCAAGCAAGAAAGTTACGGATGGCCGGGAAGTCTATCACAGCCGACTGTGACAGACGCAACTGGCTTTTTCTAGCGCAGCCCGGGATCGAGTCTTCGTCGCAGCGAACTCACAAGTTATCATCTTTAATCTTGGTGCCACTCCGAACCCCAACCTGACGAACGTTTTTGCAGGCTGACCATTTAAATTTGCCTGAGGCACCCGGGGGAGTCTGTGATGACTGCCCTTGACTTCAAAAAAGCTCATGACCGGTCAGGGAAAGCTCGAGCGAGAACGACCAAAGACCTTGCTACGATTTTGGAGATCAAGCTTAGGTTTACCTCCGTCTTTTTGATCAAGGGAACGACTACTCATGACATCGTCAATATCTGGCGAAGAAATCTTGCAGCCCATTCACCCACGGATGGCAGATCAGCCTGGAACGTCAGTTGATGTATCGGTCGTCATCAGTACCTACAATCGATGTAGTCTGCTGCCGCGAGCGCTAGAGTCACTGCAGCATCAGGAAACAGCGGATGTCTCCCACGAAATTCTCGTCGTGGACAATAATTCATCTGATGCGACACCAGATGTCACACAACGTTTTGTCGACGAGAGCCCGGAAAGATTTCGGTATATTTTCGAGCCCAAACAGGGGTTGTCTTACGCGCGCAATGCGGGCATCGCCGGAGCGCGCGCGAGAATTATTGCCTTCACCGATGACGATGTGCGGGTCGCCAGCAACTGGGTGTCACGCATCAAAGCAGGCTTCGCCGCCGAGCCCAGCGTGGACTTCTTGGGCGGCAAAGTCTTGCCTCATTGGGAAGAAATGCCACCTGCATGGCTGACTCGGGCGCACTGGACCCCTCTCGCTCTGCTGGATTATGGCGATCAGCCCTTCTATGTAGACGCGGACCGTCCGATTTCCCTGATCGGAGCAAACTGTGCCTTTCGCAAAAGCGCCTTCGAGCAGGTGGGCCTGTTCCGCGCTGACTTTCAGCGGGTGAAGAATGGCGTCGGATCGTTGGAGGATCACGAACTGCTGTTGCGGCTCTGGCAGGCCGGCCGCAAGGGAGTTTATTTGCCCGATTTGACGGTCACGGCTGACGTCCAGGCCGACCGTTTACGGAAAACCTATCATCGCGAATGGCACACCGGACATGGGCGCTTTCATGCCATGCTGCGCTCCGAACTGCTGGAACGCTCCAGACTAGGCAAGATTTTGGGCGTCCCTGCTCATCTCTATCGCCGAGCTGGGAGCGATGCGGTTCGATGGACGGTCAGCCAGCTCTTCGGCCAGCGGGATAAGGCCTTCGGATACGAAGTTCGAATGAGATTCTTCGCAGGATTCGCCGGCAGTCGTTGGCGCGAATTCTTTCATCTTCAAAGCTCGCCAAAATCAGCCGCAGGGAAATAGGTGGCCGTGATTGGTTACAAATTCTGGCGATCTATGATTTCGAGTCTTGCGTTACTCGATAGAAATGTTTGCCATAAAAAAATCCGGCAAGCGCCCAAAAGCAAAGTTCGCTGGAGAACCTCTCTGACGGATCCTGATTGTCCTTCACGGGGGGTTTCAGAATCTGCAAACTGGCGCGAGCAGCTTCGCCGAACAGGTATCGCGGAACACCCAGAAAATAGGGCACAGGTTTACGGTGCTGCCGATCGAGAATCCCGGATGAGATCCCGCGGCGAAGGCACCAATGCCGGTAATACTGCTTGGTAAGCCTTTTCGGATGTATATAGTGATAAATCACCAGATCCGGCAGGTACAACCCCTTCGCACCGGAGTCGATCAGCCGCAAATACATATCACTGTCTTCGTCAGCCAGGTAGGTATCTCCGCGTGGTCCTAAAACAGTGGAGTACGGCATCAACTTTTCAAGGGTGGACCGCCTGATCACTACGTTTCCACCTGGTAAAGTGGTGTCCGCGCCGTACGGGCGCCGTGCCGGCCCTAGGTTGAAAGCCCCAATGACGCCGGAATATCTGCTCGGCAGCCATGGAGGCGGTGGCGCGCCCCAACGCGGCACATAAGGGCCACCGATAAAATCCAGTTCTTCGTCAGCGAAAATTTCATTGATCCGCACGAACCAGGAACGATCAATTTCCTCGTCATCGTCGATCATTCCTATCAATTCACCGGAAGTGGCTGTAATCCCGGTGTTTAGCGCATGCGATTTTCCCGGATTTGGTTCGAAGATGTAATTCAATCGCCCCTCGAATCGGGGCTTGAAGGAATCAACCACCGTTGAGGTGTTGTCTCTGGAATTATTGTCGACAACCGTGATCTTCACCTCAACTCCGGCGGGGACATCAGCCGCGAGAAGACTTTGAAGAGCACGTTCCAGTAAAGAGTGCCGATTGTAGGTGGGCACAATAACGTCCAGCTGCATAGTGGACTAGACTAACCTCGACATTCGAAATGATTGGATCGCTTCCGCGCAGTGATACTCCCCTGATTTGCTCCCCGCCTCGCCCTGTATTGTCGAACCATCGTCAAGGTTCGGCCTCTCGCTCAGCCGCACCAGGCCTCCAGTCCAACTTGCTGCTCTTCGCTGAATCAAGCATTACGCACGACTTCCCCTCTGACCCGGGGGGATTGTCGGTGGAGAACTCCATCTTTCAGCGCCTATTTCCAAGGGGGAAACGCGCCGAAGTAACTGGATTGCCATGCCTTTGGACGATTCCACGTACGATACAATATTACAATAGAGGGTTCCCCCCATTGTTTACGCCCTTGATTTGATCACCATATCCAGTTTTGATGGTCCGGCCCCTTACCCACTATGGCGACGACAGAATTAGTAATAAAACCACGTAAAGGATGGCAGCCCATTGACTTCCGAGAGGCATTCCAATACCGGGAGCTTCTCGCATTTCTGGTTTGGCGGGACATCAAGATCCGCTATCGGCAAACCCTGTTGGGTGGACTTTGGAGCGTCCTTCAGCCGTTGCTGGGCACGCTGATTTTCGTGCTGGTCTTCAATCGTTGGGCAGGCGTCCACAGCGATGGGCCTCCCTATTCCCTGTTTGCATTCGCAGGTTTGGCGCCTTGGACCTTTTTCTCCAACTCTGTCTCCAATTCGAGCAATAGCCTGATCGCGAGCCAGCAACTGGTTTCGCGGGTGTATTTCCCGCGCATTTTCATCCCCTTAGGCACGGTGGGCGCGTTTCTGTTGGATCTGGCCCTGAGCCTGATAGTTCTCGGTTGCATGATGATTTACTACCGATGGGCGCTGTCCGTAAAGGTTCTGCTGCTCCCCATATTTGTGATCGGCACGCTCATGGCTGCCTCAGGCATCGGTTTTGCGTTCTCCGCGTTAAACGTTCTGTTCCGCGACATCAAGTATGTGGTGCCATTCCTCATCCAGATGGGACTATTCGTCACACCCGTCATTTATCCCGTACGCTACATTCCTTCGCGCTGGCAGGCACTGTTTGGGCTGAACCCGATGGCGGGCATGGTATTGGGGTTTCGCTATTGCCTGCTCGGCAGTCCCGTTTACTGGCCCCTCGTTCTGACATCGCTGCTGATGTGCTTGATTTGCTTTGTGGTTGGTCTGATGCTGTTCCGGCGAATCGAGCGTCTCTTTGCGGATGTAATTTAAAATGTCAAACGTCATTGAAGTCCGGAATTTGTCGAAGCAATATCGGATCGGGGGCGTGAAGGCCCGGAACGAGACCTTTCGGGAATTCCTTCTCAAAACGCTGAAACGTCCGCTGCGCGCCTTTTCCAACAGCCAGAATTCCGGCGGCGATCAGTCTTTCTGGGCGTTGCGCGATATAAATTTCGATATCACGGAAGGCGAGGTAGTCGGCATTATCGGCCGCAATGGCGCTGGTAAGAGTACGCTTTTGAAAATCATTTCTCGCATCACTGATCCTACCGACGGCTACATCAGGGTGCGCGGCCGACTGGCCAGCCTGCTCGAAGTTGGCACCGGATTCCATCCCGAGCTTACGGGACGGGAAAACATCTTCCTGAACGGCGCGATCCTGGGCATGACTCGCGCTGAAATACTTTCAAAGTTCGATGAGATCGTCGCCTTCTCAGAGATTGAACGATTCCTGGATACTCCCGTAAAGCGCTACTCCAGCGGGATGTATATCCGGCTGGCATTCTCAGTGGCGGCTCATTTGAATCCCGAAATTTTAGTCGTGGACGAAGTGTTGGCCGTGGGCGACATGGCCTTCCAAAAGAAATGCCTGGGCAAGATGAATGACGTCAGCCGCAGCGGACGGACCATCCTTTTTGTTTCACACAATATTTCGGCGATCGAACATCTGTGCAAGCGCGGCATCGTGCTCACTCAGGGCCAATTGGCGTTTTCAGGGACGGCCAAAGACGCTGTTCACTATTACATGCATACAGCCATGGGAGATGGTGACACTGGAACGTCCGGCAACTGTGTTGATCTTAGTCAGGCGCCAGGCCGGTGGTCTCAACGTCGGCCACTACTGCGGCAGTTGGAGTTCTGTCTGGAAGACAGCAAGTCCTTGAAAGCTGGGGTGCGCATCGGGGCTCCGCTCACAATTCGTGTGCACTTTACCCTCCCGGCTCCAACCTCCAGCTTCGATATTGGCTTGGGATTCGACAACCTTCTTGGCCAGCGAGTCTTCACTGCTCATACCGCTTTTGAACCTGTCCGTGGTCACGACCAGGTCACGGGACTTCAGGTTATCGAGTGCGAAATTCCCAGCCTGACGTTAGTTCCAGGAGAATATGTTCTACGTGTATGGATGGATATCGGGCAGGTCGAAGTAGATAAGATCGATAACGCAGCACGCTTCGAAGTCATTCCATCCGATTATTACGGCACGGGCAAGTCGCCGTGGAATGGAGTTTTTGTCCTGAAGCATCACTGGTCGCTCGTCGATCCAAAACAAAATTCTGCATACGCCGCCTCGGAAGCACTTCCCGCAATCAAACCGCCTTTGAGCTAGGCCTTAGGCACAACAAGAACGCATCGCGGTATCTCTAAGCATGTGATAACTGGCGGAGAGAGTGGAAATCGATTTCCGCCATTTCTTGCAAGTCGCGGTGAAAACTAGGCATAGCGATGACCCGAAAAGGACCACCGGACCGGCGCAGTTGGTGAAATCGGGATTCATGCCAGCTACGCGACCATCTCACTGCCCATCCACAGTGCCAACATGAGGAAGCTGGCCAAGGACAACTGCCATCTGCCCACATAGGCGAGAAACGATGCCATCAGGACTAGGAGGGAGACGAGCAGGAACATGTCTGCGAGTCTCGTGGTCATGTAATGCGAACCCGAACCCACCGATTTGCCCGGTGAGAATAAACGCAATGAAGAGGAGCCAATTTGCCGGAACCGCGACGGCTGTAACTAGCGCCACGTGGCTTTCCAGCCGACCGGACGTTGTCGCCGTTTCAATGATCGCAAGGCGACGACTGCGAGCAATGGCGGAGACAGCAGCCACACCGCTACGATGCTCACGCGAATCGCCGACATAGGTTGCAATACCATGACACCAAGCTACGCCGGATTGAGGCTCTGATTCCAGTCAACTGTTGAAATCAGGCGTCTCTAACAATGCCGGCGTCGTCAAGTACTTTTTGGGCGTAGTGACCCGTGCACTCCGAGGAGCGCGCCATTTCGCTCTAGCTGAACAAGTGCCATACCCAACCAAAGTTCGCTCGTAATCGCTTCCGGTCAGAAATGGGGGCACTGGGCGGTGGACATCTGATTGGCAAGGGCGGGCACATCCGCACTGTGCCGATTCCGCATTGGGTGAAAGAAGCGCTCGACGTGGGCCGCAGCGGCAGGCATCAAGAACGGGAACTCTTCCGCGCAGTCGCCCGTAAGGACAAGGTCTGGGGCAGGGGCATCACGCAGAATGTGCTCTGCTATGTTGTGAAGGGCTGCTGCGAGAAGGCGGGCCTGCACCATATCGCTCCGCACGACATGCGGCGGGCGCGCGCGAAGTTGTGCCATAGCAATGGAGAAGAACTGGAGCAGATTCAGTTCTTACTCGGACACGCATCTGCGCAAACGACCCAACGTTACCTCGGGTGCAAGCAGAACCTGGGGCATCCGGTAGACGATCTTTTCCACCTCAATGGTAATAGCTACCACCTGCATCATCACTGGATCGGCGGTGGTCGAAAAGCCGGATAGAATTGTGCACAAGCATGGAGTCGATAGCGATCAAGAAGGGGCAGACACGAGAACGAGCGCCCGAAATGCGGGATATGGGAACTCTTCGGTGTGACGGCTGCGGAGAGGAGTTTACCCTCTTCCACGATCCTGCCCTAGCTGACGAGGAAAACGCTGCGCGACAGGCACACTGGCTCGAAAAGGTTCTGGCCGTTGAACACGAGCAAGAACGCAAACACCCGGATCGAATCCAGTTGCCGGAATAGGTTTTAGGTGTCGCAGTTTTCGCCAGTCAGCGGAGCGTGCCCCCATGACGCGGGGTGGCATCAGCTGCTGTTTTCTTCGAAAATCCGTGTTCTGAATCTTCTCATTTTCAAAACCTCCCTCCATGGGGGG
>Ga0070716_100000094_pt1 | contig 34515 bp, 32 predicted proteins | sample LARL112metaG_FD_71395 | JGI IMG/M metagenome (GOLD analysis project Ga0070716, IMG submission 71395) | Corn, switchgrass and miscanthus rhizosphere microbial communities from Kellogg Biological Station, Michigan, USA - LAR L11-2 metaG | ecosystem: Host-associated > Plants > Roots > Rhizosphere... | reverse complement strand
GAGGGGCACGGCGACTACGTGATGGACGCGGTGGGGCCGCGCGTGGTGCCGTCGGTCGCCGAGATCAGGGAACGTTTCAACGCCCGGCGCGGCTCGGCGGGCCGGGTGGAGCGGGCCGTCCGGAGGATCCTGGGCATCGACCTCAAGATGAAGCAGTATGCGCAGGGCTCGCGGTTCGTCCGGGCCGTGGTGGACGAAGCGGGGATGGCCGCGTTCAACAAGGTCTGGACCTCGCCGCAGACCCTGCCGACCAGGGAAGAGCTCAGCGCTCCGCATGCCTGGCTGGAGCGGGTGGGCAATGGTGCCGCCGGACCTGGCGAGCTGTACGGCCGCGCCGCCGGCGAGAGCTAGGCCCCCGGAGTCAGGTCGCCGCGATGGGGCCGCACCCGGCCGTCTCGCAGTTGCGCAGCGCCGTTCGGGGATGCCTGGCCGACCTCGAACCCGGGGAGCTGGTGCTGGCCGCGTGCTCGGGCGGAGCCGACTCCCTGGCCCTGGCGGCTGCGCTGGCCTTCGTGGCGTCGCGGCAGGGGCTGCGGGCCGGTGGCGTCACCGTGGATCACCGGTTGCAGGCCGGGTCGGCCCGGCAGGCGGCGCGGGTCGCCGCCCAGCTGACCGGCCTGGGCCTGGAGCCGGTGCGGGTCGCTGAGGTTACCGTCGGCGGGCGCGGCGGCCCGGAAGCCGCGGCCAGGTCCGCCAGGTACCGGGCCTTGGACGAGTACAGCCAGGCGACGGGAGCGGCAGCCGTGCTGCTCGGCCACACCCTCGACGACCAGGCCGAGACCGTGCTGCTGGGCCTGGCCCGGGGATCGGGCAGCCGCTCGCTGGCCGGCATGGCCGAACGTGCGGGAATCTACCGGCGGCCGTTCCTGGGCATCGGCCGCGACCGGACGAGGGCGGCGTGCGCGGCACTCGGCCTCCAGGTCTGGGAGGACCCGCACAACACCGACAGCGGCTACGCGCGAGCCCGGGTGCGCCATCACGTCATGCCCGCCCTGGAGGCCGCGCTGGGCCCAGGCATCGCGGAGGCCCTCGCGCGCACCGCCGCCCAGCTGCGGGCCGACGCCGACGCCCTCGACGACCTGGCCCGCCAGCAGATGCGGGGGCTGGCGGGATCGGACCCGGCGATGAGCGTCGACGCGCTGGGCGCGCTGCCCGCCGCCGTGCGCACCCGGGTACTGCGGGCCGCGGCCATCGCGGCCGGATGCCGCCCCGGGTCGCTCACCGCCCGGCACATCGCCCGGCTGGACGAACTGGTCACCGGCTGGCACGGGCAGCGCTGGGTAGACCTGCCCGGCGGCGTACGCGGCCTGCGCCAGTGTGGGAAGCTGCGGTTCATTACCGGCGGCCGGATCCCGGACCCGCCGTCCGGCCCCGAGGCCGTGTCCGGCACCGAGGACGTGTCCGGCACCCAGGACGGCGCCGGCACCCATGACAGGAAGGGCGCGGATGGACGCGAGCGACATGGGAGCCGACCTGAAGGAGATCCTGATCAGCCCGGAGCAGTTGCAGGAGCGCATCGCCGACCTCGCGGCGCAGATTGACGCCGATTACGCCGGTCGCGAACTGCTCCTGGTCGGAGTGCTCAAGGGCGCGATCATGGTGATGGCCGACCTCGCCCGCACCCTGCATTCCCAGGTCCGGACCGACTGGATGGCGGTGTCGTCCTACGGCTCGGGAACGAAATCATCGGGCGTGGTCCGTATTCTCAAGGACCTCGACACCGACATCACCGATCGCCACGTTCTTGTCGTCGAGGACATCATTGATTCCGGGCTGACGCTGTCCTGGCTGGTAGGCAACCTGCGGTCGCGCGGCCCCGCCTCGGTGGAGGTGTGCGTGATGCTCCGCAAGCCCGCTGCGGCGCAGATGGACGTGCCGGTCAGGTACGTCGGCTTCGACATCGCCAATGAGTTCGTCATCGGCTACGGGCTCGACTATGACGAACGGTTCAGGAACCTTCCGTTCATCGGAACCCTCGCCCCGCACGTCTACGGAGGCACAGGGAACACATTCCGCGATGGGAAACGTTGACTTCGACAAGAGGCCGGAAGGTCAGGTGCAGGAACCTCCCTGGGTGCCGGCCACCGCGAGCGCGGTGTACCGTCGAGTATCCAGCATCACGGGCGGAACGAGAGGGAAGCCGGGTATGGCGCTGGGACGCAAGGTAGTCCCGCCGGGGGTCGGCGGGACATGATGCTAGTCGGGAGGGTCCGACCCTGGGCACCCGTGGCGATCGGGGTCGTTCGTCGATGGATCTGAAGCGATATTTCCGCGGGCCGTTCCTGGCGGTTCTCGTCACGCTGGTCGTGGTGATCGCGGTCTTCGAATACGCCAGTGCCGGCGGCGGGTACAAGTCGGTCAACACCTCCCAGGTTGTGTCCACGATCAACCGTGGCGACGTGAAGACGGCCACGCTGATCGACAAGAACAACACGATCGAGATCACCACCAAGAACGGTCAGAAGCTTCAGGCTGCCTGGGTGGGCAACCAGGGCCAGCAGCTGCAGCAGGAACTGCAGTCCCAGGTGACGAAGGGGACGCTGTCCAGCTACAACGTGCAGAATCCCAGCGGTACCACGCTGCTGTCCCTGATCGGCGGCTTCCTGCCCTGGGTGCTGATCATCCTGTTCTTCCTGTTCATCCTGAACCAGATGCAGGGTGGCGGCTCGCGGGTGATGAACTTCGGCAAGTCCAAGGCCAAGCTGATCACCAAGGACACCCCGAAGACCACGTTCGCGGACGTGGCGGGGGCCGATGAGCCCATCGAGGAACTCCAGGAGATCAAGGAGTTCTTGCAGAACCCGGCCAAGTTCCAGGCGATCGGCGCGAAGATCCCCAAGGGCGTGCTGCTGTACGGGCCGCCCGGCACCGGCAAGACGCTGCTCGCGCGGGCTGTGGCCGGCGAGGCTAACGTCCCGTTCTACTCCATCTCCGGCTCTGACTTCGTCGAGATGTTCGTCGGCGTCGGCGCCTCCCGGGTCCGGGACCTGTTCGAGCAGGCCAAGGCCAACGCGCCCGCCATCGTCTTCGTGGACGAGATCGACGCGGTCGGCCGCCACCGCGGCGCCGGCCTCGGCGGCGGCCACGACGAGCGCGAGCAGACACTGAACCAGATGCTGGTCGAGCTGGACGGCTTCGACACCAAGGGCGGGGTCATCGTGATCGCCGCCACGAACCGCCCGGACATCCTGGACCCGGCGCTGCTGCGCCCGGGCCGGTTCGACCGCCAGATCATGGTTCCGCAGCCCGACCTGACCGGGCGCAAGGGGATCCTGCGGGTGCACGCGCGCGGCAAGCCGTTCGCGCCCGACGTGGACCTGGACGTGATCGCGCGCCGCACGCCCGGGTATACCGGCGCCGACCTGGCCAACGTGATCAATGAAGGCGCCCTGCTCACCGCGCGCGGCAACACCACCCAGATCACCATGGCCTCCCTGGAAGAGGCCATCGACCGGGTAATGGCGGGCCCGGAGCGCAAGAGCGCCATCCTCTCTGAGAAGGAGCGCAAGCTCATCGCCTACCACGAGGGCGGGCACGCCCTCGTCGGGCACGCGCTGCCGAACGCGGACCCGGTGCACAAGATCACGATCATCCCACGCGGGCGGGCCCTCGGCTACACCGCGGCGGCGCCCACCGAGGACAAGTTCCTCGTGACCCGGGCCGAGTTGAACGACCAGCTGGCCATGCTGCTCGGCGGCCGCACGGCCGAGGAACTCGTCTTCCACGAGCCGACCACCGGCGCGGCCAACGACATCGAGAAGGCCTCCCAGATCGCCAAGGGCATGATCACCGAGTACGGGATGAGCGAGCGGCTCGGTGCGCGCAAGTTCGGGACCGGGGACGGCGAGCCCTTCCTCGGCCGGGAGATCGGGCATGCCCGGGATTACTCCGAGGAGATCGCCTCCGCGATCGACGACGAGGTGCGCAGGCTCATCGAGTCCGCGCACGACGAGGCCTGGGAGATCCTGGTCCAGTACCGCGACGTCCTCGATCACCTGGTGCTCGAGCTGATGGAGAAGGAGACGCTGTCCAGGAAGGCGGTGCTCGAGATCTTCGCGCCGGTGAAGAAGCGCGCCGTGCGCGGCACCTACACCGGGTACGGCAAGCGGGTTCCCTCGGACCGCCCGCCGGTGCTGACCCAGAAGGAGCTCGCGCTGACCGCTGCCAGCGACGCCAGCCTGGACTCCGCCAAGGGCCTGAGCGCCGGCGCGAACGGGCAGTCGGCGCCGCCGGCCGGCCACCCCGGCAGCAGCCAGGACGAGGTGCCGAGCAGCGAGGACGGGTGACGCCCGAGGACGGCTCCGCAGACACGCTCGCGGATCCGTCGCCGGATCCCTCTGGCCGTCTGCCAGCGGGTCCGTCCGGTCCCGGCCAGGACATGGATCTCGGCCGTATCGAGCGTGCGGTGCGCGAGATCCTGATCGCCATCGGCGAGGATCCCGACCGGGACGGGCTGCGCGACACTCCCGGACGGGTCGCCCGGGCCTATGCCGAACAGTTTTCCGGCATGCGGCAGCATCCCGAGGAAGTCCTCAGGACCGTATTCGACGCTGATCACGACGAGATGGTGCTGGTGCGTGATATCGAGGTTTACGGCACCTGTGAGCACCATCTGGTCCCATTTATCGGCTCCGCCCATATCGGATATATCCCGAACGAAAAGGGGCAGATCACCGGTCTTTCCAAGCTGGCCAGGCTCATCGACATCTACGCCCGGCGCCCGCAGGTGCAGGAGCGCATGACCAGCCAGGTGGCCGATGCGCTGATGAGCACCCTGGAGCCGCGCGGCGTCATCGTGGTGATCGAGGCCGAGCACCTGTGCATGACGATGCGGGGGGTGCGCAAGCCGGGAGCCAAGACGGTAACCTCGGCCGTTCGCGGCATCTTCCGCGATTCGGACAGCACCAGGGCCGAGGCCATGAGCCTGCTGTTCGGCCACCGCTGAACGTAGTTCGGCGCGCGGAATTGGCGATTTCGCGAAGATACGCTGACCGCACGATTGCCCGCTGATGGCCGGTCCTGACACAAGCTTGGATTAGAGGGTGGATTGTACGCGGAGGCTGTTCGCGGCCAGTACGCTATAGCCCGTGCTCCGGGGCCTGACGGAACGACCGAGATGAGCAAAGACGACCCACCTGAAGTCGGCATGCGACAGCCAGCCCTGACGCTGGGCGGTGGTTTGCGCACCGGCGAGCCCCCCGCCGAGCCCGGCGTCCCGGCCCCGCCGCAGCGCACTTGCCGGCGGAATCAGCGCACGATAGTGCCCGCGGCCGCCGGGCTGTTCTGCATGCTCATCGGGCTGAGTGACATCATCTCGGTGATCGTGCCCGAGTGGCACGAAAGGCTCCGCCGGATGCACGCCGCGCTGGTGCCGGGCACGCTGCCGGCCGTCGCCAGCGCCGCGGCGGTGATCATCGGCCTGCTGTTGCTCATGCTGTCGCACGGGCTGCGGCGCAGGAAGCGCCGGGCTTGGCAGGCGGTCGTGGTTCTGCTGGCGCTCAACATCGCCCTGCACGTGCTGCACGGGCTGAGCCACATCGGGCTGGCCGTACTGTCCCTGCTGACCCTCGGCGCCCTGCTGTACTTCAGGGATCAGTTCTACGCCCGGGGCGACCCCCGGACCAGATGGCGGGCACTAGTGGTGTTCTGCGGGCTGGCCGTGGCCGACGTGGCCATCGGCCTGACCTACATCCTGCTCGCCCGCGGCCTGGCGCGGGACTACTCATTCCCGCAGCGCCTGCAGCACGTCCTTTACGGGCTCGCCGGGTTCTCCGGCCCGGTACAGTTCACCCCGGAAACGCGCAGCGACGTGTTCGACGTGCTGACCACGGGGCTGGGCGTCTTCACACTGATCGTCACCGCGTACCTGTTCCTGCGCCCGGCTGCCCCGAAGGGCAGGCTGGGCGAGCGGGACGCCGTCAAGATCAGGGACCTGCTCGCCAGGTACGGCGATCGCGACTCGCTCGGATACTTCGCCCTCCGCGACGACAAGAGCGTGGTGTGGTCGCCGACCGGCAAGTCCTGCATCTGTTACCGGGTGGTGTCCGGCGTCATGCTGGCCAGCGCCGACCCACTCGGTGACGCGGAGGCGTGGCCCGGCGCCATCCACGCGTTCCTCGACGAAGCCGCCAGCCACGCCTGGGTGCCGGCCGTCATGGGCTGCAGTGAGCTCGGGGCCGAGATCTGGTGCCGTGAGGGGGCCCTGACCGCGCTGGAGCTCGGCGACGAGGCGATTATCAGCGTGGCTGATTTCAGCCTGTCCGGCCGTCAGATGCGCAACGTGCGCCAGATGGTCTCACGCGTCGCCAGGCACGGCTACGTGGCGCAGGTCCGGCGGCTGGCCGACATCCCCGCCGAGGAGGTCGAGAGCATCACCCGGCAAGCCGATTCCTGGCGGGGCAGCCCGACCGAACGCGGCTTCTCGATGGCGCTCGGCCGGGTCGGCGGCCCCGGCGACGAGGACTGCGTGCTGGCCACGGCCACCGAGGACGGCGTGCTGCGGGCCCTGCTGCATTTCGTCCCCTGGGGCAGCGACGGGCTCTCGCTGGACCTGATGCGCCGGGACCGGGCGTCTCAGCCCGGGCTCAACGATTTCCTCATCGCGGAGGCGGTCAAGGCGGCCCCCGCGCTGGGGGTCAAGCGCCTGTCCCTGAACTTCGCCGTGTTCAGGGCGGCGCTCGAGCGAGGCGAGAAGATCGGCGCCGGCCCGGTGCTCCGGGCGTGGCGCTCGCTGCTGCTGTTTGCCTCCCGGTGGTTCCAGATCGAGTCGCTGTACAAGTTCAACGCTAAGTTCTGCCCGGAGTGGCAGCCGCGGTTCTTCGTGTTCCCCGGCCCGGTGAATACACCGCGGATTGCCCTGGCGGCCCTCGAGGCCGAGGCGTTCCTGGTCTGGCCGCGGGTTGAGCTGCGCCGGATGGCGCGCAAGCTCGGCCTGGGCAAGCTGCGCCGCCGGCTGGGCCGCCGCCCCTCCGGGCGCGCCCGGCCGCCTCGTCTCGACATGTGAGACGGAACCGGGCGCAGGCGGTTAACGCGAAGCGTTGGCACTGCTCTGACGCTGCTCTTGCTCCGGGCTGATTTTCCGCCTTCCTCACCAGCCCGCAACAGCCCGGACCGGCGCAGGGACTTGCCCGCATAGGCTGGGCCGGATGAGTGATGACCAGCCGCAGCACGAGGTGGGTATGTTGCCCCTCGTACCTGGCCTGCCCGCACCCGGGCGGTGCCTGGTCGTCGGCGTGCTCAATGTCACGCCCGACTCCTTCTCCGATGGCGGCGCCTGGTTCGACCGTGACGCCGCGATCCGCCGCGGCCTGGAGCTCGCCGGCCAGGGCGCCGACCTGGTGGACGTGGGCGGCGAGTCCACCCGCCCGGGAGCTGAGCGGGTGCCGGCCGGTGAGGAGCTGCGCCGCGTGCTGCCGGTGATCGGCACCCTGGCCGCAGCCGGGGTACCGGTGAGCGTGGACACGATGCGGGCCCAGGTCGCGGAGGCGGCGCTGGCGGCCGGCGCGTGCCTGGTGAACGACGTGAGCGGCGGCCTCGCGGATCCGCAGATGCCGCGCCTGGTGGCGCAGGCCGGCGTGGCCTACGTGGTGATGCACTGGCGCGGGCACAGCCACGACATGATGCAGCGGGCGGTGTACCGCGACGTGGTGGGGGAGGTGCGGGCCGAGCTGCGGCGCCGGGTGGACGCCATCGTCGCCGAGGGGGTGGACCCGTCCCGCATCGTCCTCGATCCCGGCCTGGGCTTCGCCAAGAACCAGGCGCACAACTGGGCGCTGCTCACCCGGCTGCGCGAGATCGCCGCGCTCGGCGGCGGCTCCCGCTTCCCAGTCTTGATCGGGGCGTCGCGGAAGAGCTTCCTGGGCAAGCTGCTCGCCGCCCCCGACGGCACCCCCCGCTCCTTCGCCGGCCGCGACGCCGCCACGGTCGCGGTGACCGCGCTCGCCGCCGCGGCGGGCGCGTGGGCGGTACGGGTGCACGAGGTGCCAGGCAACGTGGACGCGGCGCGCGTGGCCATGGCCTGGCGCAGCGCATCGCCGGCCGCGCGCGGCGGGGCCGGCCCGGCGCCCTTCCGCGCCGAGCCGGAGTCGGCGCGTCCCGGATCAGAGCCGGGCCGTCCCGAGCCGGAGCCGGGCCGTCCCGAGCCGGAGTCAGCCCGTCCCGAGCCAGAGCCAGGCCGCCGCCCCGAGCCGGAGTCGGCGCGTCCCGGATCAGAATCGGCCCGGCTGGCATCCGAGCCGGCCCGGCCCGGGGAGGCTGGATGAGCCTGGACCTCGTCAGCCTGCGCGGGCTGCGGGTGCACGGTCGGCACGGCGTTTACGAGCATGAGCGCCGCGACGGCCAGGACTTCGTGGTCGACGCGGTGCTCGGCCTCGACACCCGGGCGGCGGCGGCTGGCGATGACCTGTCCCGTACCGTCGACTACGGGGCCCTGGCCCAGCGGCTGACCGCCGTGGTGGCCGGCGAGCCCGTGCGGCTGATCGAGACGCTGGCCGACCGGCTGGCCATGGTATGCCTGGCCGAGCCCGTCGTGCAGGAGGTACAGATCACCGTCCACAAGCCGCAGGCACCGCTGTCCCAGGCGTTCGATGATGTGACCGTGACCATTGAGCGGAGGCGAGCATGACGGCACAGGCACAGGCGCAGGCGCCCCGGCCGCGCCGTGCCGTACTGGCGCTGGGCAGCAACCTGGGAGACCGGCGGCAGAACCTGCAGGGCGCGGTGGACCGCCTGTTCGCCGCCCCCGGCCTCGGCTTTCGGGCGGTCTCGCCCGTCTACGAGACGCGCCCGGTCGGCGGCCCCGACCAGCCCGACTACCTGAACGCCGTGATAGCGGTGGAGACCGCGCTGCCCGCGCGGGCGATCCTCGACCGCGCGCACCGCGTCGAGGACGCTCTACGGCGCGCGCGCGAGGTGCGCTGGGGGCCGCGCACCCTCGACGTGGACCTGATCGTCGTCGGGGACGAGATCAGCGATGATCCGGAACTCACCCTGCCGCACCCGCGCGCGTATGAGCGCGCCTTCGTGCTCGCGCCCTGGCACGACATCGAGCCCGACGCCGAGATCCCCGGCCGCGGCCGGGTCGCCGATCTGCTGGGCGCGGCAGGCCTGGACGGCGTCCGGCGCGCGGCCGGCAGCGAACTCCAGCCGCCGGCATGACTCCGACCCGAGCGCGCTGGCTCCTCCTCCTGGGCGTGGTCACCGCAGTGGTGACCTGGCTGGTGCTCAGGCAGGTCTACACCGACCTGGCTCCGCTGCCCTGGACGCCGGTGCCGACGCTGGTGCTGCTGGGCCTGGTGGAGGCCTGGGCCGGCCGGGGGTTGCGGGCCAGGCTGGCCGGCCGCGGCCGGGCCGGGCAGAACGGGAACAGGTCGGCGGTGCGCACCAGGCCACTGTCGCCGATCGCGATCGCGCGCACCGCGGCGCTGGCCAAGGCGAGCGCGCACGCCGCGGCGGTGATCGCCGGTCTTGGCGCCGGGTTCGCGATCTACCTGGCGGGCTCGCTGAGCAAGTCGGTTCCCCGGGCCGACCTGTTCCCCGCGCTCGGCATGTTCGTCGGGGCCATGGTCCTGATAGCGGGTGCTCTCTACCTGGAGCGATCTTGTCGCGTGCCGGAAGACCCCGACGACGAGCGTGATCGGCTGCGGGTCGGCTGACTGCCCGGCTCCCAGCCGCCTGCTGCCGCAGGTCACGACCGACAGTCCCGGCCAGGGCATTGGATATGCTGATCGCGGTCGTCCGGTACCGGGTGAGGACTGGAACGAGATGGATTCTGAAGTGAACACGGGCGAGGCCACGGCGCAGGCTCAGCGGGATCCCGTCCGGCTCAGGATCGGCGTCATAGGGACCGGCCGGGTGGGGTCGGCGCTCGGCGCCGTGCTGGCCAGGGCGGGACACACGGTGGTGGCCGCATCCGGCGTCTCGGAGGCTTCGGTCCGCCGTGCTCACAGCCGCCTGCCCGGCGTCCCGCTCTGCGATCCGCAGCAGGTCGCCGCGCGCGCGGAGCTGGTCCTGCTGACCGTGCCCGACGATGCTCTCCCCGGCCTGGTCGCGGGGCTGGCGGCCACCGGCGCGGAACTGGCGGGCCGGCTGCTGGTGCACACCAGTGGCCGGTACGGCGTCGGAGTGCTGGAGCCCGCCGTCGCCCGCGGGGCGCTTCCGCTGGCCCTGCACCCGGTGATGACGTTCACCGGACGGCCGGATGACATCGACCGGCTGGAGGGAATCTGCTTCGGCGTGACGGCGCCGGATCAGCTGCAGCCGGTGGCCGAAGCGCTGGTGATCGAGATGGGCGGCGAGCCCGTCCTGATCCGGGAGGAAGACCGGGCGCTGTATCACGCCGCACTGGCCAGCGCGGCGAATCATCTCGTCGGGCTCGTGGCCGAGGCCGCGGACCTGCTGCGGTCGGTCGGAGCGGCCAACCCGTCCCGGATGCTCAGCCCGCTGCTGTATGCCGCGCTCGATAACGCACTGCGGCTCGGCGACGCCGGCCTGTCCGGCCCGGTCGCGCGGGGCGACGCCGACACCGTGGCCCGGCATATCGAGGTGCTCGGCCAGGCCTCGCCGCGAGCACTGGGTGCCTACGTGGCGCTGGCCAGGCTGACGGCCGGGCGCGCGCTCGCCGCCGACCTGCTAGCGTCCTCCGACGCACGGCGGCTGCTGGACGTGCTGGCCGACCTGGCCTCACCTGCCGGACCGGACGGACCGGACGGACCGGACGGCCAGGGTGAGCACCGCAACCCCCGCGACGGCTCTGGCCGCGGCTACGGCCGCGATCCAGGCGAAGGTCGCGACCCGGATCAGGGATACGACCGGGGCGAGGGACGCGACCGGGGCGAGGGACGCGACCGGGGCGAGGGACGCGACCGGGACGAGGGACACGACCCGAACGAGGGACACGACCCGAACGAAGGACGCGACCGGGGCGAGGGACACGATCCGGGCGAGCCGCCCCTATGACCCCACGGCTCGCCCAGACCACGGCTGACCTCGCCATGGTGCGCCGCGGCCTGCCCGCGCCCGTCGTGGTGGTCCCCACGATGGGCGCGCTGCACGCCGGGCACCGGGCGCTGCTGCGGCGAGCCCGTGAGCTGGCCGGGCCGGACGGGAGCGTCCTCGCAACGATCTTCGTCAACCCGTTGCAGTTCGGCCCCGGCGAGGATTTCGACCGCTACCCGCGGCCGCTCGACGCCGACCTGGAGGTCTGCGCGGCGGAGGGCGTCGCGGCCGTCTTCGCCCCGGACCGGGGGGCGATGTACCCGCGCGCTCCCCGTGTCACCGTCGACCCGGGGCCGACCGGGAACTTGCTCGAGGGCGAATTCCGGCCGGGCTTCTTCGGCGGCGTGCTCACCGTCGTGCTGAAGCTGTTCCAGCTGACCCGCCCGGACATCGCCGTGTTCGGCAGCAAGGACGCCCAGCAGCTGGCGCTGGTCCGGCAGATGGTGGCCGACCTGGACCTGGGCGTACAGATCGACGCCGTGGCCACGGTGCGTGATGCCGACAGCCTGGCCACCTCGAGCAGGAACGCCTACCTGTCCGCCGCAGACCGGGCGGCGGCGCTCGCGATCCCCGCGGCCCTGGCGGCCGGCCGCGACGCCGCGGCCGGGGGCCCCGGATCGGTGCTGTCGGCGGCGCGCCGGGTTCTCGACCGGCCTGCGAGCAACGGGCAGGCGCTGCAGGTGGACTACCTCAGCCTGGTGCATCCCGAGACGTTCGCCCCGGTCAGCGAGCAGTACTCGGGCCCGGCGGTGCTGGCGGTCGCCGCCCGGGCCGGGACCACTCGCCTGATCGACAACATTCCGCTCACCCTGCCGGGGGAAGGCTGAGGCCATGCTGCTCGCGATCGACGTCGGGAACACCAACACCGTCCTGGGGATCTTCGACGGCAGCGAGGTCGTCGAGGACTGGCGCATCGCCACCGTGCCCGACCGCACCGCGGACGAGATCGCGGTGGTCCTGCAGGGCCTGCTCGGCCAGAGCGCGCTGGTCAAAGACGCGGACGTCAGCGGGATCGCGCTGTGCTCGACGGTCCCCTCGGTACTGCACGAGATGCGGGAGATGTGCCGCCGCTACTACGGCGACGTGCCCGCCGTGATTGTGGAGCCCGGGGTCAAGACGGGCGTGCCGGTCCGGGTGGACAACCCCAAGGAGGTGGGCAGCGACCGGATCATGAACGCGCTGGCGGCCGTCCACCTCTACGGCGGGCCGGCCATCGTGGTCGACTTCGGCACGTCCACGAACTTCGACGTGATCAGTGCCAACGGGGAGTTCACCGGCGGCGCGCTCGCCCCCGGCATCGAAATCTCCGTCGACGCACTGTCCCGGCGCGCGGCCCAGCTGCTCAAGGTGGAACTGACCCGCCCGCAGCGCGTGATCGGCCGCAACACCGTGGAATCGCTCCAGTCGGGCATCATGTACGGATTCGCCGGCCAGGTCGAGGGGATCGTGACCCGGATCATCCGCGAGCTCGCGCCGGACGATCCCGAATCGGTCACCGTCATCGCCACCGGCGGGCTGGCCCCGCTGCTGCTCGACGAGGTGGGTGTCGTCGACGCGTACGAGCCGTGGCTCACCTTGATCGGGCTGCGGCTGGTGTACGAGCGGAACACCGAAGATTCCTAGGGCCACGACCTGCGGCTCCGGCCGGACCGTTCCGCACCGGTAAACCCCTGTGCCCGCGACCAGGCGCGGCCGGTACCCTCGGCGTGGTGACGGAAGAAACGGAGCTGCCCGAGCAGATTCGGGTGCGCCTGGGCAAGCGCGAGCGCATGCTGGCCGCGGGCAATGATCCCTACCCGCCCGGCTTCCCGCGGACCGATGAGATCGCCGAGGTGCGCCGGCGGTACGCGGGTCTGGGTCCGGGTGAGGCCACCGGCGACCGGGTCGGGGTCGTGGGCCGGGTGATGCTCTCGCGCCCGGGCGGCAAGCTCAGTTTCGCCACGATCCGCGATGGCACCGGCGAGATCCAGGTCATGATCTCACTGGACCGGTCCGGGCAGGCGGCGCTCGACTCGTGGAAGCACGACGTGGACATAGGTGACCACGTCGGGGTCGAAGGCGAGGTGATCACGTCGCGCCGGGGCGAGCTGTCGGTGCTCGCCGACAGGTTCGCGATCACCGCCAAGAGCCTGCGCCCGCTGCCCGACAAGCATAAGGGCCTGACCGACGCAGAGTCCCGGGTCCGGCAGCGCTACGTGGACCTGATCGTCAATCCCCAGGCCAGGCAGATGGTGGAGCTGCGCAGCGCCGTGCTGCGCGCGCTGCGCGAGAGCCTGTACGCACGCGGGTTCGTGGAGGCGGAGACGCCCATCCTGCAGCCGGTGCACGGCGGGGCGAACGCGCGGCCGTTCAGCACCCACCTGAACGCCTACGACAGGGACGTCTACCTGCGGATCGCGCTTGAACTGTATCTCAAGCGCCTGGTTGTGGGGGGCATCGAGAAGGTCTTCGAGATCAGCAAGAACTTCCGCAACGAAGGCATCGACGCCACCCACTTCCCCGAGTTCACGATGCTCGAGGCCTACGAGGCGTACGGCAACTACGACACGATCGGGACCCTGACCAGGGAGCTGATCCAGCACGCGGCGCGCGAGGCGCTGGGCTCGACCATCGTGCGCCGGCCCGACGGCGAGTACGACATCGGCGGCACATGGCCATCCAAGACCGTGCACGGCGCGATATCCGAGGCGCTGGGCGAAGAGATCACGCCCGGCACGACCGAGCAGGATCTGCTCACGCTCTGCAAGCGCGCCGGGGTCCCGGTGGAGCCGGGCTGGAATTCGGGGCAGGTCGTGCTCGAGATGTACGAGCGCCTGGTCGAGGGACCCACGGTGGAGCCCACCTTCTACCGGGACTTCCCAGTCGAGGTGTCCCCGCTGACCCGGCGGCATCGCGCTGACCCCCGGCTGGCCGAGCGCTGGGACCTGGTGGCGTTCGGCACCGAGATCGGTACCGGCTATACCGAGCTGGTCGACCCCGTCGAGGAGCGGGCCAGGCTCACCGCGCAGTCGCTGCTCGCCGCCAAAGGCGACCCGGAGGCCATGCAACTGGACGAGGACTTCCTGCGGGCGCTGGAATACGGCATGCCGCCGGCCGGCGGCGTCGGCTTCGGCATCGACCGGGTACTGATCATGTTCACCGGGGCCGCGATCCGGGAAACGATCACGTTCCCCATGGTCAGGCCGGAGTAGCCCGGTCCCGGCGGGTGTACAGGAGCGCGATCAGGCGACGATGTGGACGTATCCGACGGCCGCGCTCCAGTAGACGCGCTGCACCATCACGTCCTGCCCGGCGCTCGGTGCGTCGACCATCAGGCCATCGCCGATGTACATGCCCACGTGGCTGATGGTGGCGAAGAAGAATATGAGGTCACCCGGCCGGAGCTGACTGCGCGAGATGTGCTCGCCCTCTTGCCACTGGTCACCGGTGAAGTGATCGAGGTGGACGCCCACCTGTGCGTAGGCCCACATGACCAGGCCCGAGCAATCGTAGGCGTTCGGGCCGGCCGCCCCCCACACGTACGGTTTCCCCCGCTGGCTGAGCGCCGCGCGCAGCGCCCGTTCGCCCAGCGTGTTACCGCCCGGGATCTTGACCAGGGGGAACGAGCCGGTCCGGTTGAAGACGGCCATCGCCTGCTGGAACGCCGCGCCGTTCAGCTTGTTCATCTTGGCGGTGATGACTTTGGTCTTGCTCTGCATCTGCTTGACCAGGCCGGCCACCACGTGGGCCTGCTGAGCTGCGGTCGCCCGCGCCCGGCGGGCGGTGTTCTCCGCCGCCGTCAGCGCGCTCACCTGGGCGCCCTTCTGCCGGTCGAGCTGCTGAATGATCGCGGCCCGTTCCACCACTATCTGCGGGTCGCTGCTCGTGATGAACTGCAGCGTGGGATCGACGCTGCCCGCCATGTAGCTCTCGGCGGCCAGATGCCCCACCTGTGCCTGGCCCGCGCCGAGCGCGCCGGCGTCCCGGGCCGCAGTGGCGGCGGCGATGCGCTCGGCCTGGCGGGCCTGGGCCAGCTGGATCCGAAGCCCGTCATACTGCTCGCTGAGCGCGTTGATCTGGTCCTGGAGCTTCTTCGCCTGGGCGATGAGGGACTTCAGGGTCGGCGGCGACGTCCGCTGCGCCGCGGTGCCGAGAGCGCTCGGCAGAGTGAGGCTGGCCGCGGCGAGGACGGCCGCCACGACGATGGTCCGGATCCAGGCCCGTTGAGACAGGAAGCCGGGACGGCGGGGCAACGACCTCGGCCCGGCGGGCCTGCCGAGACGCAAGCGCTCCACAGACTCTCCTCTCCTGGCCGCCTACCGGGTGAGCTGAGGGCTCGGGCCTGTGCGGCCCACCGCGCGCCGCACCCGGGCGGGCGGACACGGCACGAGGAATCACCCCGGGGAGGATGGCTCCCGGGCTCCGGGAGCGCTGGCCGCGCTCCGCGGACTCGGCGGGTCGGCGATCACTCGCCGGGACCGGACCGGTGATCGCTTATCAGCGATGGAGACTAATGGAGCCAGTGTGGGTCGCGAGGCAAAACGGCCGAATCTTGCCGGATTCCCGGCCATTCCGGTGGTCTATTTGGCCGCCCGTCATCCGGGAATGTGCCGCCTGTCCGATTCTGCTCCGCCGCGGCGGCCCATGTCGTCAGCATCCGGCCCGGATCCCTGACAGCGCGTGAGCGGTGAGGTGCCTCGCCTGGCAAGCGGGGCCGCCCACTAAGGTGCGGCAATGGACTACACGGTCAGGCGCGCGCGGACCGGGGACGTGCGGGCCATCCGCCGGCTGATCGACGCCAACGTGGCCTCTGGCCGCCTGCTGGACAAGCCGACCGTCACGCTCTACGAGGACATCCAGGAGTTCCTGGTCGCCGAGCAGGCGGGCGGGATGATCGCAGGCTGCGGCGGGCTGCACGTCATGTGGGAGGACCTGGCGGAGATCCGCACGCTGGCCGTGGGCCAGGCCTGCCGCGGGCACGGCATCGGCCGCCGGCTCGTGGACGCGCTGGTCGCCGCGGCCCGCGAACTGGGCGTGCGACGCGTCTTCGTGCTCACCTTCGAAGTGGACTTCTTCGCCGCGCGGGGGTTCGGGGAAATCCAGGCCGCTCCCGTCTCCGCCGAGGTGTATGCGGAGCTGCTCCGCTCCTATGACGAGGGCGTGGCCGAGTTCCTCGACCTGGACTCGGTCAAGCCGAACACGCTCGGCAACACCAGGATGCTGCTCCGCTTGTAGGCGACCCTGGCTCCGTGATGGGCGGCGTTGCTCGCCTGGCCCGTCGGTCACAGCAGCCGGAGCTGACGTGCCGCCCGGGGACGGGCCCCGGGCGGCACGTCACGGGCCAGCAGCTCGGGGTCGATAGCGGCCAGGAAGGCCGACGGCCCGGTCGGCCGGCTGGCGCCGTATCGCGTCCGTACCGCGGCGCAGCTCAGCAGCAGCCGGGAACGCGCCCGGGTCATGCCCACGAACAGCAGCCGTCGCTCCTCCGCCTCGTCGGTGGCGGTCCCGGGATCGGCACCGGGGAGCCACAACGGCAGCAAGCCGCGTTCGCAGCCGGCCAGGAAGACCACCTCGAACTCCAGGCCCTTCGCGGCGTGCAGGGTGAGCAACGGGACCGCGTCGGCGCGCGGGTCAAGCGCGTCAGCCTCCGCGCCGACGGCAATCTCGGTCAGGAAGCGCGGCATGTCGCCGTCACAACGGTCGGCGAGCGGCCGCAGCACCTCGCCCGCGGCGCGGATGTCGGTCGCGACCGCAGGTGGCGCACCCGTGGCCAGCCGGCGCACCCCGGTCCGCAACCGGTCCCCGACCGCGCGGTGGCCAGTCCCCGCCGCGGCCGGGCCGGCCTCGGTCAGGCGCATTTCCCGAACGATCTCGGCCACCCCGGCCCGGCCCGCCAGCCGGTCGTGCGAGCGCTTCTGGAACGGCAAGCCGGCTCGGGTGAGCGCCTGGGTGAGCGGTCCGGCCTGGCTGTCGGTGCGGTACAGCACCGCGATGTCGGCCAGGGCGAGCCCGCCGTGGCCCTGCCCGTCCGCCCGGCCGCTGTCGAGCGAGTGGAACGAGGCGCCGCCGAGCAGCCGGTCGATCTCGGCCGCGATCCATTCCGCTTCCGCGCGCTCGTCGGGGGCCTCGTGCACGGTGATCGCCGCGTTGCGTCCGGCCGCCCTCGTGCGCGCGCCTGCCGCCATCGTGTACCCGCTGGCCGCCCTCGTGCGTCCGCCTGCCGCCGTCGTGCGCCCGCTGGCCGCCGTCGTGCGCCCGCCGGCCGTGGCCCAGCTGCGCCCACCGTCCGGCGGGCAGGCAGCACGCAGCCTCCGGCCCGGCACCAGGGTGCTGGGCGCGACCGCCTGCAGCGCACCGGTCACGATGCCCGGAGCCGACCGGTAGTTCGTGGTCAGCTCGACTTCGGTGGCAGCCGGAAAATCGGCCGCGAACCGCAGGAAGAAGCCGACGTCACAGCCGCGGAACCCGTAGATGGCCTGGTCCGGATCCCCGATCACGGTCAGGTCGCCGCCCGCGGCCGAATCCCCGGTCAGGTGCCGCAGCAACTCGTACTGGCGCTCGTCGATGTCCTGATATTCGTCGACGCTGATGCTCGGCCAGCGCTGGCGCAGCGCCGACGCCAGCTCCGGATCCCGGGCCAGCAAGGCGGCGGGCAGCTCCACCAGGCGGTCGAAATCAACCAGGCCGCGTGCCTCCAGGGCCGCCGCGACCGCGGCCCGCGCGCCCGCGTCACCGGGCATGCGCGCAAGCATCCGTCGGCCGGCCACGGCGGATCCGGCCAGCTCGGCGGCCACCGCGAGCGTGGCGGCCTCGTCGGCCACGCCGAAGTCAGGGTCGAGCCCGGCGGCCGCATGGTTCTGCCGGAGGATTTGCAGGCCCAGGCCGTGAAAGGTGGTGACGGTGATCTCCTGGGACCGCAGCCCGGCCAGGGCCGCCAGCCGCTGCCGCATCGCCTCGGCGGCCCGCCGGGTGAACGTAAGCGCCAGGCACTGCCCGGCCCGCACCCGCCCCTCGGAGATCCGGTACGCGATCCGGTGGGTGAGCGTGCGGGTCTTGCCGGTGCCCGGTCCGGCCACGATCAACACGGGCCCGGGTGCGGTCGCCGCCGCGCGCTGCTGTGCATCCAGCCCGTCCAGCAGCGCGCTCGCGCCCCGGCCGTGGCCCGCCCGGCCGCCTGTCCCGCGGCCCGCCCGGTTGCCCGCTCCGGGCGTCGCCTGGCTGTGTGCATCCTCGCCGGCCTGGGCGCTTGTCTCGCGGGACGCCTGGCCGTCAGCATCTCGGCCCGCCCGGCCGCCGGTTTCGCGGGTCGCCGCGCCGTCCGCATCGTCGCTCGGCTTGCTGTCGGCTCCATGGGCCGCTTGACCGCCGGCGCCGACCGTGGACCGACTCTTCCCCCCGTTGGCGGCCGGGGTCGCGGCGGAGCGGTCCGGTGCCAGCCGTTCGGTCATGTCGCCGTTTCCCGGGCTCGGAGTCGGCAGGTCGAAGAGCGTCCCGGTCGCCTGGAGCTCGTCCGGGCGCATCAACCGGATCGTGCCGTATTCGCCGTCGAAGCCGGCCTCCCTGATGACCTCGCCCCGGCGCAGCCGGGCGACGGCCTCGCCGATCAGGGCGCCGCCCACCCTGGTGATCTCGTCGTACGGAACGTCGGTCAGGATGTCGAGCTCCGGCCCGAGCGCGGCGACCAGCCGGCCCACCTCGGCGCTGACCCGCTTGCTGTGCGATCCCACCGACATGATCTCCGCGATGATCTCCGGCAGCCTGAGCAGGTTCGTGCTCGCGGGCGCCCGGGAAGGCCGGTAACCGGCCGGGCGGTCGGCCAGCCGGGCCACCCGGTGCAGCACTCCCACCGTCAATGGCTTATCGCACTTCGGGCACAGCCCGCCGTGATCCCTGGTCTGTTCCGGCTCGAGCCGTACGCTGCATTTACGGTGGCCGTCCAGGTGATATTTGCCCTCTTCCGGATAGAACTCGATCGTGCCGGCCAGGCCGTTGCCGGTTCGTAGCGCGTCCGCCATGGCAAAGTAATCCAGGTCGGTGCTAAAGGTCGTCGCTTCGCGGCCAAGCATCGGCGGAGAGTGCGCGTCCGAGTTACTCACCAGGCGATAGGAGTCGAGCGCAGAGCACATCCAGTTCATCGGCGGATCCGATGACAAGCCGGTCTCTATGGCGAAAACTTGATCGGCGAGATCCGCATAGCACTCGGCGACACTGTCGAATCCGGATCTTGATCCAAGCGCGGCGAACCAGGGCGTCCATACGTGCGCGGGCACGAGGTAACATCCGGGGCCGCCGTTCAGCGTGATCTCGAGCAGGTCCCGAGAGTCAAGACCGAGGATCGGCCGTCCGTCAGAAGCCAGGTTGCCGATCTTGGAAAGGGCCTTGGTAATGCGGTCCGCCGCCTCGAACTCCGGGGCGTAGAGCAGATGATGAACCTTTCTTGTGCGGTCCCCGCGACGGTAGATGGTGGAGATCTCCACCGACAGCATGAAGCGGACCGGGCGCAGGCAACTGGCCGGAGTTTCGCGCCTCAGCTGTTGCTCAAGATCCGGGCGGAGCCGCAGCAGCCCGGGCTCGGCGGGAACCAGAGACTCCTTGAGCTCTTCGGCCCACGCGGGGTGGGTGAAGTCACCGGTCCCGACGACGGTGATCCCCTTCCGGAGCGCCCACCAGGCCAGGTGCGGAATGTCGCAGTCCTTGCTGCACGCGCGGGAGAACCTGGAGTGAACGTGCAGATCTGCGTGGAACATGCCGCCATCGCTCAGTTGTGCCGCTGCCGGGGAGGTGCCCCCGCAGCCGATCCTGCCACGTGCCCCCGACAGATGCTGGTCACCCCGCCGTTTGCGCCGTGCGCGACAATGGCAGGTACAGATGGCTCAGACCGGGCCGCGACTTAACTCCGGCGCCGATGCGCCCGAGGTGGCCGGGGTAGTGGCTGGGTTATCCGGCGGGAACAGACGGGAAGGAGCGCGGCATGGTGCAGGATCTGGCCGTACTCACCCCATCGCTGGTCGTGTGCGCCGCCTTCCTCGCTGGAGTGGTCATCCTGCTGCGCCGCGAGATGGCGCCCAGGCGGCGCAACCGGGAAGGTGATGGGTCGTCAGAGGATATATCGGCAGGCCGCGAGATTCCCGAACCCGAAGATGCCACGGCGGCGGCTACATCTGACCGTGAAGAGATGGCTGATCCGCAGGCAGTAAGGCGTTCGCGAGACTAGCCTCGATAGTTGGCCTTCCCGGTTTCACGCCTCATATCCACATCCTGATTACGGAGAGTCACGGCAATCTTCCGTACCGCTGGCGTCGCCTTGCAACTGCAACTCATACCTGATTCTGCACACCAGGAATTGTCAAAGACAACTAACCGGGTATATTGTTTGCTGCCTAAATATTCTTACCCCAGCGGAAGGGCATGCCCCCATGGCACAGAAGGTGAAGGTGACGGTCGTCTGCGACCTTCCCCACGATGGGGAGGTTGAGGGTCAGGAGACAGTTCAGTTCTCCTTTGACGGCACTGGTTACGAGATCGATGTGTGCTCCAAGCACGCCAAGGAACTGCGCGATAAGGTCGGCCAGTACGCGGACCACGCGCGGCGGGCGAGTGCGGGCGGACGTCGGCGCCGGTCGCGTACCGGCCCCGGCCGCGAGCGCAGCGGAGAAATCAGGGCGTGGGCGAAGCAGCGCGGATACAAGGTGAGCGAGCGCGGGCGCATTCCGGCCACGATCATTCAAGAGTACGAAGCCACCCACTAGAGCCGAGGCATGGGGACCGCTCTAGAGGGCGGAAGCGCGCAGCCCGCGGTGGTCATTGCGTCGTCATGGCGAACGGTGACCTCAGCTCGGAGCACCGGGCGGCTTGACCGGCCGCGGCTGCCGATACGGAATGCTTCGCGGGGTTCGCCGAACGGCCCGCTGCCTGACCGGCAGCGGGCCGTTCGCTTGCGGCGTACTCGGAACACCTGCGCCCCCTCAGAGGGTTGGATGGGATGAAGGCCCGTTGTCGGGGAACGTCTTCTGTGTGCGAGGTGCGCGGACGGCGGAGTCCCGGCATCTGGCTAGCATGCGGAAGGGTGAGGCCGGACCTCCCAGGCCTATACCGTCCGCTCTGTGAGGAGCGCGAGATGTTCGAAAGATTTACCGACCGGGCCCGACGGGTTGTGGTGCTGGCTCAAGAAGAGGCCAGGATGCTCAACCACAACTACATCGGCACCGAGCACATCCTGCTCGGCCTGATCCATGAGGGCGAGGGCGTCGCGGCCAAGGCGCTTGAGTCGCTGGGGATCAGCCTGGAGGCGGTGCGCCAGCAGGTCGAGGAGATCATCGGCCAGGGCCAGCAGGCTCCGTCCGGGCACATCCCGTTCACTCCCCGGGCCAAGAAGGTGCTGGAGCTCTCGCTCCGCGAGGCGCTGCAGCTCGGCCACAACTACATCGGCACCGAGCACATCCTGCTCGGCCTGATCCGCGAGGGCGAGGGCGTCGCGGCGCAGGTGCTGGTCAAGCTGGGCGCAGACCTGAGCCGGGTCCGCCAGCAGGTGATCCAGCTGCTGCACGGCTACCAGGGCAAGGAGCCCGCGGCGGCCGGTGCCCCGTCCGAGTCCACTCCCGCCACCTCCCTGGTGCTGGACCAGTTCGGCCGGAACCTGACCGCGGCCGCGCGGGAGGGCAAGCTCGACCCGGTGATCGGGCGCGAGAAGGAAATCGAGCGGGTCATGCAGGTGCTGTCCCGGCGCACCAAGAACAACCCTGCCCTGGTCGGCGAGCCGGGGGTCGGCAAGACCGCCGTGGTGGAGGGGCTGGCCCAGAAGATCGTGAAGGGCGAGGTCCCGGAGACCCTCAAGGACAAGCAGCTGTACACCCTCGACCTCGGTGCCCTGGTCGCCGGGTCCCGCTACCGCGGTGACTTCGAGGAGCGGCTGAAGAAGGTGCTGAAGGAGATCCGCACCCGCGGGGACATCATCCTGTTCCTCGACGAGCTGCACACGCTGGTCGGCGCGGGCGCGGCCGAGGGCGCCATCGACGCGGCCTCGATCCTCAAGCCCATGCTGGCCCGGGGCGAGCTGCAGACCATCGGGGCCACGACGCTGGACGAGTACCGCAAGTACCTGGAGAAGGATGCCGCGCTGGAGCGGCGGTTCCAGCCCATCCAGGTGGCCGAGCCGACGATCTCGCACACCATCGAGATCCTCAAGGGCCTGCGGGACAGGTACGAGGCTCACCACCGGGTGTCCATCACCGACGCCGCGCTGGTCGCCGCCGCGCAGCTGGCCGACCGCTACATCAGCGACCGGTTCCTGCCGGACAAGGCCATCGACCTGATCGACGAGGCCGGATCCCGGATGCGGATCCGCCGGATGACCGCGCCGCCGGACCTCCGCGAGTACGACGAGAAGATCGCGCAGGTGAGCCGGGAGAAAGAGACGGCCATAGACTCCCAGGACTTCGAGAAGGCGGCCGCGCTGCGCGACCAGGAGAAGCAGCTCCTGGCCAAGAAGGACACCAGGGAGAAGGAGTGGAAGGCCGGCGACATGGACGTCGTCGCCGAGGTGAACGAGGAGCTGATCGCGGAGGTGCTCGCCACCGCGACCGGCATCCCGGTGTTCAAGCTGACCGAGGAAGAGTCGCAGCGCCTGCTCCGGATGGAAGACGAGCTGCACAAGCGCGTCATCGGCCAGGACGACGCGATCAAGGCCCTGTCCCAGGCCATCAGGCGGACCAGGGCCGGCCTGAAGGACCCCAAGCGGCCGGGCGGATCGTTCATCTTCGCCGGCCCGTCCGGGGTCGGCAAGACCGAGCTGTCCAAGACGCTGGCTGAGTTCCTGTTCGGTGAGGAAGACTCGCTGATCCAGCTCGACATGAGCGAGTACATGGAGAAGCACACGGTGTCGCGGCTGTTCGGCTCCCCGCCCGGTTACGTCGGCTACGAGGAGGGCGGGCAGCTCACCGAGAAGGTGCGGCGCCGGCCGTTCTCGGTCGTCTTGTTCGACGAGATCGAGAAGGCTCACCAGGACATCTTCAACTCGCTGCTGCAGATCCTGGAGGACGGGCGCCTCACCGACGCTCAGGGCCGGACGGTGGACTTCAAGAACACCGTGATCATCATGACCACGAACCTCGGCACCCGCGACATCTCCAAGGGTGTCTCGGTGGGCTTTGCCCGCAGCGGGGACGTACGCGGATCGTATGACCGGATGAAGGCCAAGGTCCAGGACGAGCTGAAGCAGCACTTCCGGCCCGAGTTCCTCAACCGTGTGGATGACACGATCGTCTTCCACCAGCTCACCCAGGAAGAGATCGTCACGATCGTCGATCTGATGATCGCCAAGGTGGATGGGCGGCTGAAGGACCGCGACATGGGCCTGGAGCTGCGGCCCGCGGCCAAGGCCCTGCTCGCGGAGCGGGGTTATGACCCGGTGCTCGGGGCCCGGCCGCTGCGCCGGACCATCCAGCGGGAAATCGAGGACAGCCTGTCGGAGAAGATCCTCTTCAGCGAGGTGAAGGCCGGCCAGATTGTCATCGTGGACGTCGAGGGTACCGGGGAAGAGGCCAAGTTCACGTTCAAGGGCGTGCCCAAGCCCGAGTCCGTGCCCGACGCCCCGCCGGCGGAGATCGAGAGCCAGCCGGTCGGTCAGCGGACCCGGATGAACCCCCCGGCCAGCCGGTCGGAGTCCTCGACTCAGTCTGAATAAGCCTCAGAACGGCGCGGGTAGAAACGTGCCTCGGCCGGGGACTGTCGGCTCACGCCGAACGTCCCCGGCCGAGGCACATTCCTCCCCGGCAACCTGGACATGGGTAGGGTCCGCGGTTGCGCGGGGTCAGCCACCCGGGAGGGCGAATCGGTCCTCGGTCAGGGGTTCTACTAGGCCGTCAGCGATCAGGCCGTCCAGAGCGCGGGCGCGCTGGATGGGGTCGGGCCAGGCGGAGGCGAGGTCGTCGGCGCTGACTGGGGCACGTGCCTCGCGCAGGACGGCCAGGAGGGCGCCGCGGCATTGGCGATCGGTGCCGGCGTAGCGCTGGCCACGGCGCCGCCCCGCAGCCGGCGGCTGCCCGGCCAGCCGCCAGGCGCAGCCGGCCGCCACCGGGCACCGCTCGCAGCTCGGCCGGGAGGCCGTGCACACGAGCGCGCCGAGCTCCATCAGCGCCACCGACCACCGGGACGCGATCGCCGGATCGACGGGTAGTAGCGACTCGGCCAGCCGCATCTCGGCGACCGAGGGCTGAGCCGACGGGAACTGGGCCCCGGTGATGAGCCGGGCGAGCACGCGGCGCACGTTGGTATCGAGGACCGCGTGCCGCTGGCCGAAGGCGAAGCTGCACACCGCGGCCGCGGTATAACGGCCGATGCCCGGGAGCTCGAGCAGATCCGCGTGGCTGGCGGGCACCTCCCCGCCGTACCGCTGGTCCAGGACGCAGGCGGTGGCGTGCAGCCGGAGCGCGCGCCGGGGATAGCCGAGCCGGCCCCACTGCCTGACCGCCTCGCCCGCTGGCGTCGCGGCCAGCGCGGTCGGCGTCGGCCAGCGCTCCAGCCAGGCCTGGTAGGCCGGCAGCACCCGGACCACCGGCGTCTGCTGGAGCATGATCTCGCTGACCAGGACCGCCCATGGGGACGCGTTCGGCCGGCGCCACGGCAGATCCCGCCGGTGCGCCGCGTACCAGGACAGCACGGCATCCTGCGGGCGGCTCGCCGCCGCTCCCCGGTCCGTCTCAGCCTGCCCGTACGTCATGACACAGCCGATCGTCGCACGTTCGGTATCTGGGCCCCGCCGGCGGGTCGGCACGATTACCCGTGGCCGGCTCTGCATACTACGTTCATGGATCCGATTACCTCACGTAACCGGAGCCGGTCTGTTAGTGCTGATGCTTACTGGCGCCGGAGGTTGTTCGCCCTCGCGGCTGGCCTGGCCGTACTTGGCCTGCTCGCCTGGGCCGTGGGCGGAGCCTCGGCCCGCCCTGCGGCCTCGTCGACGCCGCTGGGTCACCACCACCGAGCCCCGGATCCGAGCGTGTCACCCGCGGGCGGACCGGCGACCCCGTCGCCCAGCCCGTCGCCGAGTCCATCCGGTACGGGCAAGTCGCAGCGGCACGCGCACGGCGCGCATCATGCGAGCCAGGGCACGAAACCAAAGGCCAAGCACACGCCCGCGCCGGCGGCAGCCGGAAAGCACTCTCACGGCAGCGACTGCCAGAGTGCCGACGTGGTGCTCACCTTGACGGCCAGCAGCAACAGCTATGGTCCCGCGGCGCGGCCGGAATTCGGCATCGACGTGGTCTCCACCGCCCCCCAGACATGCACGTTCAACGTCGGCACCCGGCACGTGACCCTGCTCATCAAGTCGGGCGGGGTCAGGGTCTGGTACTCGGCGGACTGCGCCGGCAAATCCGGCGCGTCGTCGGTCGCGAAACTGAAGCGGGGCATCCCCCTGCAGCTGCAGATGACGTGGGACCGGCGGCTTTCCTCCCCTGGCTGCACGATGCCGCGGGCGGTGGCCCGGCCGGGCGCTTACACGGTGACCGCGTCGGCCGGCCACCTGCACAGCCACACCGTGGTCTTCGACCTCCGCTGAGGGGCGGCGCAGCGCCCGTCAGCAGGACTGCCGGGCGCTCTTAAGCCCCGGCAGCGGGGCAGCCGGGCGCTCCTAGTCCCCCGGCCGGGGACATTCGCCGAGGGCTACGGCGATCGCCGTCGTGACGTCGGCGACCTCCCTTATCTCCATCGGCTCGCCCGGCGCGTCCTGATCCGCGCTGTCCGGCGACGGCGGCAGCGCGCCCGACGCGGCGGGCACAATGGCGCGCCGGAAGCCGAGCCGCCCCGCCTCCGCCACCCGCCGGCTCAGGCCCGGCACCCTGCGTATCTCGCCGGCCAGGCCGACCTCGCCGATGGCCACCACGTCGGCCGGGACGCTCAGGTCAACGCTGGTGCTCGCGATGGCCAGCGCGACCGCCAGGTCCACGGCGGGCTCGGTGAGCCGGACCCCGCCGACCGTGGCCGCGTAGATCTCTTGCCCGCTCAGCTTCAGCCCGGTCCGGCGCCTCAGCACGGCGACGAGCATGCCCAGCCGGGCAGCGTCGAGGCCCGAGGCCACTCGGCGCGGGATCTCGGCCTGGGTGTACCCGACCAGCGCCTGGACCTCGGCCAGCAGGGCGCGGCGCCCCTCGATGGCCACGGTCACGCACGTCCCTGGCACCGGCTCGGAACGCTGAGACAGGAACAGGCAGCTGGGGTCCGGCAAGCCGATCAGGCCGTACTCGCCGAGGTCGAAGCAGCCGATCTCGTCGGTGGGACCGTACCGGTTCTTGACCGACCGCACCATGCGCAGCTGCGAATGCCGGTCTCCCTCGAAGTGCAGGACCACGTCCACCAGGTGCTCGAGGGCCCGCGGCCCGGCTATCGCTCCGTCCTTCGTCACGTGTCCCACGAGCACCGTGGTCATCATGCGCTCCCTGGCCGCGGCGGCCAGCGCGGAGGCCACGGCCCGCACCTGCGTGACCCCGCCCGGCGTGCCCTCCGCATCCGGGGCGGCGATGGTCTGCACCGAGTCGACGATCAGCAGCCTGGGCTCGACCGCATCGACGTGCCCCAGCAGCGCGGGCAGGTCGGACTCGGCCGCCAGGAAGAGGTCGGCGTGCACGGCGCCGATCCGGTCGGCGCGCAGCCGCACCTGGCCGGCCGACTCTTCGCCGGTCACGTACAGCACCGGGCCCGCGCGCGCCGCCTGCGCGCCGGCCTCCAGCAGCAGGGTTGACTTGCCCACGCCGGGCTCGCCGGCCAGCAGCAGGACCGCTCCGGGCACCAGGCCGCCACCGAGCACCCGGTCCAGCTCGTCCAGGCCGGTCGGACGGGCCATGGCCGTGGTCGCGTCCACCTGACCGATCGGCACCGCGGGCGTGCTCACGGGGCCGGCCAAGACGCGGCGCAGCCCCGCGGGCGCCGGCGCTGCGGCTCCGGCCTCCTGCATCGTCCCCCACGCCTGGCACTCCCCGCACCGCCCGGCCCACCTCGTCGCGCGCCAGCCGCATTCCGTGCACCGGAACGCCCTGGCCGCCGCGCCGGCCGATGACTTCGCCATGTCCGAACGCTAGCGAGTGGGTCGGACAGTCCACGCTGACCAGGCGCGGGCCTGGTTGGACTCAGCCATGCCCGGCAGGCTCTAAGCTAGCCCCGGTAGGCCTGATAGCCGTGATCAATAGGGAGACGCGTTGAGCGAGACGGCCGGGAGCCCGCGTACCCGCGTGGCCTTGTCCACCGGCTCGGTCTACCCGGACAGTACGCCGGACGCGTTCGAGACCGCCGCCCGGCTCGGCTACGACGGCGTCGAGGTCATGGTCTACACCGACCCGGTCAGCCAGAACGTGGATGTGCTGCGTCGGCTGTCCGACTATCACCAGATACCGGTGCTCGCCGTGCACGCTCCCTCGCTGCTCGTTACCCAGCGTGTCTGGGGCCGGGATGCGTGGGGGAAGCTCCGCCGCTCGCATGAGGTGGCCGAGCAGCTCGGCGCTCAGGTGATCGTCTTGCACCCGCCGTTCCGGTGGCAGCGGGAGTACGCTCGTGACTTCGAGACCGGGCTGGCCAGGATGAGCGAGGAGACCAACGTCGTCTTCGCCGTCGAGAACATGTACCCGCTGCGGGCGCGCGCCACCGAGGTGGTCCCGTACGCGCGGCACTGGGATCCGGTCAGGCAGGACTACCCGAACGTCACGCTCGACCTGTCGCACACCGCGGCGTCCGGCTCGGACGCGCTGGCCATGGCCGCCGACCTCGGTGACCGGCTGGCGCACGTGCACCTGGCCGACGGCACCGGCACGGCCATCCCCCCCGACGAGCACCTGGTCCCCGGCCGGGGCAATCAGCCCTGCGCCGAGCTGCTCGAGCGGCTGACCGCGAGCGGCTATCCGGGCATGGTCGTGCTGGAGGTGAACACCAGGCGTGCGTTGTCGAAGGCGGAACGGGAGGCGGATCTGACCGAGTCTCTCGAGTTCGCGCGGCGGCACCTCACGCATCCAGCAGCAGCGTCACCGGACCGTCGTTGACCAGGGATACTTTCATGTCCGCGCCGAAAACTCCGGTTTCCACCACGGCGCCGAGCGCGCGCAGCGCGGCCACGAACTCCTCGACCAGCGGCTCGGCCACCGGGCCCGGCGCGGCCGCCAGCCAGGACGGGCGGCGTCCCTTGCTGGTGTCCGCGTACAGCGTAAACTGGCTGATCACGAGCAGCGGAGCCGCCAGATCCGCCGCCGACCGCTCGTCGGCCAGGATTCGAAGATGGTAGATCTTGCGCGCCAGGACTGCCGCCGTCTGCCGGGTGTCCGAGTGCGTCACGCCTACGAGCACGACCAGGCCAGGCCCGGGCAGCGACCCGACGGTCACGCCATCGACGGCGACGCTCGCTTGGCTGACGCGCTGGACTACGGCTCGCACGAGGATGAATTCTGCCGCTGATGACACCCAAAAAGACACCCAAAAGGACACCGAGGCCGGCACCCAAGCCGACAGCGACGCCGGCTCCCAAGCCGCCGGTCGGATCCGGCACCACGCTCATCACCGTCGCGCCCACGGGCGCAGAGGCGGACAAGGAACAGCATCCCGGACTGCCGGTAACGCTGAACGAGCTGGTGAACACGGCCCGGGAATGCGAGGCGGCCGGCGCCTCGGTCATCCACGTGCACATCCGGGACGACCAGGCGCAACCGACCCTGGACCTGGGCCGGCTCAAGCACACCGTCCAGGCGCTGCGGGAGAGCAGCACCATGGTCGTTCAGCTGTCCACCGGCGGCGCGGTGACCGACGCCTTCGCCGACCGGCTGGCCGTCCTGGACGCGCAGCCGGACGCCTGCTCGCTCACCTGCGGCACGGTGAACTTCGGCGACGAGGTGTTCATGAACCCGTGGCCGTTCATCCGCGAGCTGTACGCGCGCACCAAGGAGCTGCGCGTGGTGCCGGAGTTCGAGCTGTTCGACCTCGGTCACGTCGCGACGTTGCACCGGCTCCTCGATGACCTGGGCGAACCGCACGGCGGGCGTGTGCACTGCGATCTGGTGATGGGGGTCCCCGGCGGCATGTCCGGCGATACCGCCACCCTGGTCAGCGCGGTCGAGGCGCTGCCCGCCGGATCATCCTGGTCGGCCACCGGCATCGGGCGCAGTTCGCTGCCGGTGATGTTCGCCGCCCTGTCAGCCGGCGGGCACCTGCGGGTGGGCATGGAGGATACGACCAGCTACACCAAGGGCAGGAAGGTAGCGAGCAACGCCGAGCTGGTACAGCGCGCGGCCGCCCTGGCCGAGCTTTCCCAGCGTCCGCCGATGCGCACCTACCAGACGCGCGCCTTCCTCGGGGTCGACAATCACAGCTGATAACCCGGTCCTGGCCGAGGTGGTCCGGTCGGGGTTCGCCGAGTCGGTGCACCGCGGCCCGGTCATCGCCCTCGGCGCCGACGGCGAGCCCGTGCTCGCGGCCGGCGCCGTGGGCGAGCCGATCTTCCCGCGGTCGTCCAACAAGCCACTACAGGCGGCCGCGATGGTCCGGTGCGGCCTCGACCTGGACGGCAAGCTGCTGGCCCTCGCTGCGGCCAGCCATTCCGGTGAGGACTTCCACGTCGTCGGGGCACGCGAGATCCTGGCCGGGGCCGGGCTGACCACCGACGCGCTGCAGTGCCCGCCCGGGCTGCCCATGGACGAGCCGAGCCTGCACGCCCTGATCCGCCGGGGCGGCGGGCCCGACCGGGTACACATGAACTGCTCGGGCAAGCACGCGGCCATGCTGGCCACCTGCGTGGCGGCGGGCTGGCCGACCGCCAGCTACCGGGACCCGGCACACCCCTTGCAGGCCGAGATCCGCCGCACCATCGAGCGGCTGTCCGGCGAGCCGGTGACGGCGGTCGGCGTGGACGGCTGCGGCGCGCCGATCTTCGCCCTCTCGGTGGCCGGCCTGGCCCGCGCCTTCCGCGCCATGGTGCTGTCCGACCACGGATCTCCCGAACGGACGGTGGCCGACGCCATGCGGACCTACCCGGAGTGGACTTCGGGGAGCACCCGCCCGGAGCGGGCGCTGATGGAAGCTGTACCCGGTCTGCTGCTGAAATCGGGTGCGGAGGGCGTCGAGGCGTTCGCGCTGGCCGACGGCCGGGCCGGGGCCTTCAAGATCGATGACGGCGCGGCCCGGGCCAGGCCGCCGGTGACCGTGGCGCTGCTGCGCAGGCTCGGTGCGGCCAGGGAGCCGGGCGCCGACGTGGCCGCCCTGGACCGGGTGGGGCTGGCCGAGGTCAAGGGCGGCGGCCGGCGGGTGGGCGAGATCCGCGTGACGCTCGACGGTCGCTGACGCCACGGCCGGTCCGTAGCTGAGGTGCTTGCTCCGGATTTGCAGTTGCAAGCACCCCGATGGGATACTGAGGGTATGCGTACGGTGAACGTCAACGAAATTGGCGATTACATCAGGCAGCAGCGGGAGCAGGCCAAGATCTCGCTTCGCCAGCTCGCCCAGGCCGCCGGCGTGTCGAATCCGTACCTGAGCCAGATCGAGCGCGGCCTGCGCCGGCCGAGCGCGGAGATACTGCAGCAGATCGCCAAGGGACTGCGGATTTCCGCGGAGGTGCTGTACGTGCAGGCCGGCATCCTGGAGGACAAGCCGGCCGACAGCGGCGTCCGGTCCGCCGTGCTCGCCGACCCGGGGCTGACCGAGCGGCAGAAGCAGATCCTGCTGGAGATCTACGAATCGTTCCGGACCGAGACCGCCGGGCCGCAGGCCCCGCTGGACGGCACGGACGAGCCGGTCGCGACCGTCGAGGCGCTGCCGGCCGACGCGGAGCCTGCCGCAGGCGCGTCCGGTCCCGCGACACGGGTGCCGCCACCTCCGGCGACCGGATAGCCTGAGAACGTGTTTAGCGGCTGGGGTGCGTACACCCCGTTGAACTACTTCTTTGAGGCGCTCGCGCTCGCGGCATTCGTGGTCGAGGCGTGGGCCTTCATCGACGCGTGCACCCGACCGTCGCGCGCGTTCCTGGCGGCGGGCAAGCAGACCAAGCCGCTGTGGCTCGTCATCACCGGCGTGTCCGCGGTGATCGGCCTCGGCTACGCGGCCTACGTCAAGAACCTGTCGGTGATCCAGATCCTTCCGGTGGCCGCGTTCGTGGCCGCCGCCATCTACCTGACCGACGTCCGGCCCAAGGTCAAGGAGATGGGCAAGGGCGGCAGCTCAAGCTCCGGGCCTTATGGACCCTGGTAAGCACCGGCGGAAGGCAGACCGGTTGCGTAGCCCGGCCGCGCAGCCCGGATGAAGCTCATGGACTCTGACCTGGACTTGGGCGACGACCTGCACATGCGCGCCCTGGTTGGCGGCGATGCCCCGTTGCTGACCGAGGCGACCAGCGGAGAGTTTGCACCGGCCCTGTGGGGAGCCCGTCCGGCGGGGCCCTACTCGCTGCGCGACGCGCGGACCGCGCTATCGGAGTGGGATCCCGCTGCAGGCGGCCAGTTCTCCCTCGGAATTTTGCGCGACCGCCAGCTTCTCGGCGCCCTGGGGCTGATGCCCGATCATCCGGGGAGCGTCGAGCTGGCCTACTGGGTGCGGCCCGAGTGGCGTCGCCGCGGCATCGCCTCGCGGGCGGTGCAGGCCGCGACGTCGTGGGCTCACGACAGTCTCGCTGCCCCCCGAATCTGGCTGGAGATCCAGCCCGGCAACGAGGCGTCGCTCGGGGTCGCCGAGCGGGCCGGCTACCGGTTTGAACAGCTCCTCCCCCGGCACTGCCGCAACTGGTCAGATGAGGACGCCGAGCGCGACTCGTGGCACGACTGCCTCATCTGGACGCACCTCAGCGGCGATCCCTAGTCCGCGATGCGGATCCGCAGTCTGCGGAACCCCTTGCCCTTGTTCTCGATCTTCACCACTTCTATCCGGCCGACCTGGCTGGTGGCAGCCACGTGGGTGCCGCCGTCCGCCTGCTGGTCCAGCCCGACGATGTCGATGATGCGAACGTCCTTGACCTCGGCCGGGACCAGGTTGGTGGCGGTCCGGATGATGTCGGGCAGGGCGAACGCCTCTTCCCGCGGCAGCACCCGGACGTCGATCCGCCGGTTCGCCGCGACCTCGGCGTTGCACGCCGACTCCACCGCGTCGCGGAAGCCCTCGGGCACCTGCGACAGGTTGAAGTCCATCCGGGCGGTCAGCGGTTCCATGTTCCCCCCGGTGACCAGCGCGCCGAAGTCCCTGAACACGACCCCGCAGAGCACGTGCAGCCCGGAGTGCGTGCGCATCAGGGCGGTCCGGCGCTCATCCTCGACCCCGCCGCGCACCGCCGTGCCGGGCGGCGGCAGCGGATCGCCCTCGGCCGGGATCAGGTAGAGGTCGTCCCCCTTGCGGGCGCCCACGATGCGGGTCTGCACCCCGCCCCACAGCAGCACGCCGTGGTCGGGCGGCTGCCCCCCGCCGCCCGGGTAGAAGGCCGAAGTGTCCAGCACGATCCCTTCGGGATCGGCGGCCAGGACCGCTGCGTCCCACTCGCGCAGCGTCTGGTCGTCAAGTTCGAGCCGGTGCGTTCGCCACTGAGTCTCGCTCATCGACGCAGCCTACTGCGGGGCACCCGGAGCAACGGCACCGCTCGGACGAGATCACGGAGCGCGGTGGGCGGCCGGCCCGGCGCGTCGATCAGAGCGGGATCACGAAGAGCGCGGCGGGCACCACGACGAGCACGAGCGCGCTACAGCAGACCCCGACCCAGAGCAGGCGGGACAGCCCCGGCTGGGGTTCGAGCAGCCGCGTCACCCGGGCAGTGACGTCACCCTGACCGCCGGCGGCCGTGGCGGCCAGCGCGCCGGACGGCGGAGCGCTCGCACCCGCCACGCCGAACCTCATCAGCGCCGTGGCCAGTTCCCTGGCCGGCCGGGCCCGGCGGGCGCGATCGTCGGCGAGCATCTCGACCAGCAGCGCCACGGCGTGCTGGGCCCGGAAGGTGACCCCGCACCGCGGAAAGGCGCGGCATAGCGCGGTGAACGGGAGGAGTACGAGATCGTGGCGCTCCCTGACGTGCGCCCGCTCGTGCGCGAGCACGGCCGCGAGCTCGGCCGGATCAAGCAGATCCAGCGTGCCCGCACTGATCACTATGCGGGACCGCAGCCCGGGCAGGCAGTACGCGGCGGCGGCCGGGTGGTCGAGCACGAGCGCGCCTGGCGCCTTCGGGTCGCCGCGGGCCAGCAAGGTCAGCAGCGCCCGGTGCCTGCGCCGGGTGCGCAGCACCGCGGCGCACACGGCGGCCAGCACCCAGCAGAGCAGGGCTAGCAGCGCGACCGCCAGGACCAGGCAGGTCACCCGGAACGCCGTCAGGGCGATCGGCTCCCTGGCCGGGTCCGCCGCCTGCCCCACCGCGTCGCCCGCGAAGGCCAGCACGCCGCCGGCCACTCCGGTATGCGCCGGCCTGGCGGCCAGGGCGGCCAGCGCGCCGACCGCGGCCAGACCCCAGCCCAGGCCGAGGGCCTGCCACAGCAAGATCGCGGCGGCCGGAGCCCGGCCCGGCCAGGCCGCGGACGCGAGCATGGTGGCCCCGGTGACCGCGGTCATCGCGACCGCCGTGAGAACGCCTACCGTGACGAGCACCGAACTCAGTCCCCGGGGCGGTCTTCGAACGCCTCAAGGGCGCTGCGCAGCGCCCGCGCCTCGGAGTCGGTGACCGAGCGGGCGAAGCTGGCCAGCGCGGCCTGCCGGTCCCCGGCCTGGTCCAGCGCGCTCAGCATCAGCTCCGTGACATACGCCTCCCGGCTCGCCGCAGGCCGGTACTGCCAGGCGCGGCCGTCCCGCTCCCGCTGGGCGAACCCCTTCTTGGCCAGCCGGTCCAGCACGGTCATCACGGTGGTATGAGCCAACTCCCTCTCGGCTAGCCGCTCGCTGACCTCGCGGACGGTGAGCGGGCTGGCGGTGTCCCAGAGCACATCCATGATTGCGCGTTCGAGTTCACCGAGTCGATTCACCTCGTCACTGTATCTTTGCCGATCCCGTGCGGGACAGGCCCAGCCCGCAGCAGGAGCCCGGAAGCCGCCGTGGTCGACAGCGGCGGGCCGCGCCGGCGTAACGGCTACGCTGTGGCTACGGGACAGTGATTGCGTGCGTGGTCCTGGTAGCCGCTGAGGGTGCGCCAACGGTAGGGAGTTTGCCTCATGAGCGTCCCCGAGACGGAATCCTCTCAGCCCGCGGGGAACGCGGCGGACGCCGAGGCAGCCGAGCCCGAAAATGCGAATCGGTGGAACGATCCTCGGTTGCCCTGGTACGGGAAGCCGCGGGCGGTCGACATCTTGTGCTGGGTGGGCATCGTGCTCAGCGGTGTGTTCTATTGGGCCTTGCTGCCGTTGCGGTTGTCGTTGATCGGCACTCACCCGGTGGTAGCTGAACTGCTGAATGGCAGCACCGAATCGATCATCTCGGCCGCCGCGTTCGCCCGGGCCGGGGACGGAACGCTGGCGGTGGTGCTGCTCGCCGCGATCCCGGGGCTGGTTAAGTTCGACGTCTTGTACTGGTGGGCGGGGCGGCTGTGGGGCGAGCGGTTCATCATGGCCCTGCCCGGCAGCC